>OHJX01000582.1_pt1 | contig 13535 bp, 13 predicted proteins | sample 1568671 | NCBI WGS metagenome assembly OHJX01 (sample SAMEA3879589, study PRJEB24766) | human gut metagenome | biome: human-associated habitat; feature: feces | place: USA | collected 1985/1987 | reverse complement strand
CAAAAAGTGGATATGAGGGCCCGCAAAGCCGCATAAACACTGGGTTTTTGATTTTTCAAATCACCATTTGATAGCAGATTGATAGCACTCGCCAAATCCCGATTTATTGAGTTTGAAAAGAAAAATCGGGTGGCTTGCGAGTAGCCTAAAAATCCTCATCTTTTTATTCATAAGTAAAAGGTCTAACTGATTTTTGCTGATCAGTTAGACCTTTTTTATTTTGCTCTCATTTATCTGAATTATCTGATTTTGTGCAACAAATGACCTTTCCTGTGGCCTACAAGTGAGAGGGTTAAATCAGGCCCTCCGGCGGCATCTTGGCGCGGATCTGGCTGCTGTCGTACTCCGGGTAGTGGTAGCGCCAGCGGTCGTACTCCTCCTGGGAGATCTCTCCGGCCTCCAACTTGGCGGCCTGTTCCCGCCAGGTCCAGAGCATCTCGTGCAGCCGGGCGGCGTCCTTGTTCTTCCGAACATCGACCTTCAAGCAGATCTCTCCGTCCATCTCACTGATCTTGAGTCCATAGTTATCCTCCAAGGTAAACAGCGTGTGCATCAGCCCTACATAGGAGTCTATGTCCGGGACAGAGAGCGCATGGGGCGAGACATCCAGTACCTCAGCCAAAGCGGCGGTCAGGTCTGCCTTAGGGGTTCTTGATCCTGTTTCGTACTGTGCAAGGCGCACATCAGCAGACTTCTCCGGGAAGCCCAGCGCCATACCGAGATATTTTTGTGTCATCCCCCGCAGGAGACGGAAAAAGTGAATTCGTTCACCAATCGCCATATCATCAACTCCAATCTATGATTGTTCTTACTCGAAACATAGCATATTTGTTTAGCTTTGTCAAGATAATCTAAGCAAATTTATTTAATAATATTTCTTTCAAAACACTTGAACTAAGCTTATATGTATAGTATCATAAGAACGCTAAGCTAATAAGTTTAGATAATATGGCGAATCAAATGGACCATCAGATTTTTGGTTGCGAAACCGAGAAAAAGTGGCAGTAGAGAGTAAGGAGGTCTTTATGAAAAACAAAATTGGCAGGCAGAAACAATCAACAAAGAAAGGAAGGTATTTACTATGGCTAATCAGATTTTTATGCGTGTCAACGAAGTGGCAGAGGAGTTGGGGATCTCCATCCCCTTTGCCTATAGGATCATTCGACAGATGAATGAGGAACTGGCTAAAACCGGCTGCATCACCATTGCCGGGCGAATTGACCGAAAGTTTTTCCACGAGAAATTCTATGGTACAAGATCTGAGACAGAAAGGAAGGAGAAATAATTATGGCAGCGTTCAAAAATAAGGACAATGGCACCTGGTATGTTCAATTTCGCTACACTGATTGGAAGGGTGAACGCCAGCAGAAGCTCAAGCGCGGCTTTGCCACCAAGAGAGAAGCGTTGGAATGGGAACGGGAGTTCCTGATGGAAAAACAGGCTGATGTGAACATGACCTTTGAGAGTTTTGTTGCTCTCTACGAGAAGGACATTAAACCCAAGCTGAAACTCAATACCTGGCTCACCAAAGAGAGTATCATCAAGAAAAAGATCCTCCCCTATTTTGCAAATCGAAAACTCTCGGAGATCACGGCAAAGGACATTATCCGCTGGCAAAATGAAATCCGGGAGTTGAGGGACTACCACGGCAAACCTCTGTCTAAAACTTACCTGAAGACAGTTCACAATCAACTTAGTGCCATTTTCAACCATGCTGCACGATTTTACGGTTTGAATATCAACCCAGCCCGGCAGGCAGGAAACATGGGGGCTGAGGAACGAAAGGAGATGCTGTTCTGGACCCGGGAGGAGTACACCCGCTTTTCTGAGGCTATGATGGACAAGCCGTTGTCCTTCTACGCCTTTGAGGTATTGTACTGGTGCGGTGTCCGTGAGGGAGAGCTGCTGGCCCTGACCCCAGCAGATTTTGACTTTGAAAAGCGCACCGTCACCATCAATAAGTCTTACCAGCGGCTCAATAAGCAGGATGTGGTCACTACGCCTAAAACACCCAAGAGTAACCGGGTGATCCAGATGCCGCAGTTCCTCTGTGATGAACTCCAGGACTACCTCAAGCAGCTCTATGGAGTGGAGCCGGACAGCCGGATGTTTCCCATCAGCAAAAGCTATCTCCACCGAGAAATGGACCGTGGCTGTAAGCAAACTGGGGTAAAACGCATTCGCATACACGATTTGAGGCACAGCCACATCAGTTTGTTGATCGACATGGGCTTTACTGCCCTGGCTATTGCAGAGCGTGTGGGACATGAGAGTATCGACATCACCTACCGCTATGCCCATCTGTTCCCCACCCGACAGGTGGAGATGGCTGACAAGTTGGATTCACTGAAAAATGAGAAGGGAGTGTAAGAAGATGTCTAAGAAGAACTATGACAACCACAACCGCTGGAGAAACAAGACGGTGGCTTTCCGGGTATCAGCGGAGGAAGACCTCCAACTGGAAACCCTGGTAAAACTCACCGGCTTGACCAAGCAGGATTACATTATCCGGCGGCTATTGGAACGAGATGTGGTGGTGCAGGGTAACCCAAAGGTTTACAAAGCCCTGCGGGATCAGTTGTCTGCCGTGCTGGACGAGCTGCGCCGGATCGAAGCCGGGCAAGGCGTGAACGACGAGCTGCTGGACACGATCCGAATGATCACAACCATTATGAACGGGATGCAGGAGGAATTCGCCTATGACCGATGAGAAAAAGAAAATGACCGCCCAGGGTTCATCTGTTGGCGCAGATGATGGGCAGTCAATCTCTCAAATCACTGAAAATAGTATACCCACTTCCGGGCAAAAAAGCAACGATGAAATTGTAAACTCCCAGGACAGTCTGGAAGAAATGTACCGCAAGATACAGCGTATGACAGACCCCCGATACCTGCATACACTCACGATGACAGAGCTGTTCCAAACCACCTATAAGAGTAGGCCACCAGTGGTGGAAGGCCTGCTTTACGCAGGGGCATATATCCTTGCCGGCGCACCCAAAATCGGCAAGTCCTTCCTGGTGGCTCAGATTGCCTACCATGTCAGTACCGGGCAGGATTTGTGGGGATATAAAGTCCATCAGGGGACGGTACTTTACCTTGCGCTGGAAGATGATTTTCAGCGTATCCAGAGCCGGATGTTTATGATGTACGGCGTGAACGATACCCCCAACCTCCACTTCGCCACCGCCGCCGGAAAGATTGGGAATGGGTTGGATGAACAGCTGAAGAATTTCGTGCAGGAGCACCCGGACACCAATCTCATCATCATTGATACTATGCAGAAAATCCGTGAGGTAGGCGGCGAAGCGTACAACTATGCCAGCGACTATGAGATTATCGGCAGAATCAAGCAGTTTGCTGATCAGCACGGTATCTGTGTTCTGGCCGTCCATCACACCCGGAAGCAGCAGGCAGACGATTCCTTTGAGACGATTTCCGGCACCACTGGGCTGCTGGGCTGTGCGGATGGTTCTCTGCTGATGCAGAAGAAAAAACGCACGGAGCTGGACGCTACCATCAAAGTTGTAGGGCGGGATCAGCCGGATCAGATCCTCTACTTGAAGAGGGACCCGCAGACCCAGATTTGGAATCTGGAACGCATGGAAAACGAGCTGTATAAAGAGTCGCCGGACCCGGTGCTGGAAGCGGTTGCAAAGTTGGTTTCCGCCGCGTGCCGGGAGTGGATTGGCTCTCCATCCGAACTGGTCGAAGCCATCCAAACGGGAATGGCCTCCAATGCCCTCACCAAGTACCTGAATGTCAAGGCAGGCAGGCTGCTGGAGGAATACCATGTTGGCTATGAAAATAAGGCCAAACATTCCGGTCGGCAAGTGAAATTGACCTATATGCTGGTAGAATCAACCGCCTGTGAAGTAACCGAAGAATAAGGGGCGCGACGATAGCGACGGTCGCGACGGTGAAAATGATACCGTCAAAAACACCGTCGCTATCGTCGCAACCGTCGCGGAAAGGAAATGAATATGAAAAGTGTACAAATTTCCTATGACCTTTTTGTAGCTTTGGTGGAGTATCATCCGGCCTATGACGATGATTATGCCGAAGAAATTCATCGGGGGTTGGAGCAAAAGTTAGATGCGATGGTGCGGCATGAACTGTATGCAAAATATAAGACCGCACCCACCGCAGAAGAACGGGAGCAGGCCCGGCAGGAATACCTGGATAAGCGAGGGATATTCCCGGATTTTCGCTGGTAACAGGTGCTTACTTTCATACTAATCTCGCAGATGAAATTAGCACCAAAGTCAATCTTCTCCCTGTTGGCTTGAACAGGAGCGTGCCACGCTCCTGTTTTTTTCTGGCAAAAGGAATGGCTGACGGCAGTTTGGGCAAAGAAATTCCGCTAAAAAGTATCTCGGATGAGGTGGTGTTTTGCCACCCCATTATCCCAAAAGGTACCCCATTTTAGGGTGCCCCAAAATCACCATAGTATGTCGCGTTTCACGACACACCATGCAAAAAAGCAGAACACAGGATGCGGAGTAAAAGAGAACGATAGGTAGGCATTTTGCCCACACATCAAGCGAGGGCTACTGTGTTTTACGGCAGCCATCAGGCAATAAGGGTGGAACGATTTGTTCCAAGGCATCTGAAAGGGAACGGCGCTTTGGCGTACCCTTTCAAAGCGTTCGCAGAACGCGCAGCCACAGAATGAAATTCTGTGTTCAAAAGGGGCTTGGGGGCGCTGCCCTCAACAAGCAGACGGCAGGAAATGTGAGTGTGTATTAACACTCGCATTGCTTGCCGGATTTGTGTGTGGATAGCCACACGCATTGCTTGCCAGATTCTAAAATTAACGAAACGGACTTTGTACCGCTACGGAAAATCAACCGAAATTTAAGCATTAGGAGGTAACGACTATGAGAAAGATTTTGTCCTGTGAGTTCAACCCGGACACAGCCTGTGTGGAGCTGCGCATGGATGATGGGACACTGATTTCCATCGACTGCACCGCAGGGAAATCAACACTGTGAACTATATAGATTTTCATGTGTATCGGAGCAATAAGCAAACTTATCATTAGATGAGCCGAGTTTGGTCAGGGGAAATTTATTTTTGAATACGCAGTCATTTTTTCGAATTATATTACAGCGATAACAAACACAATGTTTGAGTTTTTGACAAAACAATGCTATACTGTGAGTAGTTGTGATTTTCCTTGAATGGAGGCATAGGAATGAAGGTAAGCTACAAAAAGCTTTGGAAAATACTGATTGATCAAGATATGAAAAAAAGAGATTTAGAAAAAGCCGCCGGGATTAGTCATTATACTATCAATAAATTAAATCATGGCGACAATGTAACTACGGATGTCTTAGGAAAAATCTGCATGGCATTAAATTGCACAATAGATGACATCATGGAATTTGTTGACGAATAAGTCTGAAAATAAAAAACGGGCTTTCTTAAAAAGCAATCTTTTTTATAAAAAATCCTCAAGTATAGGAGATGAAGATATGGCATACCAAAGTGAAGCAGCCCTTGAACAGCAGTTCATAGAACAGCTCAATAAGCAGGGCTACACCAGCGTTTCTATACCAGACTATGACGCTCTGGTTGAGAACTTCAAAACACAGTTTGCAGCCTTCAATGCGGCGAAACTCGACCACCCTTTGACATCTAAGGAATGGGAGCGAGTGTTCAACATTATGCTTGGAAAATCTGTTTTCCAGAGCGCAAAAATACTTCGAGATAAGTTCGTGCTGGAGCGTGAGGACGGAACGAAGGTGTACCTCTCCTTCTTCGATGCCGACCACACAAAGAATATCTTTCAAGTAACAAACCAGACAACCGTTGTTGGGAAGTATGTCAATCGTTATGATGTGACGATCCTTGTCAATGGACTTCCTCTCATTCAAGTGGAGTTGAAGCGGCGTGGCATAGATATTCGAGAAGCTGTCAACCAAGTGATGCGCTATAAAAAGCATTCCTACAATGGACTGTACCACTTCATTCAGCTTTTCGTTGTGTCCAATGGCGTTGATACAAAATACTTTGCCAACTCCGACAGAGATATGCTTCACAGTCTTGCCTTCTTCTGGACGGACTTCAACAATGTGCGTATCACCAATCTGAAAGAGTTCTCTATCTCCTTCCTTGCCAGAGACCATATTATCAAGATGCTGACGAGATACACCATCTTGAATGACACGGACAAGCTGCTCATGGTAATGCGTCCCTATCAGGTGTATGCGGTAGAGGCTCTTGTCCGGCAAGCCACGCTCACTAACCGCAACGCTTATGTTTGGCATACAACCGGCGCAGGAAAGACGCTGACTTCCTTTAAGACAGCACAAATCCTCGCAGCCAACCCCAATATCAAAAAGGTTATCTTCCTTGTTGACCGGAAGGATTTGGACTCCCAAACTACAGAAGAGTTCAACAAATTCGAAGCCGGTTCTGTTGATGCCACTGATAGAACTGATGTCCTTGTAAAACAGATGCAGGACAAAAACCGGCAGCTCATCGTCACAACGATGCAGAAGATGGCGAACGCTGTGAAGCGTCCTCAATACGCAAAAGTTATGGATGCCTATAAGGACGAGAAAGTTGTCTTCATTATTGACGAGTGTCACCGCAGTCAGTTTGGTGATATGCACAAGGACATTGTTCGGCATTTCCAGAAGGCACAATTCTTCGGCTTTACCGGCACACCTCGTTTTGAGGTCAACGGAAAGACGGAGGGAAAAATCACACAGACCACAGAAATGCTCTTCGGAGAATGCGTACATAATTATCTTATCAAAGACGCAATTTTTGATAACAATGTTCTCGGATTCCATATCGAATATATCAAGACTATGGAGGGTGATTTCGACTGGGACGATCCCACAATGGCAGATGGGATTGATGTAGGCGAACTCTATATGTCCGAGGAACGGATGTCGATGATTGCAAACCACATTGTCCAAAACCATAAAGCGAAGACAAGAAACGGTCAATACACCGCCATCTTTGCTGTCTCTTCGATTGAAGCTCTGGTCAAATACTATGACATCTTCAAAAAGATCAATCATGACCTGAACATCAGCGGTATCTTCTCCTATGGACAGAACGAAGAAGCAGAAGGTAAAGATGAGCATAGTCGGGACGCTCTGGAACGGATCATCAAAGACTATAACGAGATGTACAGCACCAATTTCTCGACGGACACATTCTCGGCCTATCACAAGGATATTTCAGACCGTGTAAAGGGAAAGAAAACCAAGTCCCTCGACATCCTTCTTGTAGTAAATATGTTCCTGACCGGCTTTGACAGCAAGCAGCTGTCCGTCCTCTATGTGGACAAAGATTTGAAATATCATGACCTACTGCAAGCCTACTCACGAACCAACCGTGTTGAAAAGGAAACGAAACCCTTTGGCATTATCATCTGCTACCGTAATCTGAAAAAGAGGACAGATGACGCTCTTACCCTATTTTCTCAGAGCCATGATACTTCTGGTATTGTTGTTCCCGACTATCCCTATTTCGTCGAGAAGTACAATGAAATGGTTACTCGCTTGAAAGAAATCGCTCAGACTCCAGCAGATATTGACACCATGCAGAACGAGGATGACCAGAAGCTTTTCGTTGAGACATTTCGTGAGCTGACCAAGTATTTGCAATCACTTCAAACCTTCATTGAGTTCAGCTTCGACCAAGACTCTCTCATCATGAGCGAGCAGGAATATCAAGACTATAAGAGCAAGTATCTGATGCTTTACGCAAAGCAAAAGAAAGAGCGTGAAGTTGTTTCCGTCCTGAATGATGTAGATTTCTGCATTGAGCTGATGGAAAGTGACCGAATCAATGTTGCTTATATCATGAACCTTATCCGCAACATTCACTTCGATGATGCCAAACAGAAGGATTATGATATTAAGCACATCAAGGAAGAGCTGGGAAGAACCGATAATCCACAGTTGCTCCGCAAGGTGGAGATTCTGCAAGCTTTCTTGGATCGTGTTGTCGTGGGGCTGGAAAGTGCAGATGAGATCGACGCTGCCTACAATGACTTTGAAAATGAGGCAAAGCGTGAAGAAATTGTCGCCTTTGCTCATACAGAAGAAATTGATCCAACTATGCTGACCGACTTCATCTCGGAATATGAGTTTTCCGGCACGATGGATGCCGGTAACATCCGTGATCGTATCGAGAAACCAATGCCGCTGCTGAAAAAACGCTCTCTGGTGAACAGAATTGTAGACTTTATCCGGCAGCACACCGAAAAATTTCAATAAGGAGAATGTAAAATGGACAACAGTATTCAGGCGCACCAGAAAGAGCTTTGCAATAAGCTTTGGGCGATGGCAAACGCACTCCGGGGTAATATGGAGGCGTATGAGTTTAAGAACTACATCTTGGGCATGATTTTCTACTATTATCTGTCTGACCGTACAGAGAAGTACATGGCGAATCTTCTGAAAGACGATGGCATCAGCTATGAAGACGCATGGGCTGATGAGGAATACAAGGAAGCCGTTGTAGAAGAGGCTCTGCGTGATCTGGGTTTTATCATTGAACCGCAATTCCTGTTCCGCAAGATGGTCAAGATGGTTGAAAACCGTTCTTTTGACATTGAGTTTTTGCAAAAAGCAATCAACGCCCTTATGGAGTCTACTCTTGGCAACGATTCTCAAGAGGACTTTGACGGGTTGTTCTCTGATATGCAGCTCGACTCTACGAAACTGGGGCATACCGTCAAAGACAGAAGTGCTGTCATGGCAAAAATCATTGCCTCTCTGGACGAAATCAACTTCGGAGTAGAAGACACAAAGATTGATGTTCTTGGCAATGCCTATGAGTATCTGATCGGGCAATTCGCTGCAACAGCCGGTAAGAAGGCTGGCGAGTTCTACACTCCTTCAGGTCCTGCCGAGCTGCTGTGCCGTCTGGCTTGTCTTGGACTAACGGATGTCAAGGACGCAGCCGATCCCACTTGTGGCTCCGGCTCTCTTCTGCTGCGCCTCAAAAACTATGCAAATGTGCGTAACTACTATGGTCAGGAGCTTACTTCCACCACCTACAACCTTGCCCGAATGAATATGATCCTTCGTGGCATTCCTTACCGCAATTTCAATATCTACAACGGTGACACTTTGGAGCATGACTACTTCGGTGACATGAAGTTCCGTGTTCAGGTTGCCAATCCTCCGTATTCTGCAAAATGGTCTGGCGATCTGAGTTTCATGGAAGATCCCCGGTTCAACGAATACGGAAAGCTTGCCCCGAAGAGCAAGGCTGACTTTGCTTTTGTGCAGCACATGGTACATCACATGGACGAGGACGGACGAGCTGTTGTGCTGCTTCCTCATGGCGTTCTGTTCCGTGGTGCAGCGGAAGAAGTGATCCGTAAACACCTTATCCAGAAGTTGAATGTGCTGGATGCCGTGATTGGTCTCCCTGCCAATCTCTTTTTCGGGACAGGCATTCCGGTGTGTGTTCTTGTTCTCAAGAGAGAGCGTAACGGCAATTCCGACAACATTCTGTTCATTGATGCTTCAAATGATTTTGAAGCTGGCAAGAACCAGAACATCCTCCGTGAGTGCGACATTGATAAGATCGTCGAGACCTATGAGCGCCGTGAAGATGTGGACAAGTATGCTCATGTTGCAACCATGCAGGAGATTGAAGAGAACGGTTTCAACCTCAATATTCCTCGATATGTTGATACCTTTGAGCCGGAAGAAGAAATTGACCTGAACGAAGTAGCTGCGGAGATCCGCAAGCTGCAAAGTGAAATCAAAGACATTGATGCAGAGCTGAAACCGTTTTTTGACGAACTGGGACTTGATTTCCCGTTTGAAGTGGAGGGCAAATAATTATGGCAAATGTATCCTCAAGTAACGGTCTCGAAAAGCGTCCGAAACTTCGCTTTCCGGGCTTTGACGAGCCGTGGGAGATATGCACAGCGGAGGAATTGTTCCAGAATGTGACAGATAAAAACCATCCCGATGAAACCATCCTTACCATAGTTCAAGGCAAGGGAACGCTACCCAGAGAACAAGCCGGACGCAATATACACTATGATGACGCTTCATTGTCGAATTACAAAATGGTTCAGAAAGGCGATTTTATTATTCATCTGCGCTCCTTTGAAGGCGGTTTGGAAATGGCAAACGAAAACGGGATTGTAAGCCCTGCGTACACGATACTCCGTGGAAAGAAACCACATTCAAGCCGATTTTATGAAGCATATTTTCACACAGACGAGTTCGTAAACCATGTTCTCTCAAAATCAGTGGAAGGTATCAGAGACGGAAGACAAATAAGTTACGATGCCTTCAAGTGGCTCGGTCTTCCGTACTGCTCTCCAAGCGAACAAGCTAAAATAGCAGAGCTATTTTCTGTGCTGACGAAAAGAATAGAGAAACAGACTGTGCTGGTGGACTCCCTCAAGAAGTATAAAAGAGGACTAAATCGAAGGCTTCTTTCTCAGATTGAAGAAAGCTATAACTGCAAACTCGGATCAGTTTGCAAAATTATAGGAGGCGGAACACCCGACACCTTACACGGCGAATATTGGGGAAACTCCGTAGAGTGGTTTACACCTTCGGAAATCGGAAAAACGAAATATGTAAATAGCAGTGTTCGCAAATTAAGCAACGAGGGTCTAAGTAATTCATCTGCAAAACTTCTCCCTGCCGGAACAGTGCTATTAACAACTCGTGCGACATTAGGCGAGATGTCTATTGCAGAAAAAGAGTGTTCTACCAATCAGGGCTTTCAGTCGCTGATACCCCTCACAAGCCGAGTTTCTTCCGAGTACCTGTATTATATGCAAATCATTATTAAGCCTTGGTGTGAGAAATACTCATCAGGAAACACATTTCGTGAAATAAGCAAGTCGGCTTTGTCAGAGTGTATTATTCCTGTCCCAGAAAAGCCACAGCAGGACAAGATTGTAAAGTTACTAAGCACAGTTGATACACTAATTGCATCCGAGGAAAAAGAGGCTTCTCTCTTGGTTCAACTGAAGAGCAGCCTCTTACAGCAGCTCTTCATATAAAGAGTTGCTGTAAGAAACCAGACTTGAGTTTTTCAAGTAAAGTGAGTTTTACTTCGGCATCCCTGACTTCTTTTTCAAGAAGATTCAGAAGTCTTACGATTTGACACTGTTCTTCTTTACACGGAATGAGGATGGGCATTCTGTCAATCATCTCATATCTAACAGAATCGACTGAGGTTTTAGCCGTCATTCGCATGACTCGATCATAAAAGAAATTGGAAAAGTAATAATAGAAGTATTTTCCTGATACCAGCTTGAAGTCAGTCATGGCATATACACGCTGATGAAGGTCGAATTTTCCAGTCACATGATGAAAAACCTTGCCCGTACCAACGCCATCTCCTACTGTAAGAACAGCTTCACAATCAAAGAGATAACGATTGCTTTTTCTCACTATTGGGGAACGCACATAAAATGGGAAGCATCCATGTACTGTCTCATCTTGCGTATTGCTCTTGCCTGTTTGTATCTTGCATATTTCGCCTATGTATTTTTGTTCCCATTTCGGGTAAGTGGTTTCTTTAGAAGCAAATCTCAAATCTTTATTGAAGATGGCATTTGTGACACCTCTTTTATACTTCTTGAGGGCTTCAACCAAAGAACGCTGTTTATCAATCCTTTGCTCTATGGCATTAAGGAACAACGCAATTCTATCCTGTTCCTTTGCAGAGGGGATATTTATAGGCATTGCAAAAAAAGTGTCATCCTTGATGCTCACCCTATCATGCCTTGCACCGCTGTCACCAGACATATAGATATACCGATGCCATACCGACGAACGGAAGCACCATTCAAAATACAGAGGATTGATCTCCTGCTTTGCTCGGAAGCACAGGTACAATGGGGACACTATCCCTGCTTCTGGATATTTATAGCAGCTTATGGGACCGTAGGGCGCATCGGTAGATTTCCGGGGGTTATAAACAAAATCATTTGTCTCGATGATATAGTACCCATCTGTATTATCACTGTTTGCGATGTCCTTATCAAAATAGTTGCGCTGCGGAATAAGCCCCTGTTTTGCCGAATTGCAGATTACATTGGTTATCGCACCATCAGCATTTTTCTTGATGTTTTTGACAAAATAGTCCGAAAGGAGTGCTGCCTTCCACGGCTCATCAAAGCCCGGAAAGCGAAGTTTCGGACGCTTTTCGAGACCGTTACTTGAGGTTTATAATGCCCTGATTATTTCTCCATCAGATAATATCTGTGGAGGTGGTCAATATGACTAATAATACACAATTTAAGACGCTGTTGAAAACTTGGCTAAATCAAAAGAAGCCGATGATCACACCGTCAACCCATGCCAGCTTCACGCTAATAGCCGAAAATCACTTGATACCGCACTTCGGGAAACGGAAGATTGGCAGCATCACCGAGCAGGACATTCAAAGCTACATATCGTATCTCTACGAATCCGGGCGGTTGGACAAGTCCGGTGGTCTCACTGTGAAGACCATACGAGATGTGATTCTCGTACTGCGGCTTGCTATGGAGTATGCCTACAAGGAAAGGGCGATACCGCTGCTCAACTGGGACTTGATAGAGTACCCAAAAGAGCTGGGTGTTAAGAAAGTGGTATCGCTATCCAAAGATCAGGAGCAAGCTCTTATTCAGTGTATTTACATGAACCTGAATAGGAAGACTGCTGGCATTCTCATTGCACTGTTTACCGGGGTGCGGATCGGTGAACTTTGCGGCTTGCAAATGAAGGACATTTCGCTGACAGATAAAACCATCAGCATCAACAAAACCGTCCAGCGTATCTATGACAAGAAAAAAGGTGAATCCTATCTGCACATAGGACCGCCGAAGACCAAGACATCAGCTCGAACAATTCCCGTACCGTCATTGCTGATGAACATTATCAAGAAGTTCTATACTGAGAACCCCAACCATTACTTCTTGACTGGCAAGACCAAGCCAACAGAACCTCGCACATACCGGCAGTTCTTTTCCCGTTTTTTGAAACGAAACGGGCTGCAAAAGGTAAAGTTCCACGAGATCCGGCACACTTTCGCAGTACGAGCAATCGAAATACCGGAGTTTGACATTAAATCGCTTTCGGAGATTTTAGGTCATAAAAATGTGTCCTTCACGCTGAATGTTTATGGCAGCGCAAATCTCCAACAGAAAGTCAAGTGCATGAACCTTCTGAACGATTTGCTGTAACAAAAAAGAGCCTCAGCCGACACCCGAACGGACATCGACTGCGGCTCTTTGTGTTTTATGATATTCTAATGACGGCGCAAAACGACCTTTATCCTGACATTCTTTCGGTGAAACTTGTGCAGACAATAAAAAAGAAAAATTTGGATAGAATTTTTTATGGAATCGTGTTATAATACTTCCAAGCCACCTATTCATCAGTCTCAAGCAAAACCCATGATAGGATGGCCCAGATAGATTTTTGATAGCAAAAGTCCGAATAGACCTTAGGATAAGGATAATCTGTATCAAATAAAACCACGACGAATCAAATCCTCTATACAAAAAAGTTTAGAAATGGATTTAACTCGGCGAG
>OHJX01000574.1_pt1 | contig 13634 bp, 16 predicted proteins | sample 1568671 | NCBI WGS metagenome assembly OHJX01 (sample SAMEA3879589, study PRJEB24766) | human gut metagenome | biome: human-associated habitat; feature: feces | place: USA | collected 1985/1987 | reverse complement strand
AATCCAGCTCGGCTTTCATTAACCCCAGTAAAAATACACGGGCTGCTTCCATACCCTGGTCTAAATAATAAGCCCCAAGTACAGATTCAAAAGCGTCGGCCAGAATAGAAGCGCGTTCGCGTCCTCCCGACAAACCTTCTCCCTTTCCTAAAAGCAGGTAATCACCAAGATTTATTTTACGGGCATATTCAGCCAGCGATGCTTCGCAGACGATATGGGCCCTGAGCTTGGTAAGTTCTCCTTCGTTAAGGTTGGGGAAAGTGCAGTACATATATGTACTGACGATAACGCTGAGCACGGAGTCGCCTAAAAATTCTACGCGTTCGTTATGTTCCGGACGCGGTAATTCTTTAGATTCGTGAGCGTATGATGTATGCGTCAGAGCGCTGTTTAGAAGTTCCAGCTTGTGCATTTCGATGCCAAGGCTTTGACAGAACTTCAGCAGATGCTCTTTGCGCGTGTCTTGCATTTAAATCACTCTATTCTCAATTAAGCTTGATATTTTTTGAAGAGAATGGTGGCATTATGGCCGCCAAAGCCGAAGTTATTGGACAGAGCCGCTCTTACTTCTGCTTTACGGGCTACGTTAGGAACATAGTCGAGGTCCAGACCTTCTTCTAAATCAGGGTCTTCATAGTTGATCGTCGGAGGGATAATACCATTCTCAATGGTCATGACGGTAGCAATTGCTTCTACGCCGCCTGCAGCGCCCAGCAAATGTCCTGTCATGGATTTGTTGGAGCTGATAGTCATTTTATAAGCATGATCGCCAAAAACCTTTTTAGCAGCTAAAGTCTCATTCAAATCATTACGATGGGTAGAAGTACCATGAGCGTTGATGTAATCAACGTCTTCCGGTTTCATACCAGCATCGTCGATAGCCTGCTGCATGCACAGGGCAGGCATTTCACCGCTCGGATCAGGAGCAGTGATGTGATAAGCGTCGGCATTCATGCCAAAGCCTACTACTTCAGCATAGATATGAGCTCCACGTGCCAAAGCATGTTCCAGCTCTTCCATAACTACTACGCCGGCACCTTCACCCATAACAAAACCGTCGCGTTTTTTATCGAACGGACAGGAGGCCTTTTCAGGATGTTCGTTGTTGGTGGAAAGAGCTTTCATGTTACCGAAGCCTGCTATAGCAACAGGAGAAACAGCAGCTTCTGTGCCGCCTGCGATCATAATATCGGCATCGCCATATTGAATAGTGCGCAGAGCGTCGCCGATACAGTTAGTGCCGGTAGCACAAGCTGTGATGATAGCGGTATTAGGGCCTTTAAAGCCTAAAGCAATAGAAATCTGGCCGGCAGGCATATTCGGGATCTCCATCGGAATGAAGAAGGGACTGATTTTGCCTGGACCTTTTTCGCCATATTTTAAAGACTGCTCGAGGAAGGTATGGATGCCGCCAATGCCGCTGCCAACGCAAACGCCGGCACGAACGGGATCAATTTTTTCCAGATCGAGTTCAGCATCTTCCACTGCCAGTTTAGCAGCCGCTACAGCAAACTGGGTCACACGATCCATACGTTTGCCTTCTTTTTTATCGCCATAGTTAGCGAAATCAAAATCTTTAACTTCGCCTGCAATTTTAGTGGTGAAGCCAGCATCAAACTGGGTAATGAGACCGATACCGGATTTACCAGCGATCAGATTGCCCCAAAATTCATCTTTGCCGATGCCGATTGGAGTAATCGGGCCAACACCGGTAATAACGACTCGTCTTTTCAAAATAAATCACCTCAAATTAAATTTTTGCTATTTCTTCTTTCAGTCTTCTGAAAATTTCTTTCACGGGTAAAATTTCTTTGATCTTCCACATATTGGCACCTGTAAAAACAAGGCCGGTTTCAACATCGCCCTGCTGAGCTCTGGTGAGCGCGCGGATGATGCAGAAGCTGCGGGAGCATTGTTTAAGGCAGTTATCACAGGTGCGGGGACGCGGCTGCGTACCTTCCAGAACCTGTTTGGCAAAAGGATTAAGGATCGCCCTGCCTTTATAGCCAACGGGACTGTCGATCTGTACAACGTCCTCTTTGGTCATTTTGAGATATAATTCTTTCAGCGCCGGAGCACCGTTGGATTCTTCGCTGGCGGCAAAACGACTGCCCATCTGCACACCGCTGGCCCCTAATTTAAAAAGCTCCGCTACAGCTGCGCCGTCAGTAGCTCCGCCGGCGGCGATAACCGGAATATTGACCGCCTTGACAATGTCAGGCAGAATATCTTTGTTCCTTCCACTACAATAGCGGCTGCACCGAGCTTTTCAGATATTTTAGCTAGTTTGACAGAGGAAACGATGGGCACTACGGCTACGTTATGTTCACGCCCCACGGCGAAAATATCTCTTGAAAAACCGGCACCGGCAACGATCAGGTCAATTTTTTCTTCGGCAGCAGTGGTAATTAGCCCAAGAAATTCGCGGGCCGCAACCATGGCATTAATGCCGATGATGCCTTTCCCGCCGGTAAGCTTTCTGGCCAGCCGGATCTCTTTACGCAGCTCGTCAAACGCCATGCCGGACGCTGCGATGAGTCCTATTCCGCCTTCCTGCGCAACGGCTGCCGCCAAACGCGCGGTAGACAGTCTGATAGCCATTCCGCCTTGTATGATCGGTACTTCGGCTGTCAAATCACCTATTTTAAGTACTGGTAGTTTCAACAAATATCCCCCATTTCAGGACTACTGCAACTGTCAGGGAAAGCTCCTAAGAGCTTTCCCTTGAGCTGCTAAAAGATTATTTTTCTTCATCCAACATTTTGACTGCATCAGCCACGGTGCGGATTTTTTCAGCTTTTTCGTCAGGGATTTCAACTTCAAATTCCTCTTCGAAAGCCATGATTAATTCAACGATGTCGAGGGAGTCAGCGCCCAGATCATCGATGAAGGATGATTCCATCTTTACTTCATCAGCGTCAACGCTCAATTGCTCGACAGTAATGTCTCTTACTTTTTCGAAAGTGCTCATTTACGATTCACCTCCTTCCAAAGGTCTTTTTTTAAGAATTGCATAATTACATTACCATACCACCGTCAACATGTAAAGTCTGACCGGTTATGTAAGCAGCATCGTCACTTACAAGGAACAATACTGCCTTGGCAATATCTTCAGGTTCGCCAAGACGCGCCAGCGGGATACCGGCTTCCATATCGGCTACTACTTTTTCTGGTAAAACGCTGGTCATATCAGTTTTGATAAAACCAGGTGCAACACCGTTAACAGTGATGCCACGGGGTGAAACCTATGCAGCCTGCTTTTGCTGCAGCATAGTTGGCCTGACCGGCATTGCCCATTACACCTACGACAGAGGTGATGTTGACGATACGGCCCGCTCTTTGTTTCATCATGTATTTGACAGCTGCTTTAGTGCAGTTGAAAACACCTTTGAGGTTAGTGTTCAGCACTGCGTCCCAATCTTCTTCCTTCATACGCATCAGTAGATTGTCACGAGTGATGCCTGCATTATTGACTAAAATGTCGATACGTCCGAATTCTTTGATAACGGCATCGATCATTTCAGTGCAGACTTCAAGCTGGGCAACGTCACCCTGCAGCAGCAGAACTTTGCGTCCCATAGCTTCGATTTCAGCAGCCACTGCTTCAGCAGCAGCTTTGTTACCGGCATAATTGACAGCGACATCAGCTCCTGCAGCAGCCAGCGCCACTGCGATAGCTCTACCGATACCGCGGGAAGCACCTGTAACCAGTGCGATTTTACCTTCTAACTGCATTTTAACGAACCTCCTTAAAATAAGCAAGTGTTTTTTCAAGGCTTGCTTCATCTTCGACGTTCAAAGCAGCCATACCCTTGGCAATTTTTTTAGTAAAACCGGACAGAACCTTGCCTGGGCCGACTTCGACAAAAGTATCGACGCCGCCTGCGATCATATGGTTGACAGAGGTTTCCCAAAGTACAGGCATAGCAGCCTGACGGATCAGAGATTCTTTGATTTCTTCTCCTTTGGTAACTTCAGTTGCAGTTACATTAGCGACGACAGGAATCTTAGCGTCGTGGAAGGTAATAGTTTCAAAAACTTCAGCCAGACGTTTGGAAGCCGGCTGCATAAGAGTGCTGTGGAAAGGTGCGCTTACGGGAAGAAGAACAGCGCGTTTGGCGCCGGCTTCTTTCAACGCCGCCAAAGCTTTATCCACTGCGCCTACAGAGCCTGCAATAACGACCTGGCCAGGGCAGTTGAAGTTTACTGCCTGTACAGCTTCACCGCATTCAGCTTCAACAGTACGGCAGATATCAATGATTTTATCGCTTTCAAGACCTAAGACAGCGGCCATGCTGCCTTCGCCAACAGGAACAGCTTCCTGCATGAACTGGCCACGTTTACGAACGATACGGACAGCATCAGCAAAGTCCAAAGCACCTGCCAAAACCAAAGCAGAATATTCACCCAGGCTATGGCCAGCAGCAACTTCGCAGCTCAGTCCGTTTTCTTTCAGCACCTCAGCACAGGCTACGCTGGCAGTCAGGATAGCCGGTTGAGTATTAAAGGTCAGACGCAGCTGATCTTCCGGACCATTAAAACACATATCGCTGATGGAGAAACCCAAAGCTTCGTCAGCAGCTTCAAAAACCTTGCGAGCGCAAGTATAGTTATCATAAAGATCTTTACACATACCTACAGTTTGGGAACCTTGTCCCGGGAATACAAATGCAATTTTGCTCATTGGGAAAACCTCTCTTTCGTCTTTTGCTCAATTGTTCTTGCAGGTTTATTTACTCCATTTAAGCACAATGGAAGACCATGTGAGGCCAGCACCGAAACCAACCAACAGTACTGTACCGCCTTTTTTAAGTACGCCCTGCTCCTGCGCCTCGCACAGGGCAATGGGAATGGAAGCAGCGGAAGTATTGCCGTATTTATCGACATTTACCCAAACTTTTTCCATTGGCATTTTCAAACGTTTAGCAGCACTATTAATAATGCGGATATTAGCCTGATGCGGAACCAGAAGATCGACATCAGCCGGTTCAAGACCTGCTTTAGCTAAAACTCGTTTAGCCGTTTTGCCCATGATCTGGATTGCAAATTTAAATACTTCATTGCCGTTCATATGGATAAAATGCTCTCTTGCATCTACTGTTTCGTGAGAAGCCGGTCTGCGGCTGCCTCCAGCCGGCTGGAACAGATATTTGCCGCCGCTGCCGTCGCTGCCGAGATCGATACCCAAAACACCAAGACCATCCTCGACTTCACCAATGACCGCCGCTCCTGCACCGTCACCAAAAAGAACGCAGGTATTGCGGTCTTCCCAGTTCATAATGCGGCTTAAAGTTTCAGCACCGATGATGAGCGCTTTTTTGTACAAACCGGATTTTACCATCTGGCTTGCTACGCCCAGACTGTAAACAAAGCCGGAGCAGCCTGCGGACAGATCGAATGCAGCTGCGTTTTTAGCGCCGATACGGTCCTGTACCAGACAAGCAGTAGAGGGAAAAGCATGGTCAGCAGAAGCAGTTGCTACGATGACCAGTTCGATTTCTTCAGGGCTTACGCCTGCGTCAGCCAAAGCACGTTCTGCCGCAATAACGGACATATCGGATGTAGCTTCGCCTTCAGCGGCAATATGCCTGTTTTTAATGCCTGTACGTTCAACGATCCACTCGTCGCTGGTTTCTACTATTTTTTCAAGATCATGGTTGGTCAGCACCTTTTCAGGCACATAGCAGCCCAGACCTAAAATACCAACTGCTTTTTCCATTTATATTTCCTCGTTTCCTTTTCTTGATTTCACGATATTGCCGGCAATATGTTCAACTACATCACGCTCAGCAAAATCTATAGCCACGCCGATTGCATTTTTGATAGCCTTTGCTTTACTGCTGCCGTGGCAGATAATAAAAGGTGCCTTGACACCCAAAAGCAGCGCACCGCCGTATTCAGCCGGATCAAGCCGCTTGGCAAGCCCCTTCATAGCCGGTTTGATCAAAAGTCCGCCCAGCTTGGCCAGAAAACCGCCATTCAAAATAGCTTCTTTCATTAACTTCATTATAGCACTTGCAAGACCTTCTGCAAACTTCAGGACTACATTGCCGACAAACCCGTCGCAGACGACTACGTCAACAGTGCCTTTGTTAATGTCACGGCCTTCTACATTACCGACAAAGTTGATATGTTCTTCAGCCTTGAGCAGAGGATAAGTAGCAAGAGCCTGCTCGTTACCTTTTGTTTCTTCTTCACCGATATTCAAAAGCCCAACGCGCGGATTTTTTATTTTCAGCATCAACTCAGCATAAACGCTGCCCATGATAGCACTTTGCACCATATGTTCGGGTTTGGCGTCGACTTTAGCACCGCTGTCTAAAACTACTGTCGTCCCGGTAAGACTTGGGATAGGAGTCGCGATAGCCGGACGTTCGATGCCCCTGATGCGTCCCAGTCCAAACAATGCTGCGGCTACTGCCGCCCCTGTGCTTCCGGATGATACCAGCGCATCACACTCTTTATCACGCAGCAGCTTCGTAGCAACGACGATAGACGCATCTTTTTTAGTTTTTACTGCTATACCTGGATGTTCATCCATATTAATAACTTCGCTGGAATGATGTACTGTGATTTTTCGTTCATCAGCAGCATTATATTCCTCCAGCAGTTTTTTTATAATTTCGGAGTCGCCTACGAGAACGACTTCGCAGTCATACGCTCTGACAGCCTGGACAGCTCCCAAAACCAGTTCTTGAGGTCCATAGTCAGTTCCCATCACATCAACCGCAATTTTCACTATTTCTCGATCCTTTCGTTGGGCAGTGATACAATAATGAATTTAGCACGAAACACTTCTTCGTTATTGTTGCGAACTTTGACCCAGATAACATATTTATCATGCTCACGGCGGATCACCTCCGCCTTAGCGACTAAGGTTGCACCGGCATAGACCGGTACTTTATACTTAACATTACCAACCCCTGTCAAGGCCGCATCTGCATCGACTACAGCCAGAGCCAGGGTATTGGCCATCGCAAACATATAGTAACCGCGTGCGACGCCTGTTTTTTCCAGCACCATTTCCGGCGTTATTTTCAGCATCGAAATACCGATCTTATTCAATTCCAGATCAATAAGATCGCCGACAATATCTTTTTTGTCGATGGCTTTCAATTTTGTCTGCGCATTTTCGGCCATCTGACGTGTACGTTCACGTACTTCCGGAATATTCATCCGCAGGCGATCCAAACGGATTGTCTGGATACTGACTTCAAGTGCTTTAGCAAGCTGCTCGTCTGTCAAAAATGGATTGCGTTCCAACATCTTGGACAGATTTTCCTGCCGTATTATTTTTTTGGAAGAATTCATTTTATCACCCGACTTTAGTACCAACTATTAGTATCTAGAGGTATTATAAAAGCTCACAATAAAAAAAGCAAGTAAAAATTTTAATTCCATGCTTAATTTTCCTAATAATTCACAAGTTAGTCACAATCAAATGCCCGACGGTTTTCAAACAGCTTTTTTACTCTGCCTGTAGCACTTTAGTATCAGCCAATAAAAAGCAAAAATCCCCGTACCGTCAGGTACGGGGATTTAAAGCTGCAAGATTATTGTTCTTTAACGATAACTTGTTTGCCGTTGTAATAACCACATTCGGGACAAACGCGATGCGGCATTTTCATCTCATGACATTGCGGACATTCGACTAAGCCAGGAACTGTAAGTTTCCAGTTCGCACGACGGGAATCGCGGCGAGCTTTGGACATTTTTCTCTTTGGTACTGCCATCTTTGATACACCTCCTCAAGCTAATGAATGTGAATTTAATTTTTGATGAATTGCTTTAATGCCGCCAACCTGGGATCGACTGTGGTAGTATCACAGCCGCAGTCGCCTTTATTTCTATCGGCGCCGCAGACCGGACACAAGCCCTGACAATCGATCCTGCACAAAGCTTGAAGGGGCTCTGCCAGCAGGAGACTTTCACGAATCGGTTCCGTCAGATCGACGATATCAGATTCATAAATAAAAGCATCATTTTCGATATTCTCAGCACTTGCCGGATAGAATTTTTCCAATACTTCAGCCGTACTCTTACCTGTAAAGGCTTTAAGGCAGCGTCCGCAGGTCCTGTTGACCATGGCTTCAACCATAGCTTCCAAAAGCAAAACATCACCGGCATTGGATATCGTGCCTTTTACGGTCACCGTTCCTGTCAGCGGAAGATCCGCTTCGGTAATGTTCAATTCTGCTGGTTTCAGTTCATAGGAAAAGTCTTTTTTACCGACCAGTCTTTTCTTGATTTCTGCGACATTTATCTTTATCATATTTCACCAATCGTATCAATTATAGCTATGCTCTAAATCTTTGTCAAGAAAAAAGCGTAACTTTTATTATAATTTAATGATGCGGCGGCAGATATTCAGTGTATCACGGGCAATGACCAGTTCTTCATTCGTGGGAATCACAAAGATCTTGACCCGCGCCCTTTTGATACTGATTTCCATCTGTTTACCGCGCAGCTTGTTAAGTTCCGGATCAATACGCGTACCAAGATATTCCAGACCATTACAGATCTTATCACGCATAAACGGAGAGTTTTCACCCAGACCTGCTGTAAAGATGATGGCATCAACGCCACCCATGGCAGCAACATAGCCGCCAATATATTTTTTGACCTTATAAGCGAAAATGTCTATAGCAAGCTGACTGCGTTCATCACCGCGGTTAGCGGCACTTTCCAGATCACGGAAATCACTGGATAGCCCTGAGATACCTAAAATACCGCTGCGACGGTTCAGATAATCGTCGATCTGCTGTGCATTCATATTTTCTTTTTCCATCAAAAAAGGAATGATAGCAGGGTCGATCTCGCCGGAACGTGTACCCATGACAAGTCCTTCCAACGGTGTGTACCCCATGCTGGTATCGATGGATTTACCATATTTGATCGCAGCAATGCTGGCGCCATTACCCAAATGACAGGTAATAAAACGCAGGTCGCTCATATGCTCGCCCATCATTTCGGCCGCCTGCTGGGCTACATATTTATGGGAAGTTCCATGGAAGCCATAGCGGCGCAGTCCGTATTTGACATACATTTCGTAAGGCAGGCCATACAAATAGGCAACTTTTGGCATAGTCTGATGGAACGCCGTATCAAAAACAGCTACCTGAGGAGTATTATACATCAGGCGCATACAGGCTTTGATACCATACAGGTTCGGCGGATTGTGCAGCGGCGCAATCTCAGCGCAGGCCTCGATCCCGTTCAAAACATCATCGCTGATCAGTACCGAATCGGTAAAGCGTTCGCCGCCGTGCACTACACGGTGGCCAACAGCATCGATTTCATCCATACTGTCAATAACGCCATATTCTTCATTAGTCAGAGCATCCAGCGCCATCTGGATGCCAACGGAATGGTCAGGTATCTCGGCGCTGATATCTACTGTGTATTTGCCCGTAGGCGTGTGTTTGAGAACAGAACCTTCCATACCGATCCGTTCGATCAGACCTTTGGCCAGCACCTGCTCGCCGTTCATATTAAGAAGCTGATATTTAATTGAGGAGCTACCGCAGTTGACAACGAAAATAATCACAGTTTTCCTCCATTTGTGCAAAATTTAGCTTGCGCTCATAGCACGTTTTATTATATCATATAGTATACACTATTTAAATGATAATCGCTAGTATAAACATTATAAATGAGGGAGAATATGAATGAGCAAAGCAATAGGAATCGTAGCAGAATATAATCCTTTCCACAACGGCCACGCCCATCATCTGCGCGAAGCAAAGCGGATAGCCGGCAACAGGCCTGTCATTGCCGCTATGAGCGGCAGCCTTGTACAGCGCGGCTTGCCTGCCCTGACTGACAAATGGACCCGTGCCAGAATGGCCGTTTTAGGCGGCGTTGACCTTGTTTTAGAGCTGCCGACAGTTTTCACCTGCCGCAGTGCGGAATTTTTTGCTGCAGGAGCTGTAAAATTACTGGCTGCTACCGGGATGGTATCGCATCTTGCTTTTGGTGCGGAAGCAGCCAATTCGCAGCAGCTGATGCTCACCGCAGAATTTTTGAACGAGCCTGTTTTTCAGGACGCACTGCATCATTATCTGGATGAAGGGCACAGTTATGCCAAGTCTTTAGAGCTTACGCTGGCGGAAGACCCTTCCATGCTGACGATTGCTGAACATCCTAACAATATCCTGGCTTTAGAATATTGCCGCCAGCTTCTGCACGGCGGTTACGAGATCGAACCTGTCGTCGTTAAACGCCGCGGCAGCGGCTATAAAGATAAAACCATCAACGGGCCTATTGCCGGCGCAACAGCCATTCGTGAGCATTATCGCGGCTATGGCATCGATGAAGCGCTGCTCAGCACAGTTCCGGCAACTACAGCCCAGCTGCTGCGTGAGGCAGATCTTCAGCACCGAATGGATATCAGTGATAAAATTCTGAACCATCTGCTTTTATACAAGCTGCGTTCTTTGACACCGGCCCAAATAGCCGCAGCCTGCCAATGCAGCGAAGGATTGGAAAACCGTCTGGCAGAAGCTGCTTCCTGCACTACATTCCAAGACGTAGTCAGCGCCACAGTTACCAAACGTTATCCCGCTTCACGTGTCAGAAGACTTCTGATGCAGCTTTTACTGCAGCAGTATCGCGCTATGTTCGATAATGCCAAAGACCCAGCTTACATCCGTGTTCTGGCCTTTAACGACCGCGGCCGCGAACTGTTGAAAGAAATGCAGGATTCTGCTCAGCTGCCTGTAATTATCAAACTGGGCCGCAACGTCTTGGAAAAATACGGAGAGAAAGTCGAGCAGCAGCTTTCCGTTGATATTGCGGCAACTAATCTGCTGACACTTTTGCAAAAGAACCACCAACCACAATATAACAACGATTATACTGTCTCTCCGATCTATATTCAAAAATAATAAAGCAACAAAACAAAAAGCCTTCCGCTTGAGCGGAAGGCTTACTTTTTTTTCAAAAGCTTATTCTTCGTCTTCTTCCTCGCCAGAAGTTCCATATCACGCTGAGGGCGTGAAGACATAACGCTTTCACGTTCAGCATTAACGGAAGCGCGGTTATCGTTTACAGCCTGTAAAGCGGACTGCAGACTACCGCTCAAATAGCCAAGCATATCATCGGCATATTGCAGCACATCGTGTTTTACACGCTCAACATAAGCATCAGCTTCGTCTTTCATTTCCTGCTGATTACGCAAAGCAGTACTCTTTACATCTTCAGCAAAGGCTTCTGCCTGTTTGGAAATTTCTTCCTGACGCATTAGTCTTTCAGATTCGGATTTTGCCAATTCTAAAATACGGTCAGCTTCGGTTTTAGCCTGCAAAACAATATTGTCAGCTTCTTCATGAGCTTTGGTGACGATTGCTTTTTGTTCTTCAAGCAGTCTGGTAGCGCTTTTGACTTCTTTGGGAATCGCTTCCTTCAAATCATCCAGGATACCCGCCAAATCGCTCTCTTCGATAATGATCTTATCAGTAAGAGGTATACGGTTAGCCTCAGAAATAAGGTTATACATTTCATCAAAAATTCTGTCCAAAGTCGCACTTGTACTTCTATCAATCATCATCAAACTCAACCTCTTTCTAATATTATTCTTTGCTTATAACAAGGCTTTTGATCCGATCTTCCACACATTCAGGAACAAGACCATGGATACAACCGCCAAAGGTTGCCAATTCTCTTATTCCAGAGGAACTTAGGAAAGAGTAATTAGCATTAGTCATAATAAAGACTGTTTCTAAGTTATTGTCTATTTTTTTTATGAGCAGAGCGCGCTGAAATTCATATTCAAAATCAGAAAACGCACGTAAGCCCCTTACAATAAAAGGAGCTTTTTCCTGCCTGCAGAATTCATTTAAAAGACCGGAAAAACAGGTTACTCTGGCATTAGGGATATGTTTTGTCGCATCCCTGAGCATTTCTACCCTTTCCTCCATGGTGAACATTGCTTTATCTTTACCCGGATTATGAAAAACGCTGATAATGATCTCGTCAAACATTTGGCTCGCCCGTTCAAAAATATCGAGGTGGCCATTAGTAACCGGGTCAAAACTACCCGGACAGATCGCTCTACGCACTGTTTAACCTCCTAGAAGCTGCAACGCAGTCTGGTCATAAATTCAATTATCTTGTTCCTTATTCGACGTACGTTTCCGTATTCCTGCTATTTTTTTACAAATTTATTTTATTATTTTACAACATTTTATTATACTTTGGCAAATCTTATAAACGAAAGTAAAGTTTCACCATAGGGTTCCTGACGCACAAGCTCAAAGCACGCTGCCAGCACGCCTATTTCATCGTGCTTCGAATGTTCGATGATCAGATAGCCTCCGTCTTCAAGTACTTGAAAGTGTTCCATTTTCTGCAGAACTTTCTGAACCCAGCCTTTATTATAGGGAGGATCGCAGAATGCAAAATCAAATTTTAATCCCTGATGATGCAGATGTTCGATAATATTTACCGCGCTGCCTTTGAGAACCTGAACATCAGCCTCCGCCCGGCATTTAACGATGTTGCTTTGTACCAGACGCAGCGATTCCCGGCTTTCATCGACAAAAGTAACCGCAGCAGCGCCGCGGCTCCACGACTCCAACCCCAGATTACCTGTTCCGGCAAACATATCCAACACACGTGCGCCAATAATTTTAGTGCCAATAATATTAAACAGAGATTCTTTGACCCTGTCAGCCGTGGGACGTACGTCCATATTCTTTGGCACAGTCAATTTCAGCCCCCGTGCCTTTCCCGTAATTATCCGCATTCAAAAAACTCCGTATCTGTAATATAATAAATATAACAAGAACGGCAAAGGAGACAGCCTATGAACAAGAAAAAATTTATTCTGCTCGCATTACTGCTGCTCTGCGCCTATTTTTATGAATTATTCGGCGGTATGCCTGCAACTGTCCCATTTGCGCCTCAGCCTGTAAAAGCCGATACTTCGCTGCTGCTGGCTCCGTTAGACAGCCGCCCTCCCTGCAGCGCTATGGTCAGAAAACTGGGAGCACTGGCTTCTATCAACGTAATTACACCGCCGCAAGAACTTCTTGACAATTATAACACACCTGCTGATAAAGAAAAACTGTTTGCCTGGCTGAAAAATGAAATGCCGCAGCATCCAGCCGCAATTTTATCAGCTGATCTTTTAGTACACGGCAGTCTGCTGGGCTCACGCGTACCTTTAGGAACAATTAACGATGAAGAAAAGTTTTTGACTTTCGTAAACAAACAGCATGCTCTCAACCCACAAATCGATATGGCGTTTTTTTCCGTCATTCCAAGATTGCTGGTCAGCGATCAGCTTATACCGGACAGCTGGTATCAATGGCATCTGATGCGTTATGCAACATTAAAGGATATGGCAGAAACATTCGGCGATCCTTACTTTACCAGGCAGCTGCTGGCGATCGATGCACGCATACCGGATGATGTTAAAACGAAGTACAGCAGTCTGTATGCCGATAACGACAGTTTTAACAAAAAACTGGTCCAGCTGGCACGCGCAGACGGTCTGACTTTGGCTATAGGGCAGGACGACGCCCAGCCATTCGGGCTTCCTAATCGTAATGCTAATCATGCGCTGGCATATATGAAACATGCAGATTTAGGTTCCAGCGGGCTTATTACAAGTGGAGCTGATGAAATATCAG
>OHJX01000572.1_pt1 | contig 13692 bp, 8 predicted proteins | sample 1568671 | NCBI WGS metagenome assembly OHJX01 (sample SAMEA3879589, study PRJEB24766) | human gut metagenome | biome: human-associated habitat; feature: feces | place: USA | collected 1985/1987 | reverse complement strand
TATCGCAGGCGGAGGTCACCATACGGCTGGAATCCTCCTGATGGCAGATGTCCTGTAAAAATTTCAGTATTTTCACACCATCCACAGATGACTGCTCGGGAATTTCATTGCCGATACTCCAGATAACCACCGAAGGATGGTTATAGTCGCGTCTGAGCATAGCGGTTAAATCCTCTTTCGCATGATTTGTAAAGAACATGCTTGAACCGTATGCCAGGCTTTCCGAATAATAATTATCCGTTTTGTTCTTCGCCAGGAGCCATTCATCAAAAGCCTCGTCCATAACAAGAAAGCCCAGCTCATCACAGAGATCCAGCAGCACGGGAGCCGGCGGATTATGGGAACAACGGATTCCGTTACAGCCCATATCTTTAAGCTCCTTCAGCCTTCTCTCCCAGCTTTCCCGATAACCTACAGCGCCTGTCAGGCCGCAGTCATGATGGACGCACATACCCTTTATTTTCACAGTCCCGCCGTTTAATAAAAAGCCCCTATCCGCGTCAAATACAGCTGTCCGGATGCCTGTTTTGCAGGTAAAGGAATCCAGCTCCCGGCCGTCCGCAACAACGGTGCTCACCAGGGTATACAGATAAGGATCCTCATCCGTCCATAAATGAGGTGCTTCCACAGTCGGACGTACCATGCAGTCGCTGCTTTCACCCGGCTCAAGATACAGTGCAATCCCTGAGGTGGAAACAAGCTTCCCGTCACGATCATATATTTTATGGAGAACCCCCACATTTTCCGCCGTGCTGCCGTCATTGACAACCTGAGCGCGGATCTGCAGCAGCGCCGTATCCTGTTTCGGATAAATGCCGTTTGTGGCGCAGCGGACACCGAAATGGTCAAAGTGGATTTCATTTGTACGCACCAGGTAAACGTCCCTGTAAATCCCGGAGCCGCTGTACCAGCGGGAGTTGGGAACCAGATCGTTTTTCACGCGCACGGCCACCAGGTTTTCACCCTCCCGCACCAGCTTCGTTACATCCACATAAAAGGAGGTGTAGCCGTAGCCGTAGCCGCCTGCTTCCTTTCCGTTTACATAGACTGTGGAATCCATATAGATGCCCTCAAAATACAGGTATATCTTTTCCTTTTCCGCCGGACGTTCCATCGTAAAATGCTTTCTGTACCAGCCGATGCCGGATTTTGCATACCCGCCTCCGCCGCCTGTCTTTTCATTTTCCTGCGGGGCATAATCCACGCTCCAGTCATGGGGGAGGTTTAATTTTCTGAAGGAATTTTCATCAGCCTCCTGTCCTGAAAACGTGGGATTGTCTTCCAGGATAAAATACCAGTCCTTGTTAAAATTCGTTGTTTTTCGCATATAAACTACCCTTTCTGACCCATAGGCCCATTTAATTATTTAAATACTAAATTCAGGAATGCTCTCAATGCCTTCCTCCAAAATGTCCAGTTATGTTCTCCGGGTATATGGAAAAAAGTGATTGGAAGCTCATATTCCTCCTTAAGCAGCTTCATAGCTTCTGCATTTCCGGAATATAAACGTTCATCCTGCTCTCCGCAACCCACAAAAATTAACTGATATAAATCTTTAAACTTTTGCCTGTTAAAGAGTACCGAATTATTATTGGCAACCTCATCCCTGGTATAGAATATGCCGGAAAAAAATCCACCATTTGCAAACACTTCAGGATGGTTAAAAACAATTTTGTACGACTGCATTGCCCCCATCGAAAGCCCTGCCATAGCTCTTGCCTTTTTGTCCGGGACGGACTTAAAATTTTTGTCAATAAAAGGTACTATATCCGATATCATCTCTTCATCGAAAGATCCCAGGGATGGATTGCTGGAGCCATCCGGTTTGAAGCTATACCCTTCTGCCATTACCACCAGCATTTTTCTGCACTTCTTTTCTGCAATTAAGTTGTCCATCATATTCTGGATTTTCCCGTGCCATACCCATGCAGTCTCATTTTCCCCTCCTCCATGCTGCAGATATAATACAGGGTACTTATCGGCAGAAGTATCATATCCCGAAGGAGTATAGATGTAAAGCGGCTTGTCACGTCCATCGATGGAAGACCTGTAGGACATTAGCCTGATACTTCCATGTGGTACATCTTTTAAAAGATAATCCTGAAACTCCGGATCTTCCATTTCAAAATAATTGGCCGCACAAAAACCCCCGTAACAACACTGCGTAAAGGGATGTACAACATGAACATCGTCTATATAAAAATATACATAATAGAATCCCGGTTCCACATTTTCGCATACAGCTGACCACATATTCCCATCAGGCTCTCTTTGAAGGTTTACTTCTTCTCCCCTAAAGCGCACCATTACCTTCACTGCATCACCCGCTTCGATGGAAAATTCAACCCTCCCTGGGCCTAATACAGTAATGCCAGTACGAATATCCACATAACTTCCCGCCGGTCTTCCTTTGGCATCCACATGAAATACTACATCCTTATAAAATGGGTCATTAAAAAGAGGATTCATAAACAATGCCTGGTTAGGGCCATGATATTCCCTGCAGACTATCCTTTCATTCAGCAATGTCGCCGGATATTCAGGCATCGTTATATCACCAAAAATACTCTGTACAAAATCAAACAAACTATGACGCCATGGGCTCCATTCATGATAACCGTCATAACTTCTTACTATTGTCTGATTCCCGATATCATCCAGTTCCTTTTTGAATGCATTCAATTTATTCAATGCGTTTTCGTAAATCCCCGCACTTAAAAAAATCCCCCCAAAAGAAAGCTTTTCCTTTATAATTTTCTCAATCCCTTCAGAGGAGGGGCCGCTGAAAACGCCCAAATATCCAAACAAATCCGGATGATTTGCCGCAGATAGCGAAGCCTGTGCAGATCCCAGAGACAAACCGGCTACTGCTCTGAAGCTTCTTCCTTTTTTCACTCTGAAATTGGACTCTATGTAAGGAATGCAGTCATATACCAGCTCACTGTCAAAATCACCGGGATAAAATATGGCCTTTTCTCCTTCCTTAAAAGAATAACCGCTGTTCATTACTATGATCATTTCCTGACACTTTTTTTCTGCAATTAAATTATCTAAAATATAATTGGCCTTTCCACTCCAGAGCCAACTGGTCTCGTCTTCACATACACCATGCTGCAAATAAAGAACGGGGTACAATTTATCGACATTTTCTTCATACAAAGGCGGTGTATAAATATAGGCATATTTTGTCCTTCCATTCACGGATGAATGATAAAGTTCAATGCGTACCGTCCCATGCGGCACTTCTCTTCTGAAATAGAAATCATCCTGTGTCTCCGGAATATCGAAAAAATTCATCATTCGAAAGCCGCCATAAAAACGTCCATCCGGATTTGAAACTCTTACTCCGTCTACAAACCAGTCACAATAATGGAATCCTGCAGGAATGCCGCTGAGTATTCTGGTAAAATACCCGTTTTCTTTTTTGAATAAAGGTATTTTATCGCTTTTAAACGAACCTGTAACTCCTGCCACTTCCACGCACTCCGCTGAGGGCGCATAAAAATTAAATTCAACATCGCCATTGTCAAATACATTCACCGCCTGAATTCGATCGATGTAGTGTAAAAAATCAATCCCTTTTTCTCCGCCTGCCGCCTGTTTGGCGATTGGTGAATAGGCCAAAGGATGTGACAACAGCGCTGTATTGGTAAGCCTCTTCATATCATAATTCCCCTTACGCTTTTTCTTCTATTTTACCATTCTCAGTTCATAAATAATTATGAAAAATTGCTTACAAATCTATTAAAGTTGCTTTTTCATTATCTTATTAGGAATAAATGCAAATTACATACTTGTATCTGCCGTTTTCATTCACCTTTTCATGTTTCATAAAGTGATTGTGCCTTCACTTTTTTTTGAATAATTATATAGATTTATTGCTCTTTTTTTGGAATAGTTGTCCTTGCTAAAAAAACAGCTGATAATTATAATTTAATAAAAGGATGATATTTAGAATCGTCTTTTGGCAGCATTTTACTAATTGTTCTTGTGTCATTCAATTCTGCTTTATAGAATTGGAACAGATACACAGAAAGGGGGATTATTTTGGAATTGCATTTAGTTAAGCAGGAACGTCATGAATTTTTCGGATTTGGCTGGACTTTCCATTATGGAGATCTGGATATTCACGAAGCAGAACAGGGAGAAAAAGATTTTTCACCGGTTACTCTTCCGCATGACTGGCTTATGGATTATGAAGCAAACGGGCCGGATGAAAAAAGCGGTTCTATGAACTGGAAATATGGGGTGGGAATATATCGTAAAGAATTCATTATTGATAAATCAAACAAAAATCGTATTATCAGCCTGTTGTTTGATGGTGTATACCAGGATGCCACCGTGTATTTAAATGGGGAAAAGCTTGGAAATAATTACTATGGCTATATTCCTTTTGAATTTGATATTACTAATAAAGTAAATATAGGTGAAGTAAATACATTGCTTGTCAGGGTGGATAATTCCGCACAACCCAATACAAGATGGTATTCAGGAAGCGGAATCACAAGAGATGTCTGGATTTCATCACTCCCCCCTATACACGTGGCTTCTAATGGTACTTATATCGTAACGGACTCACTGGAGAATAATATTGCATCTTTATCAATTACAACAGAAATCAGCAACAGCGCGGCCGTTGATTCTGAGATTGAAATAAAGAATAAAATTTACAGCCCCGATGGTCTTCTAATTGCATCCATGTCCGAAAAAATGACAATCGGAGCAGGTCTCAACAATGCACTTATCAAACAGAATCTGTCAATAAGAAATGCCCTTCTCTGGAGTCCGGAGCACCCCTATATGCACCAGATGATAACAGAGATTATAGTAGACGGTATCATAGAAGACCAGTACGTTACCCCTTTTGGAATCAGAACCCTTTATTTTGATGCCGACAAAGGTTTGTTAATCAATAAAGAACATATAAAAATACATGGTATGGCCATCCATAACGAAGCAGGACAATTAGGCGCCGCAGTTCCCATTAAAGTATGGAAAAGGCGTTTTGAAAAACTGAAAGGCATGGGCTGTAATGCAATACGGACAGCGCATAACCCGGCCGATCCTTTAATATTAGATTTAATGGATACTATGGGACTTCTATGCATGGATGAATTTTTTGATGAGTGGACCATTTGTAAATGGAGTAAGTCCAGAGGCACTAAAGAAGTCCCTCCCCGCGGTTATGCAGAACATTTCGACAGGCTGCATATAAAAGATTCCGAGACAATAATCAGGAGGGACAGGAATCATCCTTGTGTTATTTTATGGAGTGTCGGCAATGAATGTGAAGAGGTTAACACGGTAGACGGTTGGGAGGAAATGAAGGAGTTACGTGATATCTGTCACAGAATGGATCCCACCAGACCAGTTACCGAAGGTACTAATATGTTGGCTCATAACAGCAAATATACCTACGAAAAATTTATGGAATATCAGGATGTCCGAGGATTTAACTGGGTTAATATCTGGAATGACAGGGCGGAACTATTCTATGAACCGGATAAAATCCGTCATCCCGCCGCCCCTATGGTCATAACAGAAACAGGCGGCATTCCGGGAAGCCGGGGAAATTATCCTCTACCTCAAAGAAGAACCGGTCCGACCGGTCCTTTCAGAAGTTCACCGTACTATGCATGGCCGGTAGAAGCCAGCAAACATATGCGTTTTATTGAGACCAGAGATTATATTTCAGGTGTATTTTACTGGACTGGTGTGGATTATATGGGCGAATCTCCTTATCCATTCAGATCAGGTGAAATCAGTCCTGTGGATCTGGCAGGTTTTATAAGGGATAACTGGTATTTTTACCGTTCCTTATGGATGCGCAATGAACCTACAGTACACCTGCTTCCTCATTGGAATATGGATGTTGAAAAGGGAAAAATCATTCCTGTTATCTGTTATACCTCCTGTCCTTCTGTAGAGTTGTTTTTAAACGGAAAAAGTTATGGAGAAAAAGCTTATTTGTATCCTGCCGTTGGAATTGACGAATGGCCAAACTTTGATTTAACAAAACCACATGCCAATACCGATGATCTTTTCCTTTCCTGGGATGTTCCTTTCGAAGAGGGAGAATTAATTGCCATAGGCTACGACCGGGAAGGTCATGAAATAGCCCGCCATGAGGTGCGCACTTTCAAGGAAGCAAAAGAAATAAATCTGAAATGTGATTCTGCCTGTATTAAAGCTGACGGGCGTGATATAGCTCAGCTTGAAATATCTCTGACAGATGAAGATGGGAATTTGGTAATGACCGCGGAAAACGAACTCGTTGTCAAAGTAACCGGTTCCGGGCACCTTTTGGTTCTCGAAAATGGAAACAGTACGGATCATACCATGGGAAAATGCGAAACCAGAAAAGTACATTATGGCCTGCTCCTCGCTGTAATACAGTCTAACCGGGACGAAGCCGGAACAATATATGTAGAAGTTGAAGGAAACGGCTTTAAACCCCGGACATTAGAAATCATTACAAAATAAAAACATACCTTCCGCATCCATAAATAATTCCCGCCCAAGAACCTAAAAAGTGTTTTGGGCGGGAATAAACTTTAATTTCCAATAATAACGGAATATTCAGGTATCAGCTCAACGCCCGTAATCTCGCATCCTGCCTCTACAGATAAGTCATAGTATACATCCTGACCAAAACAACAGGGAATTGTATGGGCGCTATCATATATTCGTATTTCTAACATTGCAGGGTAGTGAAAACGGCGGAGAGGAATATTCCAGGGCTTACCCGTATTAAACCAATCGTCGATTAGCCTTTCTCCATCATATACCTCAGCGCGATCTCCCAGGAAGTGTACATTCAGGTAAATTTGGTTTACCAACTCCGATGACAAATGTTCTAAATTAATCTGATAGGAACGATACTTAATATTCCCGTTTTTATCCCTTTCTTCTCCTGTCAGCTCGAATTCTGCCCGCATCCTGCACACCGACAGCAATGCGCTTTCAGAAGGCCCTGCCATAAACTTTTTCACAGTTCCATCTTCATGATAAATTTTAATTTCCTGCTTTTCCTGCGTAATCAGCTTCTTTGTGCCATCTTCCTCAATAATACAGCTGTCTTCTCTTTCCACTACATATAAACCATCACTGAACAGGAAGCCTCTGTCGGCTTCTGACTCTGTAAGTACTGTTACCCAATCAATACAAGGCATTGCTTCTATATGCGGTTTTTCATCTGAATACAGAAAAACTCTTTTGCCGAGCCTGCACAGAAGGCTGCAATTTGTTTTTTTAATTATAGTATCGCTCATCTTCAGTTCAATTGGAATAACATAACATCTGTCTGCAGCAAAATGCAAATGTTCCACAGAAAATTGTGTTCCATCAGGCAAATGGATATATATATTCACGTCCGGATGTTCCTCCATAAGGCGGTTCCTGACATGATTATTTACAAAAAGGAATCCTGTTTTGGAGGTATAGTTCCAACGTAATGCAGCACGTATTGTTTTCATATCTTCCGCAGATTCAGGAACAGACGCTGGAAGAACTGTTTCAGCCTCTGCAATCTCGCTTTCAAAGGATGAAAGCAAAAGATGATACTTTTTTAATACCCCGAAACTCTCATTTATTTTTCCCGCCTCATTAATACAGGCATCGAAATCATAACTCTTTCTCGGAACTGTAGTATTTCCTCCAATACTTTGTGCTTCATTCAAATCCGAATATTTACCATCAGGATTAATGCCCCCATGGTACATATAGTACCCGATTAAATTAGCGCCAGCACCGAGCACGCATATAATATGCCCCGCGTTATCAATAGCTTTTGAAACAGGTCTCCTGTGGCTTGTCACCTGCAGCCCTCCGCCAAGTTCGGCGGTCAAATATGGATAATCCCTCCGGATCGTTCCGTTTTTTTCATCAGCCTTATGGAAATCAGAACCTGTATTGGCATCATCACGATAAGGAATAAAAAGGAAATTTTCCATCGCGGGTAATTCTTTTGTAGAATTATCCCAGGGAGCATCCACATATCCGGATAACACCTGCAGTGTCTCATCTATCGTACACGCTCCGCCCCAGGCAGTCGCTGTATAATAGGGTGTATCCAATCCTGCTTTTTTTGCAAGATGCAACAATGTCTTCATATGCCTGGCCTGTTCTGCTTTATCGTTCGGGCCTCCACAATGTCCATATTCATTTTCCAGCTGAATTCCAATTACAGGACCACCCTCTTTACACATCATCCCCCGTGATTGTTCACCAATCTTTGTATAGAGTGTTTCTACAAGCGCCAAATACTTTGGATCATCTGTCCTTTTTTCAAAATCGTCTGCATACTGTACATAATCAGGGAAACCGCCATGACGGCACTCGCCATGCGCCCAGGGTCCTATTCTAAGCCATACCTTCATATCAAGCGCCCTGCACACATCCAGGAATTTCCTTAAATCCCTGCATCCTGAAAAATCCCATTCTCCTTGCCGTTCTTCATGATGATTCCAAAAAACATAGGTAGCAGCGATATTCACGCCTCCGGCTCTCATTTTCAAAATAGCCTCTTTCCATTCTTCCTGTTTCAAACGTGAAAAATGGATTTCTCCCATAACCGGTATAATACGTTTTCCATTAACAAGCAGACTTTTTTGATCCGCCTGATATAAATTACCGGCCAAATCTCTGCCTCCCATATTTAATAATTCTGGCGTATTCTTAACTGCCGGAATTTGAAATATTAATTTTTCCATTACAAATTAATCTCCATTTCTTAGTATTTTTAATTAAATTTTTGAAGTCTTTGTACTTGTCAGTTTTAGAATTCTTGCTTATAATATAATTCAATTAAATCCAAATTACATAATTTTTTGCCTGTTAATAATCAAAAATTGCGTTCAGAGGAAAATATGAAATCGGTTGAAGACAAAATCGACAAAAAGTCGGATTATTTTATTAATTCCCCGACAGATGCCATAACTGAATATTTTTTATATCCTACCCATTTAGGGCATTTTTTTTATCAGCCAGGTTACAGGCAGCATCGTATGCATTTTGACAGTTTTTTGCTTATGTATGTACTGGAAGGTTCACTTACTGTAGAATTCGAAGCTAAAAAATGGCCAGCTGAAAAAAACAATTTTATTCTTATTGACTGTTATCAGGAGCACAGTTACTATTCAGATACCGGCTGGGAAGCGATATGGATTCATTATGACGGATTTTCGGCACGCAAAATGTATAATATGATCGTAAGTAAACTCAGTAATATATTTTCTCTTGATGATCCATTGCCAATTATGAATCGCATGGCAAAAATTTACCAGCCTTTTACAAAAAAGGAACCTGTAAGAGAAGTATTGCTTTCGAAATACCTCAACGATATCCTGACGGAACTTATTATTTACACACCTCTCCAAATAAAAGAAGTTCAACGTGCCTCTGCAATTGAAAACGCGAAAATATATATTCAGGAACATATACAAGAAGAACTTAGAGTTGAAGAACTTGCAAAAAAAGCGCTGATGAGCACCTATCATTTTATACGTGTTTTTAAAAAAGAAACGGATATGACGCCTCATGAATATATTATCAATTACAGACTCCGCATTTCAAAAATTTTACTTTTGGAGAGCAACATGTCAGTCAATGATATCTGTTATGAATCCGGCTTTTCCTCTGCCAGTATATTTTGTGCCGCATTTAAAAAAAGTGTAGGCCTGTCCCCAACAGCTTATCGAAAAAAAGGACGCATTGATTAGATGCGTCCTTTTTTTTCACTATTGCTTCACCCCTTCACAGCTCCTATTGTCATTCCTTTAACGAAATAACGCTGGACAAAAGGATACAATAGTACAATAGGACCGGTTGCAATCACCGTCATAGCCATTTTCATACTTTCCAAAGGAACTGTAGTAATCGGAATGCCGGATTTTTCTGCGACTAAACGCATTGCCTCCGCACTGCCCAGCATTCTCTGCAAATAATACTGAAGCATAAATTTATCTTCATCCGTTATATACAGCATACAGTTATACCAGTCATTCCAATATGCTAATGCCGCAAAAAGACATAACGTAGCAATTAAAGGCTTAGACAAAGGTATAATCAATTTGATATAAATTGTAAAGTCGTTCGCGCCATCAATTTTAGCCGATTCTGTTATAGATGCTGGTATTCCCGCCATAAATGATTTAGCAATAATCATATTCCATACTGAAAAAACCATCGGAAGAATTAAAGCCATATAATTATTTTTAAAATGAAGATATCGCATACAAAGCATGTATGTCGGCACAAGCCCACCGCTGAACAGGGTTGTAAAAAAGAAGAAAAACGCAAACTTGTTCCTCCATGGAAAATCTTTTCTGGAAAGTACATATCCCGTCATAGTTGAAAGAAATACCGCCAAAAAGGTTCCTACTATGGTAACACATACAGTAGTTCCATACGCACGAATAATCTGTTCCGGATTCTTCAGACACAGGCCATAGCTTTCCAGGCTGAATACCCCTGTAGGAATAATTGGATATCCGTTTTTTATTAAGGATGTTTCCGGTGTAAAGGATGCCAATATAATTAAATAAAATGGAAGTAAGCAGATTATAGCAAAAATGCCGATAAATAAATAAGCAACTATATTAATGGAAATTACATCCGCACCAATGTGTATACGATTTTTTGCTGCATTTGCTTTGCGATTATTTTTCATACTGCCCTCCTTTAATACAATGCATAATCAGGATTTGTTTTCTTTACTAATCCATTTGCACACATAATCGTAACAAAACAAAGTACTGACTGAAACAGGCCTGCAGCTGCCGATACTCCTACATCACCGGAAGAAATCAATAATCTGAAAACATAGGTGTCAATAACATCAGTTACAGACTCAAGTAAAGCACTTGATTTTACTGTCTGATAAAACAATCCAAAATCTCCTCTGAAAATATTTCCGATTGCCAAAAGTACCAGGGTCATCATCGTTGGTATCAAAGATGGTATGGTCAGATATCTGATTTTCTGCCAGGCATTGGCCCCATCCAGCGAAGCTGCTTCAAACATTTCCTGATCCATAGACGTAATGGCCGCAAGATATACTACCGAGCCATAACCCGTCTGTTTCCACATTTTCAAAAAAGTCAGCAAAAACGGCCATGCGCCGGGAGAGTTGTATAAATCAAAAGGTTTTGCTCCAAGACTTGTAAGAATATTATTTGCAACACCGCGTTCGAAACTAAAAATATTATAAACTATTGCTCCTGCAACTACCCAGCTGATAAAATAAGGAAGGAACATAAATGATTGTGCCGTTTTCTTAAAAATTTTGCAACGCAGTTCATTCAATAAAATTGCACTTCCCATTTCCAGGACCACACCAAGAGATATGAATATAATATTATATAGAATCGTGTTTCTTGTTACCATTCCAAGTTTACCGGAAATCATCAGTGCCTTAAAGTTATTGAGACCATTCCAGGGTGAAAAATAAATTCCGCCATTATAGTTATATTTTTTGAATGCCAGTACAACACCCGTCATAGGAATATAGGAAAAAATCACCACATACAAAACTGCAGGAAGAAGCATCAGAAGCAGTATCCAATGTCTTTTCACTGTTTTTAAAAACGGTGTTTTCACTGGTTTCACTTTATTAATCCCATCCATTGTTTTTCCTCCGTCAATGCATATTTAATGAAAAATGGCGGGGTATCCGCCATTTTTCTTACTCTCATTTAACGAGCTGCAAGCCATTCATTATATTGTTTAAACAACTCTTCCTCAACAATCTTAATTCCAGCTCCGTCCAGTTTGGCATTCATTTCTGCAAGGTATGCATCTACATCATCTACCAGGCCTAACTGAAGCGACGGAATATAATCACCAAGGATTGCTTTACATGCAGATGCATAATCAGACACTTCTGTATCATTAAATACGAAAGTTATCGTTGGATTGGAAGTTATCCTCGGCTCCCAGGAATCAACCATTTCCTGTTCACGCGGTTCTACTCCGGTTTCCTTATAAATTCCATTATTTATCCCCCAAGATAAAGAAACACTGTTAGGCGGATATGCTTCCACATTCGCAGCCTTAGCATAATTAAAGCCATCAATTGTATAATGTTCATTTTCAAAGCCCAGAGTAATAAGTCTGTTTACATATGTATCCATTTTCAGAATATCGAGTACCATAGCCGTACGTTCAGGATTTTTTGAAGCTGCTGCAATAGCAATATCCGAATTATTGTACTCCTCGCAGGCCACAATATTATCTTTCGTCAAATCATAGGCCGCACACTTAACACCCTCATTCTTTTCGGCCATCCTCATATAATTAAATACCGTGCCGTTCCAGGCTATAGAAGCTCCCTGCAGTGCACCAAATGCATCATCATCTGAAATTGTGTTGGAAAGTGCACCGCGGGACCAGCAGCCTGCGTCAGCCAAAGTTTTCATATCCTTAGCAAATTTAACAAATGATTCTGAATTCCAGCAAAGTTCAATATCATCGGCAGAAGGCAGTTCTCCTTCTTTATATTCATATTGATAATGCAAATAATTATCCTTAAGAATATAGAAGACATTATATTGCTGACGATACACTTCCCAAAGTTCCGCATTATTCCCTGAAGAAGCCTGTGCAAGAATACCTGATTCCGGCGTTTCTTTTTCAGCAATTGTAAGCATAAAATTCATATAGTCTGACCAGTTGTCCAACTTCTCTATGCCGTATTTTTCAGCTAAATCCTGACGAATCGCCACAATTTTAGTGTCAGCTTTTTCAGCATTACAGGGAAGCGCTACAATTTTACCATCAATTGTGGATTCTGCATAACTTGTCTCAGCCTGATACTTATTGGTCAAAGGCATATTCTTTGCTACAAAATCCCTGTCAAACGTATAAAAAGAGCCTTTTGCCGCTTCAGTATACATATAACACCATGGAGCCGTATAAATTGCATCTACCTCTTCACCGCCTGCCAGAACCAGTGAATATTTTGTACCGTAATCAGCCCAACTCATAATCACTGTTTCAAGCTTGGTATTAAAAGGCTCCAGGTATTCGTTAACAGCTGCCATAACCTTATCCCAGTCCTGAGGCGTATCACCAATTAAATATAAATAAACAGTATAGGGCTTGCTTAAGTCAACATTTGTATACATTTCCGGTGTTGCTTTAACCACTCCGTCTGTCAATGAAGCCGGAAGTTCCGCTAATACATCAGCCGCAGGTTCTGCTGCATCTACTGCTTCTGTACTTTCCTGTGCTCCTCCTGTTGCCCCTCCTGTTTGTTTACTCGTTCCTCCACATGCTGCCAGCAGTGAAAGTGCAAGTACAGCAACAAGTAAACACGATAACCTTTTTTTCATAAACTGTGTCCCCCTTTATTTTTTTCACTAATTTTTGCTAAATCTTAGCAATGATTTATATAGATAATATAGCATTAACTTATCCTGTTTTCATTCTTATTTTTGCTTATTTTTATAGAAAAATTGCTTTCACACAATTATGAAAAAAAGTTGGGAAATCCATATTATAACCAAGGGTATAGTTTTCTTTTTCTCCTTTCCATTCAGCATAGGTATGAGCCCGTTGCAGACAAATAATCATATTTTCTCCTTACTAAATTTTAAAATATAAATAACCCTGTCGTTTTCGTTTTAATTGATTGGATTATATGATTTATTTATTCCTTCAATATTTATTCTATAATCAATATATTATTTTGCT
>OHJX01000565.1_pt1 | contig 13921 bp, 8 predicted proteins | sample 1568671 | NCBI WGS metagenome assembly OHJX01 (sample SAMEA3879589, study PRJEB24766) | human gut metagenome | biome: human-associated habitat; feature: feces | place: USA | collected 1985/1987 | reverse complement strand
AGTTCTCGGAAACCTGCCATAGTGATATGGTAAGGCGCCGGGTTCTTACCCTACTTTACTGTTCGGTATCGCCTATTCCATTTGCAACTATGACAAACCGGGAATGGGGACAGATTGGGAACAACTACCTAAAAGGGCTGTTCGCTCTTGGTTTTCAAGGCTTCCTCATTATGATATGTGTCGGTATTTACGCCGTACTGGTAAACGATATGATAATCGCAGACAATCTGCACAGCGCGGTATTTTCCCTTGCCGCCTATACGGTTATCCTCTGTTTTTCCCTGTTCAAATCCTGCACACTGGCAAAATCCATATTCAACGCCCACTAAGGGCAGAAAGGAGGTTTTTTCTTGGCGTATGTACCTGTACCAAAAGACCTTTCCAAAGTCAAAACAAAAGTCGCTTTCAATCTGACAAAGCGGCAAATCGTTTGTTTTGCGGCGGCTCTCTTAATCGGACTGCCGCTGTTTTTTTTGCTCAAAGGCAGCGCAGGGACAAACCTTGCGGCTATGGCGATGATTGTCGTCATGCTCCCCTGTTTCCTGCTTGCCATGTATGAAAAACATGGGCAGCCCCTTGAAGTGGTGGTAAGAAACGTCATTCAGACAAAGTTTACCCGCCCAAAGGAGCGACCTTACAGAACCGAAAACCTATACGCTGTCTTGGAAAAGCAGCGAAAACTTGAAAAGGAGGTATCAGCGATTGTCAAAAGGACAAACAAAAAAGACGCAGGAAGCCGCAGGAAACAGGCGTAAGCTGACCCGCGCCGAAAAGAAACAGATTGCCGAAGCTATCCGAAAGGCTAAAGGCGACGGCAAAGCCCGTACCGCACAGCAGACCATTCCCTACCTTGCCATGTACCCGGACGGTATCTGCAAGGTTACGGAAAAGAGATATTCAAAGTGCGTCGTGTTCGAGGACATCAATTATCAGCTTGCACAGGCAGACGATAAGACCGCCATTTTTGAAAACTGGTGCGATTTCCTCAACTACTTTGACGCGAGCGTGAGCGTGCAGCTTTCTTTCATCAATCAAGGGACGCAGCGGGAACAGGCAGAAAAAGCAATCTCTATCCCTGCGCAGGAGGACGCTTTTAACTCTATCCGCACCGAGTATTCGGATATGCTGAAAAATCAGCTTAGTAAAGGCAACAACGGGCTTGTGAAGCACAAATACATTACCTTTACCGTTGAAGCTGATAACAAAGCGGCTGCAAAGTCAAGGCTTTCCCGTATCGAAACCGACGTGCTTAACAATTTCAAGGTGCTTGGCGTAACCGCCCGCCCCTTATCCGGCTATGAACGCTTAAAGGTGCTGCATGGGGTATTCCACCCGGAGGGCGAGCCGTTCTCCTTTTCCTTTGACTGGCTTACCCCGTCGGGGCTGTCTACAAAGGATTTTATCGCTCCGTCCTCTTTCCGTTTTGGCGAGGGCAGATATTTCCGCATGGGGAAGAAAATCGGCGCGGCGAGCTTCCTTGAAATCCTTGCGCCGGAACTCAACGACCGTATGCTTGCCGACATACTGGACTTGGAAACAGGCGTAATCGTCAACTTGCATATCCGCAGTATCGACCAGTCGGAAGCAATCAAGACCATTAAGCGCAAAATCACAGACCTTGACAAGATGAAGATTGAGGAACAGAAAAAAGCGGTTAGAAGCGGCTATGACATGGATATAATCCCGTCCGACCTTGCCACCTTTGGCAGCGAAGCAAAGAACTTGTTGCAGGACTTACAGAGCCGCAACGAGCGAATGTTTCTCCTTACGTTCCTTGTGGTAAACATGGCAGACACGAAGCGGAAACTGGAAAATGACATTTTTGCGGCGGCGGGTATCGCACAGAAATACAACTGCCGCCTTACACGCCTTGACTATCAGCAGGAAGCGGGGCTTTTATCCAGTGTGCCGATTGGGGAAAACCTTATCCCGATACAGCGGGGGCTTACCACATCAAGCACCGCTATTTTCATTCCCTTTATCACGCAGGAGCTTTTTCAGACGGGGCAATCCCTGTACTATGGCTTGAACGCCCTTTCTAACAACATGATACTCTGCGACCGCAAGCAGCTCAAAAACCCAAACGGGCTTATCTTGGGAACGCCGGGAAGCGGTAAGAGTTTCGCCGCCAAAAGGGAAATGACAAATGCTTTCCTCATTACTGACGACGACATTATCATCTGCGACCCGGAAGCCGAGTATTTTTCCCTTGTGCAGCGTCTGAACGGGCAAGTGATACGTCTTTCCCCTACGGGCAGGGGCATTGACGGCAAGCCCCAGTATGTAAACCCTATGGACATAAACCTTAATTACAGCGAGGACGACAACCCTCTTGCGCTGAAAAGTGATTTTATCCTTTCTCTCTGCGAGCTTGTCATTGGCGGCAAGGAGGGCTTGCAGCCTGTCGATAAGACCGTCATTGACAGGGCTGTAAGAAATGTGTACCGCCCGTTCCTTGCAGACCCCGACCCGGCTAAAATGCCTATCTTGGGCGACCTTTACGACGAGCTGTTAAGACAGCCGGAGCCGGAAGCTGCCCGTATCGCGGCGGCATTGGAGCTGTATGTTTCCGGCAGCCTTAACGTATTCAACCACAGAACCAACGTGGAGCTTTCTAACCGCCTTGTCTGCTTTGATATAAAGCAGCTTGGGAAGCAGCTTAAAAAGTTAGGTATGCTCATTGTGCAAGACCAGACGTGGAACAGGGTAACGATAAACCGGGCAGAAAAGAAATCCACCCGCTACTATATGGACGAGTTTCACTTGCTCTTAAAAGAGGAACAGACCGCCGCTTACAGCGTGGAGATTTGGAAGCGTTTTCGTAAATGGGGCGGTATCCCCACAGCCATTACGCAGAACGTCAAAGACCTTTTGGCAAGCCGCGAGGTGGAAAATATCTTTGAAAACAGTGATTTTGTCCTCATGCTCAATCAAGCGCAGGGCGACCGTACTATCCTTGCAAAGCAGCTTAACATTTCCCCGCAGCAGATGAAGTATGTTACCCACACCGAAGCGGGCGAGGGGCTTATCTTCTATGGAAATGTGGTGCTGCCTTTTGTAGACCGCTTCCCGAAAGATACCGAACTTTACCGAGTAATGACGACGAAGCCGGAGGAAGTTTCCGAAAGCGGAAAGTGAGGTGCAGACCATGAAGCAATATAAATCCCGCGATAAAATCACGCAGAAAATGACCCGCGACGGGCTTATCGAGGTAAACGAAACACAGCAGACCGCCGAGCGTATCAGTAAACGGGAACAGGAAGCGGATTTTCAAAAGTCCCCGGAGCAGCAAGCCCCACAGGACGGGACGCAGCTTCAAGGCGTACCGTCCCAAACTGCCCCGTTACCCCACGCGCCGGGAGCTGCCCCCGCAAGGGACACCGCCACAGCAGAGCGCGTCATGGAGCATATCGAAGCAGCGCAGACCCGCAAATCCAGTAAAAAGGCGGTACGCAAGGCACAGGAGGAAGCCACCGCACAAACAACATCTTCCCGCTTGCAATTTACCGAGGAAGAACTTGCCGCCCCGGAATTGGAACGCTATATTGAGAAATCAAACAAAGCCGCTGACCGACTGGACGCAGCAAAGGCAGCTATCCCGAAGCAAAAGAAACTGGTTAAGGAGCGCACCTTTGACGAAGCCGCAGGAAAGGCAAAGACCCGACTTCACTTTGAAGAACAGGAAAAACCGATACCCGGCGGCAAAAAGGGAAACCCGCTGTCCCGCCCCGCACAGGAAGCGGGGATTTTCGTCCATAACAAGATACATTCGGTTGAAAAGGACAATTCCGGCGTGGAGGGGGCGCATAAATCGGAGGAACTTGCCGAGCGCGGCGCGAAATACGGGGCGCGGAAGTTAAAACAGGGCTACCGCAGCCATAAGCTGAAACCCTACCGGGAAGCAGCAAAGGCAGAAAAGGCAGCATTTAAGGCAAACGCCAACTTCCAGTATCACAAGACCCTGCACGACAACCCGCAGCTTACCTCTAACCCGCTTTCCCGTTTCATGCAGAAACAGCAGATAAAACGCCAGTATGCAAAGGCGGCAAAGAAAGGCGGGGCAAAAGCCGCAGCGGAAGCCACAAGAAAGACGGCAAAGAAAACCGCCGAGGAAACGAGGAAAGCCGCCGCATTTGCGGCAAGACACCCGGCGGGCATTTTGATTGCAGTTGCCGCGCTGCTTCTCTTTATTATGATTTCCGCAGGGCTGTCCTCTTGCGGGGCTATGTTTTCCGGCTTGACTAATGGCGTGCTTGGCACTTCCTACACGTCCGAGGACAATGACCTTGTGGCAGTTGAAAACAACTATGCTGCATTGGAAAACGGGCTGCAAAGTGAGATTGACAATATCGAAAGCACCCACCCCGGCTATGATGAATACCGCTATGATCTTGACAGTATCGGGCATAACCCACATGAACTTGCGTCTTACTTGACCGCCCTTTTGCAGAGCTACACCCCGCAGAGCGCACAGGCAGAGCTTGAACGTATCTTTGCCATGCAATACACCTTGACGCTGACCGAGGAAGTGGAGATACGCTACCACACCGAAACAAGTACCGACCCGGAAACCGGGGAAACCGCCACCGAGGAAGTCCCTTATGAGTATTACATCTTGAATGTGAAACTGACAAATAAGCCGATTTCCGAGCTTGCGGAGGAACTTCTTACGCCACAGCAGCTTGAAATGTACCGGGTGTATTTGGAAACAAGCGGCAACAAACCGCTGATTTTTGGCGGCGGTTCTCCCGACGGAAGCCCGTCCGAGGATTTAAGCGGCGTGGAGTTTGTAAACGGTACGCGCCCCGGAAATCAAGAACTTATGGAGCTTGCAAAGCAGCAAGTCGGAAACGTGGGCGGCTACCCTTACTGGTCTTGGTACGGCTTTAACAGCCGCGTGGAATGGTGCGCCTGTTTTGTATCATGGTGCTACAATCAAGCCGGAAAAAGCGAACCGCGCTTTGCGGGCTGCGAATGGCAGGGTGTCCCTTGGTTTCAGTCAAGGGGACAATGGGGCGCACGCGGCTATGAGAATATCGCACCGGGCGACGCAATCTTTTTTGATTGGGATTTAGACGGCGTTGCCGACCATGTGGGGCTTGTACTTGGCAAGGACGGCAGCCGCGTCTATACCGTTGAGGGCAATTCCGGCGACGCTTGCAAGATAAAGAGTTATGACCTTAACTATCAATGTATCAAAGGCTACGGGCTGATGAACTGGTAAAGCAGCCCCAAAAAGAAAGGAGAAATGACCTATGGCAAACAATAAAATCGACCGTATCAATAAGGAAATCGCAAAGACCCGCGAGAAAATCACAGAGTATCAGAACAAGTTAAAAGAACTGGAAGCGCAGAAAACCGAAGCGGAAAACCTTGAAATCGTACAGCTTGTACGAGCTATGCGTCTGACCCCGCAGGAACTTAACGCTATGCTGTCCGGCGGCGGTATTCCCGGCATGACTGCCGCACCCGCAGAAGAAAACGAACAGGAGGAAAATGCAGATGAAGAATAAACTGAAAAAGACCATGACTGCCCTTTTTGCCGCCCTTATCCTTATGGGCGGTTTTTCTGTCCCTGCCTATGCACAGGGCGCAGCCACAGAGCCGCCCGCCGGGGACGCGACTAATGACAGCGGCGTGATTGTGGAGGAAAAAGAGGAAACGCCGCCCCTTACCCCAAAGGGAAACGCAACACTGGTTGACGATTACGGCGGCAATAAGCAGCTTATCACTGTTACCACCAAAGGCGGAAACTATTTCTATATCCTCATCGACCGCGCCGCCGAGGGCGAACAGACCGTACATTTCCTAAATCAAGTGGACGAAGCCGACCTTATGGCACTGACCGAAAACGGCGAAGCTGCCAAAAATCCGGAAATCTGTAACTGTACGGAAAAATGCGAAGCCGGAAAGGTAAACACGTCCTGCCCGGTATGTGTTACCAGTATGACAGGCTGCACAGGCAAAGAACCTACCCCAACACCCAACGAGCAGCCGGAAGAACCAAAAGAAAAAAACGGCAATCCCGGTGCGGTGCTTGCCTTAGTCCTCTTTGTGCTGCTTGGTGGCGGCGCGGCGTTCTACTACTTTAAGTTTGTAAAACCGAAGCAGAACGTGAAAGGAAGCACCGACCTTGAAGATTTTGACTTTGAGGATTACGACGAGGACGAGCCGGAAGCAGATGCCGGGGAAGTTCCCAAAGAGGAAGAAACGGAGGACGAGGAAGTATGACCTTATTTACCGACAGTCCCTTTGAAAAAATGATGGTACAGAAGCCGGATTATGGCAAAGGGGAAAAATCCCCGCCGGAGCTTTCTTCCCCACGCTGCGCGGGCTGCCCTTACAAGGGGCAGTCCCCTTGTGTGGGGTACTGTATCAGAAAACTGGAAAACAAACGACAGACCAAACGATAAAAGGAGGAAATATCATTGATTTTAGTTATCGCAGAAAAGCCCAGTGTGGCACAGACAATCGCTGCCGTACTTGGGGCAAAGGAAAAGAAAGACGGATTTCTCACAGGAAGCGGCTATATCGTTTCTTGGTGCGTTGGACATTTGGTAGGGCTTTCCGAAGCTGCCGCCTACGGGGAACAATATAAAAAGTGGAGCTATGACAGCTTACCGATTTTGCCGCAGGAATGGAAATACACCGTTTCCGCTGACAAGGAAAAGCAATTCAAGACCTTAAAGGAGCTTATGCACCGGGCAGACGTTTCCGAAGTCGTCAATGCCTGCGACGCAGGGCGCGAGGGAGAACTCATTTTCCGTTTTGTCTATGAAATGGCGGGCTGCAAGAAACCTATGCGCCGCCTTTGGATTTCTTCTATGGAGGACAGCGCAATCAAAGAGGGCTTTTCCTGTCTGAAGAACGGCGAGGAATACGACGCGCTCTTTGCTTCCGCATTGTGCAGGGCAAAGGCTGACTGGTTAATCGGTATCAATGCCACCCGCCTTTTCTCTGTCCTTTACAATCATACCTTGAACGTGGGGCGCGTACAGACCCCGACCTTAAAAATGCTTGTTGACCGGGACGCAGCGATTACCACATTCAAGAAAGAGAAATACTACCATGTGCGCCTTGCCTTATCCGGCGTGGAAGCTGTAAGCGAAAGGCTGTTCTGCTCTGATGAAGCGGCAGCACTGAAAACTGCTTGCGAAGCGTCGCGGGTAGTCTGTACTTCCCTTGTGAAAGAGAAAAAGATCGCAGCCACGCCGAAACTCTTTGACCTTACTTCTTTACAGAGGGAAGCAAACCGCCTGTTCGGATATACGGCAAAACAGACCCTTGACCTTGCACAAGCCCTGTATGAAAAAAGACTTCTTACTTATCCGAGAACAGACAGCAGCTATCTTGCTGACGACATGGGCGACACAGCGGCGGGCATTATCAAGCTGCTTTGTGGGAAATTTTCTTTTATGGCGGGAAAAGACTTCACGCCGGAGCTTGGAAAGGTTCTGAACAGTAAAAAGGTATCAGACCACCATGCCATTATCCCGACTATGGAGCTTGCAAAGACCGACCTTGCCGCGCTGCCGGAAAGCGAAAGGAATATCCTTACCCTTGCCGGGGCGCGTCTACTTATGGCGACCGATGCACCGCATACCTTTGAAGCTGTTACAGCAGTTTTTGAATGTGTCGGACAGTCCTTTACCGCAAGGGGCAAGACCATTCTTTGTGAGGGTTGGAAAAAGATTGACCGAAAATGCAGGGCAGCCTTAAAGAACAAGCCCGAAACGGACGACGCAGACAGCGACACAGATAAGCCCCTGCCGCCATTTACCGAGGGACAGACCTTTGAAAATCCAGCGGCAACGGTAACGGAGCATGACACAACACCGCCAAAACCTCACAACGAAGCGTCGCTGCTCTCTGCTATGGAGCGCGCCGGAAGCGAGAACACCGACCCGGACGCAGAACGCAAAGGGCTTGGAACGCCCGCCACCCGCGCCGCCGTCATTGAAAAACTGGTAAAGGGCGGTTTTGTGGAGCGAAAAGGCAAGCAGCTACTTCCCACAAAGGACGGTATCAACCTTGTGTGCGTCCTGCCGGACATCTTGACAAGTCCGCAGCTTACCGCAGAATGGGAAAACAATCTGACGCAGATTGCCAAAGGCAAGGCAGACCCCGCCGCATTTATGGAGGGTATCGAGGATATGGCGCGGGAACTGGTAAAGACCTATCCGTTTCTTTCTGATGATAAAGCGCAGATGTTCAAGCCGGAACGGGAAGTGTTTGGAAGCTGCCCCCGCTGCGGTTCTCCTGTCTATGAGGGAAAGAAAAACTACTATTGCAGCAATAGGGAATGTAGCTTTACCATGTGGAAAAATGACCGTTTCTTTGAAGAACGAAAAGTAACCTTTACCCTCAAAATTGCCGCTGCACTCTTAAAATCCGGCAAGGTAAATGTGAAAAAGCTCTATTCCCCAAAGACGGGCAAAACCTACGACGGAACTATCGTATTGGCTGATACGGGCGGGAAATATGTCAACTACCGCATTGAACTGCCGAAGAAAAAATAACTGAATAGCAAGCATAGGAAAAGAGTACCCTTTTCCGTAAAATCCCTGCTTTCTCTACCGAGAACGGCGGGGATTTTTGCTTGTTGGGAAGTTTCCCAAACCCTCTGAAATCTTGAAAAATCTTTGGCAAAAATGCGGGTGCGGGGTACTGAATGATGAAACAGGAAAATGCAGCGTCCGCGCTGCCGTTTGGAAAGGAGGTTACACATGGCAAGTTTACGGGACACCGTAAAGGACTATCAAGAAGAATTAAGGGACGGTATCGCGTGGGTGGCGTTTTGGAAAACGGGACGTTCTTGGAACGCTGAATATTTCCACCTTGAAATGGGCGATATTCTCTACCCGGAGGACAGAAGCCGCATGGAAGAAATCAAACAGGCTGACCCTGCCGCCGTTGTGGTAAACGGCTATTATTCCGGCTATCTTGGCGAGGATATGAGCCTTGACGAGCTGACCGCAGGGGTGCGCCGCCACTATGAAAACGGATATAGCAATATCGGGGAATTTATCGAAGCACACGACGACAGGCTGCCGCCGGAGCTTATCGAGGAAGCAAGAGCCGCCGCCCACGCTGCGGGGCTGCCTTTCTCTGAAAAAGCCTACCGGGACGGCGAAGAACCCGACCCCTATATTTTTGACGGGAGCATGAGCATGGAGGACTACGAACTTATGCACCGCATGATTGAAAACGAAAGGAGTGAACGCATGGCAGAAATAAAAACAGGATATTCCACATACGACCATGACCGCTTAGACCCGGCAGACAGTATGAGGATAGAACGCAAGCTATATTTTGAACAGGACAAAGCCGATATTTCCGGGTTGACTGCCTTATCTATGGAACAGCTACGGGAAATCCGCGAGGAAAGCGCGGCGGCTGAACAGACAATTTATGAAGATTTGAAACAGCGGGCGGCTGCATGGGAAGCACAGGCAGGACAGACCCTTGCCGTTGATAAAGCCATTGAGTATGTGAGGACACCCGAAGTCAAGCATACCGCTAACCAGTGGGAAGCCGCAGAAAATGACCGCCATATCATTAGCAACCGCGTTTATCAAATGCGCTACCACATTTATGAGAATACCCGCTATGACCGGGAAAAGGAACAATCCGTTCCCTATGCGTGGACGCTCTCATGGAACGTTTACACCAACAGCCCGGACGGTTACAATCAAGCAAAAATCGCCGGACAGGAAAAGAAATTTGCAGACAAGGCAGCTATGGAAAAATATCTGAATGGGCGTATCAAAGCCTATCAGCATTTATTTACTGAAATATCGCCGCCTATTCCGAAAGAATATGCCTACCATTTCAAGATAAACGGGCAGCTTTTACCGGGCTACACGATTGAGGGCGAGGAACGGGAACAGCCGACCACTGAACAGGCAGCACCCGTCCCGACAGAGCCACCGCAGAACATAGGGCAAAGGAACGAGCCGGAACAATTTGCAATTCTGATTGACAGCCGCAGCCGCTTTGAAACAGGCGAACCGGGCGGCGTATGGCTTTCCATGCCAACCACAAAGGAGCAGCTTCACGAAGCTATGAGAACTGTCGGCATTACCGCTAACAATCCACAGGACTTTTTTATTAACGGATATTCCGACAATGAAAACAGGCATATTGCCTTACCTTATGACATGGTATGCGCTGCTGACATTGACAGCCTTAATCTTCTTGCAGTGAGTATCGCACAGCTTGACCCCGCAGAGCTTCCAAAGCTCAACGCAGCCTTGCAGCAGAAACAGGGATTTGAAAATATCAGACAGATAATTGATTTTACTTACAACGTGGACTATTTCGTACATATCCCCGGAGTGAACACGTCCCGCGACTTGGGCGACTATTATCTTAACAAATCCGGCATGGTGCAAATGCCCGAAGAATGGAAAAACGGCGTTGACCTTGCCGCTTTTGGGAAAAATGCTGCCGAGCAGGAGCAGGGCAGCTTTACCCCTTATGGCTACCTTGTGAAAAGCGGCGACGAATGGGAACGCCATTTTGAGGGGTGCGAATTGCCGGAGGAATACCACATTATGAGTTATCCGAAGCCAGAACAAAACGAACAGGATAAGACTTTTATGGACGCAGCCGCCACAGAACAGACCGCCCCGGCGACAGCCATAGAGCCGCAAAAGCCCCGCCCGGTTATCCCTATCGTGCTGACAAGCGAAAAACCCGCAGAAAAGATGAAAGAGATTACCGACCGTTTGGAGCAGGGCATTACAGAACTCTTTGACAGTGAACGCTACAAAGAATATCTTAAAGTTATGTCCCGCTTCCACAATTACAGCTTTAACAATACGCTGCTTATCGCCATGCAGAAGCCCGACGCTTCCCTTGTGGCAGGATTTACTGCTTGGAAAAATAACTTTCAGCGCAACGTAATAAAAGGAGAAAAGGGTATCAAGATTATTGCCCCGTCGCCGTTCAAGGTAAAACAGCAAACGGAGAAAATCGACCCGCATACAAGGAAGCCTGTTATGGGGAAAGACGGGAAACCTGTCATGGAGGAAAAGGAAGTTACCATACCCGCTTATAAGGTGGTATCTGTCTTTGATGTGTCGCAGACCGAGGGAAAAGAATTGCCGGATATTGCAGTTGACGAGCTGACTGGGGACGTTGACCGTTACAAGGACTTTTTCATAGCCCTTGAAAAGACTTCTCCTGTCCCTATTGGTTTTGAAAAAATCACAGGTGGCGCACATGGCTACTATCACTTGGAGGATAAGCGTATCGCTATTGATGAGGGCATGAGCGAGTTGCAAACCCTCAAAACCGCTATCCATGAAATCGCCCACGCAAAGCTGCATGATATTGACTTAAACGCCCCGAAAGACGAGCAGCAGCCCCGCGTTGACCGCCGTACCCGCGAGGTGGAAGCAGAAAGCGTAGCCTATACTGTCTGTCAACATTACGGACTTGATACGTCTGATTATTCCTTTGGATATGTCGCCGGTTGGAGCAGCGGGCGGGAACTTGCGGAGCTGAAAGGCTCTCTTGAAACAATCAGAAGCACCGCTGCCGAGATAATCAACAGTATAGATGAACATATCGCACAAATCCAAAAGGAGCAGGACAAGGAACAGGAAGCCCCACAGGACAAAGACACCTTTTCCATTTATCAGATAAAAGGCGGGGACGAAACAAGGGACTTGCGCTTTGAGCCTTATGACCGTCTGCAAGCGGCTGGACTTACCATTGACCGGGTAAATTATGAACTCGTCTATACTGCACCGCTTACAAAGGATATGACGCTGGGCGACATTTGGGAAAGGTTTAATATCGACCACCCCGCCGATTTCAAGGGGCATAGCCTTTCCGTTTCCGACATTGTTGTGCTTCATCAGAACGACGAGGACACCGCCCACTATGTAGACAGTATCGGTTTTCAGCAAGTGCCGGAGTTTTTGCAGGAGCAGCAGACCCCCGTATTTGACAAGCTGCCGCCCGAACAGCAGCAAGCCTTGTCCGACACCGTACAAGACACTTTGCAAATGCTGGTTGACGCAGACAAGCGGATTTATGGCGACGTTACGGGCAAGACCCTTGAAGCAATCGCGGCGCAAGGATATTCCTACAAGGACGGGCAGCTTGAAAAGCAGCAGCCGGAAGCGACCCCCGACAGCCTTTTGACGGGTGAAACCGTCAGAACGCCGAGGGGCAATTTTCATATTACCGATATGAGCCGTGAACAGATCGAAGCGGCGGGATTTGGTTTTCACCATGCGTCGGAGGACGGGAAGTATCTCATTATGGGGAATGGCACACAGGCTTATGCCATAGCCGCCGAGCAGCCGCAGCGGGATAATCCCTTAAAGCACGTCGAGGACACCATAGAGCAGAACGACAACAATTTTGACGGGCTTATCAACAATACGCCGCAAACGCCCACCGTTGCAGATTTTGAGCAGCGGGCAAAGGCGGGGGAAGCGATTTCCGTTACCGACCTTGCAAAAGCGGTAAAAGCCGAGAAACGGGAACAGCCGCAGAAAAAACCGTCCATTTTGAAGAAGCTGGACGAATACAAGAAACAGGCGGCGCAGCAGCCGAAAGATAAACAGAAAGAGCATAAAAAGGATTTGGAGGTTTGATAGCATGAATACCCGCTTTACCATTGAGGAAGAAAACATTGTTGCGATCTACGCCGAGGACAGCCGGGAAACAACGCTTGAAAATATCCTTGCCGCCATGCCCTACATGGACGAGGATATGCGCCAGCTTGCCGCCGCAGCGGTGAACAAGCTGCAAGCCATGACGGACAGCGAGTTTTCCGAAAGGGAGTTTATCTTGACCGACGAGGAATAGCCCATAGAAAACAGGGGCGCGGTTGCCGATTTCCGGCACCGCGCCCCTGTTCTTTTTTTGTCCTTGCGTGGACAATTAGAAAGCCGTTTTTGCGGGTTTGAATATACTTTATCGTCTATGCTGTTTCCCCGCGCTGGAAGCCGCAGAAACACAGGCGTTTTCAGCCCTTAACATTCCACTTGCCACCCCATGTTTTGCGCCTTATCGCTCCTGCTCCCGCGCCCTGCTTTGGGACGGGTAAAGAATACTATCGACGTTCTTTTTGACAATGCCGTATTCTTGCATTTGCTTTTTCGCTTGGCGGTAATCCTCATACAATTTGCTTTTTCTGTCGTTTAAGCTGCTATACTCCTTGCGCAGCGCGGCGAGATCGGGCAGCTTCTTTATCTGCATTTCCTTTAATGCCCTTGCCGCAGCTTCAAACAGGATAATTTCGCTTTCATGCCCCCGCAGATACTTTTCCTTGTCCCGCGACTTCTTGTATTCCTCGTAAATCGGTTTTAATTGTCGGTATGTGGTCGTGTGCTTGATAAGCAGCGACAAATCAGACATACGCTGCTCTACGTCCTTAACCGCCCTTGCCGCCGCGTCATGGGCGGTCATAATATCGGCTATCTTGCTTTCAAGTTCGCTATAATACTCAATCTTGTTTTCGGTTAGGAAGTTCATGCTTTTAGCAGCCTGTTTCAGATTATGGATTTTTGCCCACCGTTCATAGCCCGCCGACTGTTGGGCTTTGATACTGTTTTCAAGATCGACGACAAGCCGGATTTTCTTATCTTCCCGCAGCGTTTTTGTTTTGGCAACATACACGCCCTTGATACGCTCCTTTATCGCTTCTTCCGTATAGGCCGCGCCGAGCGTCTTTGTGCGGGTAAACCGTTCCTGTCCGGCAGCGCGAAAGGAAATGTATTTGCCCTGTTTGATTTCATACCCCATTTCCTGCAAGCGGCGCAGCAGTTCGTCAAAATCTTTCACTTGGGGAATGAGAGTATCTATCGCCGTTTTCAGCTTTGCTTTGTAGCTTGTCCCTTGCTTTTCGGCGGTGTATTCTGCATAGCTTTTTCCCTTGTCCTGTCCCGGTACGACGACG
>OHJX01000557.1_pt1 | contig 14020 bp, 18 predicted proteins | sample 1568671 | NCBI WGS metagenome assembly OHJX01 (sample SAMEA3879589, study PRJEB24766) | human gut metagenome | biome: human-associated habitat; feature: feces | place: USA | collected 1985/1987 | reverse complement strand
TCGCCAAATATCCATGCAAGCATGGATACTTGGCTCGTTGCTCGCGGGAATAAAAGCCAGAGAGGCGGAAAGGTGTGCAAGGGCATATGATAGTAGCATTAGGCAGTGACCACGGCGGATATGATTTGAAACAGAAGGTTATCGGTTATCTGAAGGAAAAGGAAATCGAATACAGGGATTTTGGCTGTGAAAGCAGGGAATCCTGCGATTATCCTGAGTACGGAAGAGCGGCGGCTGAGGCTGTGGCGAAGGGAGAATGTGATTTTGGAATTGTGATCTGCACCACAGGGATCGGCATTTCCATCGTTGCGAACAAGGTAAAGGGAATCCGGTGCGCGCTCTGTTCGGATACGGTTTCCGCAAGACTGACCAGGGAACATAACGATGCGAACATGCTGGCCATGGGGGCAGGCATTGTGGGCGCTAATCTGGCGCTGGGAATCGTGGATACATTTCTTAATACGCCTTTTTCCGGTGAACAGAAGCATGTACGCAGGGTAAAGGCAATAGAGTGACGGCCGGGCCGTATGACAGGCGCTGTAAATGAGATAATATATAACAGCCGCGTCTGTGCAGATACTGAGCAGTTATATTTTGCATAAAATACACAGGAGGACAAATATTATGTCAAAAGTAGTGATTATGGACCACCCGCTGATTCAGCACAAGATCGGATACATCAGAAGAGTTGAGACAGGCACCAAGGATTTCAGGCAGACTATCAGTGAGATTGCCATGCTCATCTGTTATGAAGCCACAAGAAGCCTGCCTCTTGCCGATGTGGAAATTACGACGCCTATCTGCGATACCACGGTGAAGGAGCTGAAGGGTAAGAAGATGGCAATCGTGCCTATTCTGCGTGCGGGGCTGGGAATGGTGGACGGTGTCCTGAACCTGATTCCGGCGGCCAAAATCGGGCACATCGGCCTGTACCGCGATCCGGAAACCCTGCAGCCGGTGGAGTATTACTGCAAGCTGCCTGCGGACTGCGCGGAGAGAGAGGTCTTTGTAGTGGATCCCATGCTGGCTACAGGAGGTTCCTCTGTGGCGGCTATCCAGATGCTGAAGGATAAGGGCTGCAAAAAAATCCATTTCATGTGCATCATCGCCGCTCCGGAAGGAATTGCGAAGATGCAGGCGGAGCATCCGGATGTGGATTTGTATGTGGGTGCGCTGGATGAGAAGCTTAATGATCACGGATACATTGTCCCCGGGCTGGGCGATGCGGGAGACAGGATTTTCGGAACAAAATAAGAGAAAAAGAGGGAGTTACATGAAAAGAACTGACTATATTACCTGGGATGAATATTTTATGGGGGTGGCCAAGCTGTCGGGCATGCGGTCAAAGGACCCCAGCACGCAGGTGGGAGCATGTATAGTGAGCCAGGATAATAAAATCCTGTCCATGGGCTATAACGGCTTTCCGATAGGATGTTCCGATGATGAATTCCCCTGGGATAAAAACGGCGGGGAAGAGGATACGAGTACCCTTATGTGACCCACAGTGAATTGAATGCAATACTCAATTACCGCGGGGGCAGCCTTGCCGGAGCCAAGCTTTATGTTTCTCTTTTTCCATGCAACGAATGTGCCAAGGCAATCATTCAGAGCGGTATCCGGGAAATTATTTACGAATGCGATAAATATGCGGACACCCCGGCTGTGAGGGCTTCCAAGCGGATGCTGGATGCGGCGGGCGTGACTTATCGGAAATACGAGTCCGCTGGCCGCAGTGTAACCATAGATTTGTAGGCAGATACCCCGCCGCAGGCTGAAGGATAAGCATGAAATGCAGCAGGCGCGGCGGACCAAAGTCCGTGGGGAATTGACCCTCGCGGCAGTCGCCAATATGGACAGGGGAACCGGAGGTTCTCTGCAGACGTGTCCTTTTGGCTCGTTGTTCATGGGAATAAAGGAGATATTGGATGAAGGCAGCAGGGAGACGGAGGCTGGCAGCGGGATTTCTGGCAGCAGTGCTGATGCTGACGGTTCCCGCCATCGGCGCGAACGCCACCTCGGACACAAGGGAAAAGCTGGAAAAGGCAAAACAGGAAAAGCAGGCGACGGAAAACCAGAAAAATGCCGCGGAAACGAATATTGATAATATGGAAGAGGTGCAGACCGGGCTGAAGGGTGAGCTGAATAATCTGACGGCCCAGCTGACCGAGGTGAGCAACAACCTGGAAACCATAGAAAACAATATTATGGCTAAAAATGATGAAATCGCCGCGACTCAGGAGGAACTGGAGAAGGCGAAGGAATCGGAGGCATGGCAGTATACCTGTATGAAAAAAAGGATACAGTTTATGTATGAGCAGAGCAGCCAGATGTATCTGGAAGCGCTGTTTACGTCATCCTCCTTTGCGGAGTTCCTGAATAAATCGGAATACTTTGAACAGATAGCGGCTTATGATCAGAAAATGCTGGCTAAGTATAAGGAAACAAGAAAGCAGATAGAAGAGAAAGAGGCTGAGCTTGAATCGGAGAAGGCTGAGCTGGATGAAATGAAGGCTTCTGCAGAAGCGGAGCATGAAAAGTTCTCGGGCCTGATTAACAGGACCCAGGGGAATATATCCGCTTATTCCAGTCAGATCGCCAGCGCGGAAGCTGAGGTGGAGGCCCTGGAGGCCCAGATAGAGGAGCAGAATAAAAATATTTCGGCGCTGCAGAAGCAGCTGGCCGAGGAAATCGCCAAATCCCGTCTGGCTGCAAACTCCAGCTGGCGTGATATCTCGGAGGTATCCTTTACGGAGGATGACCGTTATCTGCTTGCCAACCTGATTTACTGTGAAGCGGGCGGCGAACCTTATGACGGACAGGTGGCTGTGGGGGCCGTGGTAATCAACCGTGTGCTCAGCTCCGTGTATCCCAGCACGCTTTCCGGGGTTATATATCAGAACCGCCAGTTTGAACCGGTATCCACCGGGCGTCTTGCACTGGCGCTGGCGGAGAACCGTGCTACGGCCAGCTGCTACCGCGCAGCCGATGAGGCTATGAGCGGCGTGACAAACGTGGGGAACTGTGTATACTTCAGGACGCCTATACCGGGCCTGGAGGGAATTAATATCGGCGGACACGTATTTTATTAATTTCATTTAGGATACGCCGGAAATAACGGCATGAAAAGAGAAAGAAAAAGCGGACCGGAGAATGGTCCGCCTTTTGTTGAATACAGGGCCGGCCTGCAAATAGCAGCGGCCGGCCTTATGCCTGCGCCGCCGGTTCCGTATGGGCCTGGCGTTCAGGGGAAGTCGAACCTGTCGATGGGAGCCGTGAGCGAGGGCATATCCCCGGCATATATGCGTTCCAGAAGCGAGTTCAGGGAATGCAGCGCCGATTTAAGCTGCGGCACGGTGATCAGGTTTTCTTCCAGGGCCTGGGCCATTTCACCGATGTCCACCACCTTGACAAAACCGTCCGGGTAGACGATTACATCCGCAAGGAGATCGGTGACAACAAGCGTATTCTTTTGTTCGTCAAAGTCGTGGGAAATAATGTCGCAGTAGTAGTAGAGCAGCCTGTGATCAGCCGCATAGAATTTGCTTACTTTGTAGCCCTCCCTGAAATAATAACAGGAAAAGCCATGGTGGAGATCCTTTCTTGGTCTGATTGCCTGCCAGCCGGTTACCAGAATCCCGGCGTCGTTCAGAAGAATCCGGTCGTTTTTGAGAAGAATGCATTCTTCCGGTATCAGACGTCTTCTGTACAGAACGGGGTCTTTCATAAGAGCCTCCCTCTCCTGCCGGCCGGAATACGCAGTGCAAGGCCTGCCGCGCAGGGTGCGCCAAATATTAGGAAAACGAAGGTAAATGTGAAGGAACGCAGCATTTAAAAACGAAGTATGTATTTGTCCAAAATACTACACTTACCGGGACAAAATGTCAATGAAAAAAACCACTGTTTTGGTAGACATATTACGGGAAAATGGGTATAATCATAAATGAGCGTTTTAGGGTAAGCCTGAAAATTAATTGTACCCGTTATGGCCGGGGCAGGCAGTTTTCAAATGTGCGATGTCCCGCAGGATAACAGACGGGGAAAGGGAAGCCGATGAAACTGGATAAAAATGTTTTCAGATATTTAACGCTGATTACGCAGTTCGGCATCTATATGCTTGTTCCGATCTTTTTATGCTCCTTTGCAGGCATGTTTTTAGATAAAAAGCTTGGCACTTCTTTTTTTATGGTCATACTGTTCTTTATCGGAGCCCTTGCCGGTTTCAGGAACATATATGTATTGGCACAGAAATTAACCAGGGACAAGAGTAAAGGTTGCCGTGATGAGAAATCTTCTGGAAAAAGTAAATGAGACAGTTCTGGAACTGTGGACAGGCATCCTGATATGGGGTGCTGCCTGTCAGTTAATTCCCATATGGTTTATAAAGGATAAGGGAGGCTACAGCCTCGGCCTGTGGATCGGAGTGATCCTTGCGTCAGCTGCGGCCTTTCATATGTGGTGGTCCCTTGACCGCGGCCTGGACCGGGAGGGCGCCGCCCAGGGCTTTATCAGAAAGCATGCCTTCATCAGGTATGCCGTGATAGTTGCGGTATTTGCGGTGGTAATGCTGACCGGCGCCGCCAATCCGCTGGCCGCTTTCCTGGGAATTATGGGACTTAAGGCGGCGGCTTACATGCAGCCCTTTATCCATAAGCGGCGGCATCCGGATACGGAGGGGCAGGCTGATGCTTCCCTGCTTTCGTCCCCGCCTGATTTGAGTATGTGCGGCGGCGCACATACGGGATCTGAAAATGAAGAAAAAAAGGAGGTGAACCTAGGATGAATACTGGAATTCTGATGTCCGCGGATTCGGGAGTGGATTTCATGATACATGGAATCTTTTCCTATAATTTCTTCGGACACGAGGTGTGGATTACAACGACACATGTATGCCTGCTGATCGTTATGCTTGTGATTATCGGGTTTGCCATTGCCGCCAACCGTGCGATGAAGCATGCCTCAGAAGTGCCCGGAGGCTTCCAGAATGTTGTGGAGATGATTGTCGAGAAGCTGGACGGCATGATTCACAATGTAATGGGAAAGAATGCCGTGAAGTTTGCGAACTATATCGGAACGATATTTATTTTTATTCTGATAAGCAATATTTCCGGACTGTTCGGCCTGAGGCCGCCCACGGCGGACTACGGTGTGACGCTTCCCCTGGGTCTGCTTACGTTTACGCTGATCCATTACAACAAGCTGAAGCACCAGAAGCTGTCAGGCGTATTAAAAGGACTGTGCGAGCCATGGCCTATCTGGGCGCCGATTAATATTATCGGTGATGTGGCAGTGCCTATCTCATTGTCGCTGCGTTTGTTTGCCAACGTGCTTTCAGGCACCGTTATGATGGCGCTTGTGTACGGGCTGCTGAAGTGGTTTGCGGTGATCTGGCCGGCTGCGCTGCATGTGTATTTTGACCTTTTCTCAGGCGCAATACAGACCTATGTGTTCTGTATGCTTACGATGACATATATATCGGATGCCATCGGTGATGACTAAACATGGAAACAACAGCGCCCGGCAAGCCGGCGCAATTGTTCATAAAAAAGAAATTATTTTTACCCGCCGGGAGGCGGAGGAATGGAGGAAATTATGGAGTTCAATGAAAGCTTTATTCTGGGATGTTCAGCAATCGGTGCAGGTCTTGCGGTTATCGCAGGTATCGGACCTGGTGTAGGACAGGGTATTGCCGCAGGACATGCTGCTGCAGCGGTAGGACGCAACCCCGGCGCAAAATCCGATATCACATCCACCATGCTTCTTGGACAGGCAGTTGCCGAGACAACAGGTCTGTACGGCCTTCTTGTTGCCATGCTGCTCATGTTCGTTAAACCGCTGATTTAAGGTGCGGCCCCGACCGGAAAAAAGAATGAAAGGAGGCTTGCATCTTGACGACAAAATTAGCGATGGCAGCGCTTTTGACTGCTGACGGAATGACACCCCGCCTGTTTGACCTGGATTTCCAGCTGCTGGCGGACGCAGTGCTTTCCATTATTGCAGTATTCGTTCTGTTCCTGGCCCTGTCCTATTTCCTGTTTAATCCCGCAAGGGAGTTCTTAAAGAAGAGACAGGACAAAATCCGGAATGAACTGGAAGAAGCAAGAGTCAGCCAGGAAGAAGCTGCCGCTTTGAAAAAGAAGTATGAGGACAAGCTGGCAAATATCAATAAGGAAGCCGATGATATCCTGAGTGCAACCAGAAAGAAAGCCATGGCCAACGAAACCCGTATTATTACGGAGGCCAGGGATGAAGCGGCCAGAATCGTGGCGAGAGCCAAGATTGAGGCGGAGCTTGAGAAGAAGAAGGTTGCGGACGAGGTGAAAAAGGAAATGGTTTCCCTCGCTTCCGTACTTGCGGGCAAGGTAATCGGCACCACAATCGATGCATCCGCACAGGATGGCCTGATTGATGAGACTCTGAAGGAAATAGGTGATAGCACATGGCTAAGCTAGTTTCGGAAACTTACGGAGAAGCGCTGTTTAGCCTGGGGCTGGAAAAGGGAATTGTGGACAGTCTTATGGAGGAGATCGATGCCCTCCGCGGAATACTGGAAGAAAATCCCGGCTTTTCCAGGCTGATGAACCATCCGGACATCGGCAGGGACGAGAAGCTGGAGGTCCTTCAGAAGGTTTTTGAAGGGAAGCTTTCGGATACCATGTACGGTTTTCTGGAGGTGCTGATTCACAAGGGCCGTTACGGCGCTGCAGAAGATATTTTTACTTACTATACGGACAGATATAAGGCCTATCACAGGATAGGGGTGGCTTTTGTCACAAGTGCGGTGGAGCTGACCGGGGCGCAGAAGTCCAAGATTGAGAAGCGCCTGCTTGAGACCACGCAGTTCGATAAAATGGAGCTGCATTTCAGCCTGGATGAGGAGCTGATTGGCGGGCTTGTTATCCGGATTGGCGACAGGGTGGTGGATTCAAGCATCCGTACAAAGCTGGAAGGGCTGCAGAGGCAGCTGATGAAGGTACAGCTTTCGTAACAACAAGAAAATGAGGAAGGTTGAAAGTCCATGAATTTAAGACCAGAAGAGATTAGCTCGGTTATAAAAGAACAGATAGAGCGATACTCCTCCAAGCTGGAAGTGGCGGAAGTTGGTACGGTCATCCAGGTTGCGGACGGTATCGCACGTATCCACGGACTTGAAAACGCAATGCAGGGCGAGCTTTTGGAATTTCCCGGTGAAGTGTACGGAATGGTACTGAACCTGGAAGAGGATAATGTGGGTGCCGTTCTTCTGGGCAGCCAGAGAAATATCCGCGAAGGCGATATCGTAAAGACCACCGGCAGGGTGGTTGAGGTTCCTGTAGGCGATGCGATGACAGGACGTGTAGTCAATGCCCTTGGACAGCCGATCGACGGCAAAGGGCCTATCCAGACGGACAAATACCGCAAGATTGAAAGGGTTGCGTCCGGCGTAATTACAAGAAAATCTGTAGATACTCCCCTGCAGACAGGTATTAAGGCGATTGACTCCATGGTGCCCATCGGAAGAGGGCAGCGTGAGCTGATCATAGGCGACAGGCAGACCGGAAAGACTGCCATAGCAATTGACACCATTATCAATCAGAAGGGGCAGAATGTTAAATGTATCTATGTGGCAATCGGCCAGAAGGCATCTACGGTTGCAACGATAGTAAAGACCCTGGAAGAATTCGGCGCCATGGCTTATACCACGGTGGTTGCATCCACCGCAAGTGAGCTGGCACCGCTGCAGTATATAGCGCCTTATTCCGGCTGTGCAATCGGTGAGGAGTGGATGGAGAACGGCGGCGACGTGCTGGTGGTTTACGATGACCTGACCAAGCATGCGGCGGCTTACCGTACCCTGTCTTTGCTACTTAAGAGACCGCCGGGACGTGAGGCATATCCCGGAGACGTATTCTATCTGCATTCCAGACTGTTGGAGCGTGCGGCGAGAATGAGCGAGGAGTACGGCGGCGGTTCCCTGACTGCGCTTCCGATTATTGAAACGCAGGCAGGCGATGTTTCCGCTTATATCCCTACCAACGTTATTTCCATTACTGACGGCCAGATTTATCTGGAGACGGAAATGTTCAATGCGGGCTTCCGTCCTGCTGTTAATGCGGGCCTGAGCGTTTCCCGTGTAGGCGGTGCAGCGCAGATTAAGGCCATGAAGAAAATTGCCGCTCCCATCCGTGTGGAGCTGGCACAGTACAGGGAGCTGGCGGCTTTCTCACAGTTTGGATCCGATCTGGATGCGGATACCAAGGAGAAGCTCGCACAGGGCGAACGTATTAAGGAAGTTCTGAAGCAGCCTCAGTATAAGCCGATGGCTGTAGAGTACCAGGTTATTATCATTTATGCCGCTACCAACAAATATCTGCTGGATATTCCGGTAACCGATATTACAAGATTTGAGAGCGAGCTGTTTGAATTCCTGAACGTGAAGTATCCGGAGGTTCCGGCGGCAATCCGTGAGGAAAAGGTAATTTCCGAGGAGACGGAAAAAACGCTGATTAAGGCCATTGAGGAATGCAAGGCACAATTCAGGTAGAAAGAACAGGTGAATTTGTATGGCTTCCATGAGAGATATAAAAAGGCGGAAGGGGAGTATCCAAAGTACCCAGCAGATTACGAAAGCCATGAAGCTGGTCTCTACCGTCAAGCTGCAGAAGGCCAAGACAAAAGCCGAGGAATCCAAGCCCTATTTTGACACCATGTACCAGACGGTCCGTTCCATTCTGAGCATGTCGGAGAACATCAGCCACCCGTATCTGGACGGCGGAGCCGGCAGTAAGAAAGGGGTAATCGTCATTACCTCCAACAGGGGGCTGGCCGGCGGCTACAATTCCAATATTACCAAGCTGATTACCAAAGGGGACTTTTCCAAGGAGGACCTGGAAATCTATGCTGTGGGTAAGAAGGGCAGGGATACGCTGGAAAGAAACGGCTACCATATCGCCGCCGATTATTCGGAGGTGATGGAGGAACCCTCCTACCATGATGCCATGCATATCGGAAGGCGTGTTCTTGAGGCTTTTGAAAAGGGTGAGATTGGAGAAATCTACCTGGCCTATACAATTTTCAAAAATACAGTGGTGCACATTCCGGTTCTGGTGAAGCTGCTCCCCGTATGTACGGATGACTTCGCCGGAGAAAAGTACTGCCGCGGGAGCCTTTCGGGCTCTGAGGCGGAAACGCCGGAAGAACAGCAGGGACCCACAGCGCCCATGAATTTTGAAATGGAAGAGGTGGATGCGCTGGATCTGCTGATACCCAAATATATTACCAGTATGATTTACGGAGGCCTTCTTGAGGCTTCCGCCAGTGAGAACGGCGCGAGAATGCAGGCTATGGATTCCGCAACGAGCAATGCGGAGGATATCATTGAGGATCTGACGCTGCTGTACAACAGGGCGCGTCAGGGATCCATTACGCAGGAGCTGACGGAGATTATTGCAGGCGCCCAGGCGATCAGCTAGTGATCGCCTGCAATCAGTTAATGATTGTCTGCGCTCAGCTAGTGACAGCTAATCATTGCCTGTAAGCTGCTTATGGCTGCGGGCGCAGTGACTGGCTGCAGGCAGTTAACTGCCTGCGGGTATTTACGAAACAGGAAAGGAAACAACAATGGCAGAGAATAAAAACGGAAAAATCACGCAGGTAATCGGCGCGGTTCTGGACGTGAAATTTGAACAGAACTGCCTGCCGGATATCAATGAAGCGCTGAAAATTCCTACCAGAAGCGGCGGCACGCTGGTTGCAGAGGTTGCCCAGCATCTGGGTGACGATATTGTGCGCTGTGTTGCCAGGCGCCCCCATCTGTGTCCCGGTAGGGGAGAAAACACTGGGACGTATGTTCAACGTCCTGGGAGAGCCGATAGATAACCTTCCGGCACCCACCGGAGTGGATTATGAGCCCATTCACAGACCGGCGCCGGATTTTGAGGAGCAGTCAACGGAAACGGAGCTGCTGGAAACAGGCATTAAGGTAGTCGATCTGCTCTGTCCTTATCAGAAGGGCGGCAAGATCGGCCTGTTCGGCGGCGCGGGCGTAGGAAAGACGGTCCTGATCCAGGAGCTGATCCGTAATATCGCCACAGAGCACGGCGGATATTCCGTGTTCACCGGCGTAGGCGAACGTACGAGAGAAGGAAATGACCTTTATTATGAAATGAAAGAATCCGGGGTTATCGATAAGACCACCATGGTATTCGGTCAGATGAACGAGCCTCCGGGAGCGAGAATGAGAGTCGGACTTTCCGGCCTGACCATGGCGGAATATTTCCGTGACAAGGGCGGTAAGGACGTGCTTCTGTTCATTGACAATATTTTCAGGTTTACCCAGGCAGGTTCCGAGGTGTCCGCGCTTCTGGGACGTATGCCCTCTGCGGTAGGCTATCAGCCCACGCTGCAGACGGAAATGGGCGCCCTGCAGGAGCGTATCACATCCACCAAGAACGGTTCCATTACTTCCGTTCAGGCGGTATACGTGCCTGCCGATGACCTTACGGACCCTGCTCCGGCCACAACCTTTGCCCATCTGGATGCGACAACGGTACTTTCCCGTTCCATCGTAGAGCTGGGTATTTATCCGGCGGTTGACCCGCTGGAGTCCACCTCCAGAATTCTGGATCCCAGAATTGTAGGGGAGGAGCATTACCGTGTGGCCAGAGGTGTGCAGGAGCTGCTGCAGCGTTATAACGAGCTGCAGGATATCATTGCTATCCTGGGTATGGATGAGCTTTCCGAGGAGGATAAGCTGGTGGTATCCCGTGCGAGAAAGGTACAGAGATTCCTTTCCCAGCCCTTCTTCGTTGCAGGGCAGTTTACAGGAATGGAAGGAAAGTATGTTCCGATTTCCGAAACTATCCGCAGCTTCCGCGAGATTCTGGAAGGTGAGCATGACGATATTCCGGAGAGCTACTTCCTCAACGCGGGAAGCATTGACGATGTGCTTGCCCGTGTGAAATAGAGGTGCATTTATGGCAGAGGACAGGAATTTTACATTGAAAATCATCACGCCGGAACGGGTTTTTTATGAAGGGCCGGTGTCTATGGTGGAGTTCAATACAACGGAAGGGGCAATTGGCATCTATAAGGGCCATATTCCCATGACCGTTATGATTAAACCGGGCATTCTCACCATTACTACGGATGAGGGCAAAAGAGAAGCGGCGCTGCATGCGGGATTTGTGGAAATACTGCAGACACAGGTGACCGTGCTTGCCGAAGTGGTGGAATGGCCTGAGGAAATTGATGCAAACCGTGCAAAGGCAGCGTTGGAAAGGGCAGAGGAACGCATCAGGCGCCATGAGCCGAATACGGATCTGGCAAGGGCGGAAACTGCGTTGGACAGAGCCATGGCACGTATTAATGTTTTAAAATAAAAGGGAGGAGAAAGCAGGTGTAATCTTTAAGGATATACCTGCTTTTTCTTAAGTATGCCCGTAGGCGTACATTACATAACAGCTTACATGGAACAGGGCTGCTGTTTACGGTACTGCGGCCGTTTGCAGCCATAATGTTCCGGGGCGGGAGGAAAGACGATGCGTGAAGATATTAACAAGGTATTGGAAAATGTGGGAAAGGTGATTATCGGAAAGAAGGATGTGCTGGAAAAACTGCTGGCCGGACTGCTGGCGGACGGGCATGTGCTTCTTGAGGATGTGCCGGGGACTGGGAAGACGAAGCTGGCAAAGGCCCTGTCAGCCTCACTGGGCGTGGATTTCGGCAGAATCCAGTTCACGCCGGATATGCTGCCTGCGGATATCACGGGTATGCATATTTACAGCAGGGAAACGGAACAGTTTGAATGGAAGGAAGGGCCGGTGTTCACCAATATCCTGCTGGCGGATGAAATCAACAGGGCCACGCCCAGGACTCAGGCCGGACTGTTGGAATGTATGGAGGAACGCCAGGTGACGGTGGACGGAGAGACACGGAAGCTGGCTGAGCCTTTTTTTGTAATCGCCACTCAGAACCCGGTGGAAACTGCGGGAACCTTCCCTCTTCCTGAGGCACAGACGGACCGTTTTATGATGAAGCTTTCCATGGGGCTGCCGGACAGGGAAGAGGAAATCCGGATTCTGGAAACCTACCGGGAAAAGGATCCTCTCCTGGAGCTTAACGCCGTCATGACATGCGAAGAGCTGATTGCGGTAAAGAGACAGGCGGAGAAAACATATGTGCATCCGCTGATAAACGGTTATCTGGCGGATATTGTCCTGGCCACCAGAAAGCAGGAAAAGGTGGTAATGGGAGTAAGCCCCAGAGGAACACTGGCCCTGATGCGGTGCTGCAAGGCGCTGGCCTGTATGGAGGGAAGGGATTATGTGACCCCTGATGATGTGAAAAAGCTGGCTCCTGCGGTATTGGCCCACAGGCTGGTGTTTTCCTTCGGAAGGAGCCGGCAGGAGGAAGCGGTGAAGCTGATGGAAGAAATTCTGAAAAGCGTGCCGGTGCCGGTGGAGGATTTTAGCAGGAGATAGCTTGCAGGCTGCCGTTTTCAGCCGTTTTTTGCAGGATAGCTGGATACGGCGGCGGCTTCAGGGGAGAAATTATGCTGATTATTTGGATTGGACTGGGCGCTGTGCTGCTGTTTGCGGCACAGGCGTGGATATACAGCCACTATTGGGAAAAGGGCTTGTCCGCGGAGCTGCTTTTTTCCAGGGAGAGTGCGGTGGAAGGGGAGGAATGCCTTCTGCTGGAGCGGGTGGAAAACCGGAAGCTCCTTCCCCTTCCCATGCTGAAGGTAAAATTCCAGGTTTCCAGGAACCTGCGGTTTTCCGACGAAGGGGACGGCGCGGTCACCGATAAATATTACAGGAACGATATTCTGTCATTGGGGCCCAGACAGCGTGTGACGAGGAAAATACCCTTTCTCTGCGGAGCCAGGGGCTATTACCGTATCCGGGGGCTGGATCTGGTGGCTGCGGATCTGTTCCTGACAAGGGAGATGATTGCCGAGGCGGAGGCGGACACCACGCTGTATGTTTACCCAAGACCTGCGGCGGGGGTGGAGCTGGATACGGCGCTGCAGAAGCTGAACGGGGAAATCCTGGCAAAGAGACATATGCTGGAGGATCCCTTTGAATACCGGGGAATCAGGGAATATGCGGCTTTTGATGAAATGAAGACCATCAACTGGAAGGCCACGGCCCGGATGGGAGAGCTGATGGTGAATATGCGTAATTTCACCTCCCTGCGGGCGGTGCGTATTTTCCTGAATCTGGAGGATTCCGGCATCCTGAAAAACGACAGGCTGGTGGAGCTGTGTATTTCCATTGCGGTCCGGTTTGCAGGAGAGCTGCTGGGGCAGGGAATCCGCGTGGCGGTATATGCCAACGGCAGGGATGTGCTGACTGGGGAACCCATGAAAATGCAGCCAAGCGCGGCGCCGGGGCATATGGAAAGCATTAACCGGGCTTTTGCCAGGCTGGATTTGGAGAAGGGAGTGTACCCGTTCGGCGAGGTGTTTGAACGGGAGCTGGAGGAAGAGGGAAAGGATATTGCCACACTGTTCCTTTCGGTGGACCGGAGTGCGGCGTTCCAGGAGCTTATACGGCATTTTGCAGGAAGCGGCGCGGATTTTAGCTGGATGTGCCCGTTGTTTCCAAGGATGGAGGGCCTGGTGGAGGACGCTGAAAAACTGCATTTTATCAGGCTGAATGCGGAGGAAATGCTGAATGGAAAATAAATGGATTGATCGTTGCATGATGTGTCTTGAGGTTTTGATGAATTTCCTTGTGATTTTCTGCCTGGAGACGGTAATATTTGGTTCATTTCCTGATTTGGAAAAGATATTGGAGGCTGAAAACGGGCAGTTTGGCGCTCCCGGTCTGTTCCGGCAGATCCTGCTTATGGCAGTTCCGTTTCTGTTTTTGCTGATCCGGGCGAAGGCGGCCCATTTTATGAGCTTTGTGGCGCTGCATGGCGCTGTTGCCGCGGGGGCGGTGCTTCTGCTGGGACAGGGCACGGCGCAGAGGGTCTGCTTCGGGGTTTTTGTGTCGATTTATCTGATGCTTTCCTTTATGCTCCGGATTTCAAAGCA
>OHJX01000556.1_pt1 | contig 14021 bp, 11 predicted proteins | sample 1568671 | NCBI WGS metagenome assembly OHJX01 (sample SAMEA3879589, study PRJEB24766) | human gut metagenome | biome: human-associated habitat; feature: feces | place: USA | collected 1985/1987 | reverse complement strand
CTACTTCTTGTGCTTGTCACAAGAAGGTTCGTCTTTCTGTGCATCGCGAAGCGCGCTACTGTGAACGGAGTGAACAGTAATGCCTTGATTTTACAGGACGGATTTGTTATAGTTTACACAACGAAGAAGCATGGAGGAATAATATGGACGTTATTCAGTTTCAGGAGAAATTAAGGAATATTTGTGAGCTTGGAAAGCAGAATGGAAATATGCTGACGCATGAGCAGATTCGGGAGCATTTTGCAAGTACTGATCTTGAGACCAGTCAGATGTTAAAGGTACTGCAGTATCTGAAACTGCAGGGAATTATGATAGAGGGAGACACTGCCCCGGTGGAGACAGAGGAAGTGGGTGAGACGGAACCGGAGTCAAAAGGAACCAGCACCCCGCTTACTTCAGAGGAAGAAGCATATCTGAAGGATTACCTGGCAGAGGTAAGCAACGGTAAGGAAGTAAGTCCGGAGATGCTTCACACACTGTTTGAGAATCTGGCAGATGGGGATGCCATTGCAGAGGCAGCTCTTACCAGCATTTATCTGCCGGTAGCGGCAAATATGGCCGCAGATATGAACTGTACAGAGATTCAACTTGCAGATTTGATTCAGGAGGCGAATGTGGTGCTGCTTACGGCTCTTTCCGACCCGGAGACAGAACGTAAAGATGATGCTTGGCTACGTCTTCAGCTTCGCAAGGGAATCATCGCTGCCATTGAGGAGCAGACACAGCAGAAATTCCAGGATGATTGTCTGGTAACAAAGGTGGAGAAGCTGGAATCGGCAGTGAAGGATCTGACGGACGATGACGGGGAGAACCGTTTTACCATTGATGAGCTGGCGGTTATTCTCGATATGAATGTGGATGAGATCAGGGATATTCTGCGTCTTACAGGAGACGATAAATAATTATGGCAAGTGAAATTCCGGGAAAATTATGGAGATAAGGCTATCCTGTCGGAAATGAAAACAATGCTGCAGAATTGATGGAAACACCGGAGGTGATTTAAAAGTAAAAATCATCTCTGGTGTTTTTTTGTCTTTTCTGGATGTTTTGAAATTTACATTGAAATTTCACTGTACAAGTGTTACTATCATAAATAATAATCAAAATATTTTTGCGTACAATAAATATTATTTGACAAATGAAAGGAGGATATATATGAATTTGGAAAAATATCAGCAGTATTCCAGAATTGCAAGAGGTTTGGAAAAGGCAGACCTGGTATTGAAGGATGCGAGGATTGTGAATGTTTTTACGGAAGAGATCATCCGCGGAGACATTGCCATACAGGATGGGATTATAGCAGGAATTGGAAGCTTCCATGGGAAAGAAGAACGTGATCTGGCTGGCAGATATGTATGTCCGGGATTTATTGACAGCCATCTTCACCTGGAATCTACACTGGTTACACCGGCTGAACTGGTAACGGTTGCCTCCAGACATGGAACTACCACTTTTATTGTGGATCCCCATGAATCAGCCAATGTGTCCGGTCTGGCAGGAGTTGATTATATTCTGGATCAGACAGAGAATGTAAAAGCCAACGTATACGTAATGATGCCTTCCTGTGTTCCGGCTACTTCCATTGATGATAATGGATGTACTCTTACTGCTGAAGATATGGCTCCTTATCTTCATAACAGCCGGATTCTTGGACTTGGAGAAGTAATGGACAGCATTTCTGTGGTACAGGGCGAGAAAAGCATGCATGACAAGCTGGAGCTGTTTGAAGGCAGAATCCGTGATGGCCACGCTCCGTTTCTGGAAGAGGGGGATCTTCAGGCATATGCCATGGCAGGGATTGCTACGGACCATGAGTGCAGCTTCTTTGATTATGCAATGCGAGAACGGCGGAACGGCCTTACCATTCTCGTAAGGGAAGGCAGTGCTGCCCGAAATCTTGAGGCACTTGTGGGCGGTCTGGTACAGAGACACATGAATGGTGACGGATTCTGCTTTTGCACAGATGACAAGCATATTGAGGATATCCAGCGGGAAGGGCATATTGACCATAACGTGCGAAAAGCTATCCGCCTTGGCATGAATCCGGTGTCCGCTATTAAGATGGCAACCATCAATGCAGCTAATTGTTATGGACTGAAAGACAAGGGGGCAGTGGCACCCGGCAGACAGGCAGATCTTTTGGTTCTTTCGGATCTTGTCAGTGTGACCATAGAAGATGTGTACTTTAAAGGGCAATTGGTAGATAAAAATGCAAAGATTGTTATAAAGCCGTGTGCCCCTGAATTGAAAAATACAGTGCATGTGGCTGAATTTTCCAGAGAGGCATTTCAGCTGGAGTCTGCAGATGGAATCTTTCCGGTGATTCTGGCAGAAGAAGGACAGATTACTACCAGAAAGGGAACTCTGAACGCAGGGAATGGTCCCTGCAAATTCCAGTCCGATGACGATTATCAGAAGATTGCAGTTGTAGAGCGTCATAAGATGACAGGGAAAATCGGCTGCGGCGTGATCGGTGGTTTTGGTATCCGCGGTGGAGCAATTGCGTCCAGTGTATCCCATGATTCCCATAATATTATTGTGATCGGAGATAATGATGAGGACATGGAGCTTGCTGTGCGGGAACTGATGCGTACTCAGGGAGGCTATACGATCGTAGAGAATCATAAAGTATTTGACACGCTTGCCCTTCCCGTAATGGGACTGATGAGTGATAATGGTTTTGAGAAAGACAATAAGACTCTTGGGCGAATGATCCATAAAGCTCATGAAATGGGTGTGAAAGACGGTCATGATCCGTTTATTACGCTGTCCTTTATGGCTTTGCCAGTTATTCCTCAGATCCGAATTACACCAAGAGGCGTTTTTGATGTGGAAGCGTGGAAGTTTTTATAAGATACCAGGATTGTGGGAGTGCAATGTACGAGACGGTAGTTTTGCTTTCCAAGGGCAAGGTCGACTCGAAAAAGATTCGGGTTGAGTTCTCTTTGGAAGATATGGATATGTCCGAGTTCCAAGATGGAGCAACCTATCCGCAGATCAAGGAGTATGTTTTGGAGCATACCGGGTTAAAGGTTTCCAACCTTTATATTTCTCAGATAAAGAGAAAATGCGGACTGGAAGTCGGCAAGAACTACAATCTGCCGAAGTCCGAGGATTCCAGACAGCCACAGTGCCCACCGGAAAAAGAGAAAGCGATCCGAGAAGCATTCAAATATTTTGGGATGATCTAACATCCAGCAAAATGGAGGTTTCTTATGGATAGATTGATTTCTTGTGAGTTCAACATGGATAATGCCTGTGTGGAACTGAAATTTGCAAATGGTAGCATGATTGCGATTAACACCATCGCCGTGGAAAACGAGATTGCCGACAATATGTATCAGCGGTCAGAACTGGACTATCTGATCTACAATGATCCGATTGGATATGCAGACTTGATATTGAACGGTGATCCCGAAATTTATCTAAAAACTGTAACTGAATATAAACTCTTAGATTAAAATTCAGCCCTCTGCCTTTTCATTGGCAGAGGGCCGTTTTTTGCTTAACAGTTATTGAGCATCCCTTAATTGCTCTACAACGCTGCATTTCGCTGCGTTATCATACATCATGCAAGGAATCAGCCACCCCAGCAGAAGAAATACCGGAATTGTCAGCAGGACAGGCAGAATGGTGAATCGATACTCAAAGAACCAGAACATACTGCCCAGCATTTTTCCTGCAAGAGGTCCAACCGCCAGCGACAGAATAAAGGCCGCCGCTACGGAAGACATTGCGTAAAACAATCCCTCGTAGATCAGCATGGTTTTGAGCTGCCGGTTCGTCATTCCTACAGCCTGAAGCACAGCAAATTCACGGCGGCGGGAAAGAATACCGGTCATCATGGCGTTGAAGAAGTTTAAGAGTCCCACCAGCCCAATGATAGCGCAGAGGATACCACCTATCAGAAGGAACATCTGCCGGAACTGAGCAAATTCAGAGCGAGCCGTGGCCTTGCTTTCATACATCAAGGGCGAAAACTCACCGGCAGTGAGCTTCGATAGATATTGCTCTGCTTCGGCCTCGTCAACTTCGTTCGCTGTGTCGAACAGGTAGAGCATCGGAATGGCTGCACCACCGCTGTCCCTCTGTGCGGTGTCCACAGACAAAACTGCATCATAGCCATGACCACCATAACGATAACTCATGGAATTCGGAAGTTCTACCAAGGCGCAGACCGTGTACTCTACATCTCTGGCTCCATACAATTTTGCCTGAAGGTACTCCTCCGGTGTATCTTCGGTGCAGAGTTCTCCGGTGCGGCTGTCGATATATTTCACATCATCCGCATAGGTAGCCGTGATCGTGTCTCCCACCTTGGGGTAGTATTCAGGATTGGGCAGATTGCCGTAGTCATCTAAGGAAACCGCAATGGCAATGGCGTTATTGTCCGGATCCAGCATAGGAGAAATATCTCCGTCGAGCACTTGCAGCTTGTCAAACAGACTGTTATCCAGAGCCTCGATTCTGGTATCTCCCATCACCATATTGCCCCGGTGCTCCAGACGGCTCATATGGCTGTCCAACTGCTCGGCGCTTTCGTACCTTGCATAGTCCTGCCGCAGAGCATCCTCCGTCATCCACAGGTAGGCGATTTTTCGCACAGCATATCCCGTGCCGGAAAGACTGGACTTTGTGTTTGCTGCGATCTCCTCGATCTGTTCTGGCGTGATGAATTCATCTGCCGGGTTGTAACGGAAATAGTCGGGCGTGCTGACGATAAAATCGGCGCAGGTCATGGTGGATACATACTTCTCCATGCTGAAGCCGCCCACAAAGGCACACAGCGCATTGAACAGTGTCACAGACAGTGCCAGAGACACCACCACCAGCACCGTCTTTTTTTTGTTTCGTCCCAGATTGGCAAAGGCCATCTGATGGAGCTTGGCTCCCCGGGTGCTGCGCTGTTTTTTCTTAGTCTGCATTGCATCTGCATATTTGGTAGCCTCCACCGGAGAAACCCTGGCTGCCATTTTTCCGGGCTTGGAGCAGGACAAGAGCACCGTCAACAAGGCGAACAGCATAGAACCAAGGAAGATCACAGGCGATGTGCTGATGGTAGTGATGCCCACCCCCAACTGGGTGGAGCGCAAGACAACAGGTACCAGAACAGCGCCGATGCCGTAGCCCAGCAGCAGCCCTGCCGGAATGCCGATCAGACAAAGCAGAAGTGCCTGCTGGCGAATGATACGTTTGAGCTGCCGGGGCGTTGTGCCAATGGTTTTCAGAAGTCCGTAAAACCGGATATCCCCTACAACAGAGATCTGGAAAATGTTATAGATGATAAGATACCCCGTGAAAATCACCAGCAGCAAAAAAGCTGCTATGGCGACCATCAGCTCTGGATCGAGCTGTGACTCCAGCTGGGATGAGGTATAGCCCCAGTTGACGCCGATCCGGACACTGTTGGGATCGGTATAGCTGTCCCATGTGTAGCCAAGATCGGTATCCACCTGCTCCATCTGCCCTTGAATGTTTGAGCCGGAGGCCAGCATGACATTCAAATCGGTGCGGAAAGGCTGTAAACCTGTTTTCACTGCCTGCGCTTCGATGTCATCTGCGTAATCACAGCTGATGTTGATGTAATGAACAGGCATTAGTTCATCATAGTCCCAATAGCCTACCAGCGTAAAGGTATCTGTTACAGTAAAGGCGGTTTGATCCTTGTCCGTAATGGAATAGGAAACCGTGACCTCGGCGCCCAGCTCCGGCGTTACGCCAAGCAGCTGCAAGGCTGCCGTATCCATGGCTACCTCTTTGCCGCTTTCGGGCATCCGTCCGGTAGTAGGGGTTGCATAGCTCCATTTAGTGCAGTTGGCATCCATGTAGCTAATCTCTGCCGGCGTTTTGGAAAAGACACCATCCGCAGTGATACCGATTACCTTCCGTGCCCCCGCAGCCTTCACCTTTGGGTGGGCAGCGATGCGTTCCGCCTGCTCGGGGGAAACATCTTTAAAGGTACCGTGTGCATAGCCGCCTACCTGCCGAAACTGGTAGGTTTCATAACTGGCGTTCAACGACAAGACAATGGTGAACATGGACGTAAATAGCAGCATTGTCAGCGCAATGGCAAAAATGGCGATCAGATTGCGGCGGCGATTTGCATAAAGAGATTTTAAGCTGAGCTTTCGAATACATTTTCTGTTTTTGACATTCATCGTAGCCACCTCCCGTTAGTTCTGGGAGACGATCCGACCATCTTCGATACGGATAATGCGGTCTGCCATCTGTGCAATTTCTTCGTTGTGGGTGATCATTACGATTGTCTGGGCGAACGTTTGACTGGTGACTTTCAAAAGGCTCAATACATCCTGACTGGTTTTGGAATCCAGATTACCTGTCGGTTCATCTGCCAGTATGATAGCGGGTGCTGCTGCCAGCGCACGGGCGATTGCCACACGCTGCTGCTGACCGCCGGAGAGTTGATTGGGCAGCGCATCCAGACGCTCATCCAGCCCAAGGGTCTGTACGATCTGCTGTACGAAATCCTTGTTGACCTTGCCACCGTCCAGCTCAATGGGTAGAACAATATTTTCATACACATTCAGCACCGGAACAAGATTATATGCTTGGAACACAAAGCCAATTTTTCTACGGCGGAAGATGGTCAGGGCTTCATCCTTCAGGGAGAAAATATCCTGTCCGTCCACCATGACCGTGCCGCTTGTAGGGCGATCCAGCCCGCCCAGCATGTGCAGCAGTGTGGATTTGCCGGAGCCGGATGTGCCGACAATTGCAACAAATTCGCTCTTCTTTACACTTAAATCAACTCCATCCAGTGCATGAACCGCATTATTGCCGGAGCCATAAATTTTTTTCAGGTCTTTTGCTTGTAAAACCTCCATAAATGAGTACCTCCATGAAAAAATCTGTATGTATGAAAGGAAATGATCCTTTATACATACAGATTATCGCATAGGATTCTTTCCACATTCTTTCCGGCGGAAAATGAAATCTAACAATTTTGATAGAATTGTTGTTATTTCGGCAGAAATATGGAAAACGTACTTCCTTTTCCCGGAACGGAAGCAACCTTGATATAACCGCCCTCGCCGGATATGATCTGTCGGACAAGGTATAAGCCGATGCCCACACCTTCTTGTTTCTGCACACTGTTTGATCGGTAAAAGCGAGCAAATATCTTCGCTTGCTCACTTTCCGAAATGCCTGTGCCAGTATCCGATATATCAATCCTTGCAAACATTTCATAGCTTACAGCAGAAATAGTAATGGTGCCATGCTCTGTATATTTGATGGCATTGTCTACGATATTAGCCAGCGCTTCCGCTGTCCATTTGAAGTCGAATACAGCAAAAGCATCGGTATCTTGCAGTTGCAAAGACAATCCTTTTTCAGAAACCTTGGCGGCATATTGTTCTACTACGCTTTCAAGCAGCGGCTGCAGCGCTGCTTGCTGGGGGGCGAGTGAAATGATCCCGTTTTCCAGTCTGGAAAGCTTTACGAGAGAATCAATCAAAAATCGCAGCTTTTCCGATTGTTTGTACAGCGCCTCCACATTTGCCTTCGCCGATGCAGGCAGAGTTTCCTCCATCAAAAGCTCGCTGTATAACAGCAGGTTTGCAATTGGCGTTTTCGTCTGGTGGGAGATGTCTGCAATCAAGGTTTTGATTTTGTCTTTTTCCTGCGCTATATTTTGAGAAGATGATTCTGCGGCAGAAAGATAGTGTGCAAACTTTGTTTCCAAAGCAGACAGCTGGCTTTCATCAAAATTGGTTTCAGAAAAGGAGCCGGTCATGGCAGCGTCCAGCATTCTTTCGATTTTTTCCATCGTTTTTCTGACCTTTCTCCGCTCCCATAATACAACAGCTGCCGCCGCCAGAAAACACAGCAGCAGGATCACAATGCCGGCTTTATTCATCTTTTATCACCCAGCTATAACCGATTCCATAGACGGTTTTAATGTATTTCTGTGCACCAAGCTTATCCCTCAGACGCTTGACCGTAACAGACAAAGCATTTTCATCCACATATTCTGCGCCATCTGTCCAGATCCGGTCTACAAGGTCTCCACGGGTCATGGTTCGACCACGATTTTCAACAAGCAGACGCAGTAATTTTTGTTCTGTTTTGCTCAATTCAACTTTTGAATCTCCCACATAAAAGGTCATAGCCTCAAAGTCAAAGTGAAATAGATTCATATGGAACGGCGCATTTTTATGGTTTGACGCTTGCTTTCGCAGTTGGGTATTCACCCTTGCACGCAAAACCGAAAGAGAAAAGGGCTTGGTAATATAATCATCAGCGCCTCTCTCCAGTCCGTCTACGATGTCCAGATCGGTGTCGTTGGCAGTCAGCAGAATAACAGGAATTCCGGGCAGGTTTTCCTTGACCTCCCGAAGCAGCTCAAGCCCACTGCCATCCGGCAGATTGATATCCAGCAGGATCAGGGATACACCGCCGCAAAGCAGCTGTTCCTTCGCCATTTTTAGGTCTTGGCAGGAAATGATCTGCCGAGCATCTGCTTTCAGTGCTTTGCATAAGCCTTGATTCAAACCGATATCATCTTCAACAATCAGTAATTGCTCCATATATCTCACTCCCTCGTTATTCAAATGCCACCATTATTTCCTTGGGCAATTTTTCGTTCTCACAGTTCAGAAGATAGGCTATTGCTCTGTTTGTAAATTTGTTTGTTTTCACTGTATCCCAATCAGCAAGCCGGATGATCTCTGCTGTCTCGTTTTTTTACTTTCTTAATTGTATCATGCTAATGTAAAGAAATCCATATTCTCTGAAAAGTTGTCCTGTTTTTTGAAAAATCGGCATAACCATAGTAGAAAGAGTCAAACACCTGCCAATCACGGCGGGAATGGGGATTTATGGGCGTGGAAGCTAAGATAAGTGAAAAAATATAAAAAACATCTTGAATTTCATGAATACTTATGATATGATATCGCTCAAAGAAAAGGGAGTAGCGGCCATGAAGAGATAAATGGAATTCCGTTTTTTCTGAATGGTGCATAAATGCGTCAGAACGGTAGATGAAACTACCCGCATTATGAGATAATCAGCGAGACTTTTATTTCAGGCATTATGACAGTGCCTGGGATAAAAGTCTTTTTTATTCTCCCTTTTTGAAAACTATTGTTGGTAAAAGAGATGGAGGAGAAAAATGAGTAAGCGAAATGGAAAAATGAAATATCTGGCAATCGGTGCTGCCGGGCTTATAGCGGCAGGGGGATTGGCTCTGGATGCAACTTACCAGATTCAGGAGCAGGAACAGGCAGTACTCACAACCTTTGGAGTGCCAAAGGCAGTGAATGAAACGGGATTACATTTCAAAGTCCCTTTTGTACAGCAGGTGCAGAAGGTAAATACCACGATCCAGGGATTTCCAATCGGATACAGTATGGGGAACAATGCGGTGGTGGAAAATGAAGGAATCATGATCACTTCGGATTACAATTTTATTGATGTGGATTTCTTTGTAGAATATCGAATTTCAGAACCTGTAAAATACCTTTACACCTCTGAGCAGCCGGAAGAGATTTTAAAAAATATTGCGCAAAGCTGTATCCGAACTGTAATAGCAAGCTATAACGTGGATGAGGTTCTGACCACCGGAAAAGGAGAAATCCAGAGCAAGATCAAAGAAATGATTTTGAATCAGATGGAGGAACAGGATCTGGGAATTCAATTGGTCAACATAACAATACAGGATTCCGAGCCGCCTACTGAAGAAGTGATGAAAGCATTTAAAGAGGTGGAAACTGCGAAACAGGGAAAAGAAACGGCGCTTAACAATGCTAATAAATACAGGAACGAAAAGCTTCCCGAAGCGCAGGCCCAGGCAGATCAGATTATTCAGGATGCGGATGATCAGAAGATTAAGGTGGCAATGGATATTCGATTTTCCAATATTGCGAATTATGTGGACGATGTAGGAATTGGCGCTCATGGATATTGTTATATTGAAGATACCGACGGCAATATTGTCTATCATCCACAGCAGCAGCTGATCTATTCCGGATTGAAGAAGGAGAACGCCAGAGGCGAAGATGGAGTCGAATATGGGGAAGAAGCAATTTATACAACCCGGACACTGTCAGAAAGTAAGTGGCGCATTGTAGGCGTTTGTTACGTAGATGAGATGGTGACCAATAAGGTAGAAGATATGGTGCTGCTGTTGATTCTGATTTTGATTATTGTATTGATTGGTACGCTGTTTGTTGGAAGTTTGATTTCCAATATTTTTGCAAAACCGGTAAAAAAGCTGACGCAGGCAATGCGGTCATTCGAGAAGAATGCAGAAAATTATACGTATCAGCAAGTAGGCGGAACAGAAGAAATTGTGGAATTATCCAGATCTTTTGAACATATGGTCGTTCGGATTCAGAAGTTGATGGAAAAAGTAAGGCGGGAAGAGATTACACTTAGAAAGACAGAGTTAAAAGCGCTGCAGGCACAGATCAATCCGCACTTTCTATATAATACATTGGATGCGATTGCATGGCTGTGTGAAGATGGCAGAAGTCAGGATGCAGAAGACATGGTAACGTCACTTGCAAAGCTTTTCCGAATCAGTATCAGTAAAGGGCATGAATTGATTACGATAGAAAAAGAGATTCAGCATGCAGAGAGTTATTTGAGAATTCAAAAATTCAGGTATAAGAATCAGTTTACCTATCATTTTGATGTGGATGAAGAATGTTTAGGCTACCTTTGTAATAAGATTACACTTCAGCCGATTATAGAAAATGCAATTTATCACGGAATTAACCGTATGGTAGATGAAGGAGAGATTCTAATTGAAGTGCATCAGGATCAGGACGACATTATTCTGGCAGTAGAAGACAATGGTGTGGGAATGACAGAAGAACAGTGTCAGGAAATTATGAAAAAAGAGCGGGGAGACCGAACCGGTATCGGAATCAAAAACGTAAATGACAGAATTATAAGCTGGTAAGCGTTGGTCTTGTGCTTGCGCTTTGTGTAGGGCTGTTAGCAGGCTGTGGAGGAATGGGCTTCCTAAAAAAGGGGAAGGCATTGGAGTCAGATCGTAAAAAAAAGGTTGTCTTGATTGCTAAATCAACGGAATCAGAGTTCTGGAAGTCTGTATTTTCAGGAGCAAATGCAGCTAGTACAGAATATAATATGGATTTGATGACGATAGGACCTAAGAATGAAGAGGACTATCAGACCCAGAATGATATGATTGAAGAGGCTGTGGCAGATGGGGCAGATGCTATTATTTTTTCAGCGATTGATTATGAAGAAAATGCAGATGCCATTAATGCAGCGGCTCAAAAAGGCGTGAAGATCATCGTGATTGACAGCGATGTCAATAGCAACCGGGTGGAGTGCAGAATCGGAACCGACAATTATGAGGCGGGGCAGATGGCGGGCGAGGCAGCTTTGGCTGGAGAGGAAGACAAGATTTATGTCGGAGTTGTTAATTTTGACAAAGTGTCTGAAAATGGACAGACCAGAGAACAGGGGATGACGGACACTTTGAAAAAAGATGAGCGTGCAACTATTGTGGAATCTGTGAATGCGAGGTCTACGATTCGGCAAAATCCGCTACGCTTCGGATGTTAGAAGAGCATCCGGAGATTAATGTATTAGTAACATTTAATGAGTGGACGAGCCTAGGAGTAGGATACGCGATTCAGGAGTTAAAGGCGGGAGACAGGATTCGGGTTGTGGCATTTGACAGCAATGTGATTTCGGTAGATATGCTGGAAAGCGGGGAAGTCGATGCGCTGATCGTTCAGAATCCTTACGCCATGGGATATATAGGAGTAGAAAGCGCTTACAAAGTTTTGAATGGATATGCGATCACGGAGAAGGAGATCGATACCGAGACACAGCTTGTGGTGAAGGAGAACATGTACAGCGAAGCATGCCAACGTATGTTATTTACATTTGAAGAAACCAGGTAGAGTATTATTTTGAACATTTTTCTGAGATTATCCTATGGGTTTGGACAGGCTCTGATGCTATACTAAGTGTAAATCAAATGTCAAAAGGAGGTACATTATGAAAAAGAAAATTATTGCAGTGTTACTTTGCGTAGCAATGGTAGCAGCAATGGCTGTTGGCTGTGGCGGCGGAAAAGACAGCGGAGAGAGCAAAGACGAAGGAAAGAAATCTGATCTGAACATTGGTGTATTCTACTACACATATGCAGATACTTATATCGCTTCTGTACGTACAGCTCTTGACAAGAAACTTGATGACATGGGTGTTAAATATCAGGACTACGATGGAAATAACAACCAGACAACACAGAACGAGCAGATCGATACAGCTATCCAGACAGGTGCAAACCTTCTGATCGTTAACATCGTAACATCTGGTTCTAACGATGCTTCTACACAGATCATCGACAAAGCAAAAGCAGCAGACGTTCCGGTTATCTTCTTCAACCGTGCAGTAGAAGACGAGAAGAGTGAAGAGGGAACAATCCTTGGCTCTTATGAGAAATGTGCATTCGTAGGAACAGACGCTCCGGAAGCAGGACACATGCAGGGCGAAATGATCGGTGACTACGTTGTAGAGAACTACGACAAAGTTGACCTGAACGGAGACGGAAAGATCTCTTACGCTATGTTCATGGGACAGCTTGGTAACGCAGAAGCTATCTACCGTACACAGTTTGCAGTAGAAGATGCTAACAAGAAGTTAGAAGAAGCTGGAAAACCAGCATTAGAGTTCTTTGACCCAGCTAACACTGATAAATATCAGGTTGACCAGGATGGAGCTTGGAGTGCTACAGCAGCTAACAACTACATGACAACAAACCTTTCTCAGTACAATGAGGGTAACAACAACATGATCGAGCTCATCATCTGTAACAACGATGGTATGGCTGAGGGTGCTGTTGCAGCTCTGAACGACAAAGGTTACAACACAGGTGATCCGGCAAAAACAATTCCAGTATTCGGTGTAGACGCTACAGACGCAGCTAAGAAACTGATCGCAGACGGCAAGATGGTTGGTACTATCAAACAGGATGCAGAAGGTATGGCAGCTTGTATCGCACAGCTTACACAGAACACAGCAGATGGAAAAGAGTTAGTTGACGGCGTAGAGAAAGACATGATCTCTGAAAAAGTTGCTAACAAGATCTTCATTCCATACGGAATCTACACAGGTGAAGAGTAAGATACAGACAACAATAAGTTAATCTTAAAATAAAGAAAGCAGCCGCCAGAGGGTTGGCGGCTGTTTTTCTGAGAAGTTAGACGAATGGAGGAATAGTCATGGGACAGGACGTTCTTTTGCAGATGACGAATATCAGTAAAGAATTCCCCGGAGTAAAAGCTCTGGATAACGTTTCGCTGACTGTTAAAAAAGGAACAGTACATGCCCTGATGGGAGAGAATGGTGCCGGTAAATCCACACTGATGAAATGTCTGTTCGGAATGTATAACAAAGATGGCGGAACGATTAAATTAGAAGGAAAAGAAGTAAACTTCAAGAATTCTAAAGAAGCGCTGGAGAACGGTGTGGCAATGGTGCACCAGGAACTGAACCAGGCATTAAAGCGTAACGTTATGGATAATATCTGGCTTGGACGTTATCCAAAAGTTGGCGGGGTCATGGTAAACGAAAGAAAGATCTATCAAGATACTCTTGACGTGTTTAAAGAACTGGAAATTGATGTAGATCCAAAACGTGTAATGAGCACAATGCCAGTGTCACAGAGACAGATGGTAGAGATTGCAAAAGCAGTTTCATTTAATTCAAAAGTAATCGTATTTGATGAGCCTACTTCCTCACTTACAGAAGAAGAAGTAGAACATTTATTTAGAATCATTAATATGCTAAGAGACCGTGGATGTGGTATTATCTATATATCACATAAGATGGCAGAGATCAAACGTATTTCTGATGAGATTACAATCATGCGTGACGGTACTTGGGTTGCAACAGAACCAGCAGATGATTTGTCTATGGATGATATCATTCGTCTGATGGTAGGAAGTGAGCTGACGAATCAGTTCCCACCAAAAACCAATAAACCGGGAGAGGTTGCATTGGAAGTAGAGCATCTG
>OHJX01000554.1_pt1 | contig 14059 bp, 23 predicted proteins | sample 1568671 | NCBI WGS metagenome assembly OHJX01 (sample SAMEA3879589, study PRJEB24766) | human gut metagenome | biome: human-associated habitat; feature: feces | place: USA | collected 1985/1987 | reverse complement strand
CTGATACTGTCAATGACGCTACCGCATTTTTGGAAACATTCTTTAAGCTGTACCCGACAGCTACGGAAAAGGAACTTGCCTACTATGTCAAAAACGGTGTGCTTGCTCCTGTATCCGGCGATTATGTATTTTCAGAACTGGTAAATCCTGTCTTTACCAAAGATGGCGATAACCTCAAGGTCAGTGTGTCTGTGAAATATCTGGATAACAAGTCGAAAATGACGCAAATCTCACAGTATGAGCTTGTGTTACATAAGGACGATAACTGGAAGATTATAGGATAAGAATAAAATCTATGCTTAAAAGTGTAAGCACGGTTCAACTTGGTTGATATTTTGCAGTAATCTTATTAGTACATTATAATTGCCTTATGAGAGAAAAGTAGTGTGTAAAACAATTCGTTATTGTATTTTATGAAAAAATTAAATTTATACTATCTTTTTATTGCTCTCAATCGTTATACATTATAGAACGGGATAAATATTTTGAACTTCTAATAATGAGAAAGGGGGATTTTGTGTATAATGATTTTCTACTAATTAGAAAAATGAAGCAAGGTGATGATAATGCTTTTGATTTGTTTGTCCACAAGTATTATCAAGAAATTTTAAGCTACTGTTATCATCATTGTTTCGATCAAACATATGCGGAAGATTTAACGCAGGAAACTTTTATACGTTTTTTCACAAAATTGTCCGACTATCATTATAAAGGGAAAACACTGAATTATTTATATACGATAGCAGGTAATCTTTGTAAAGATTATTTAAAGAGGACAAAAGAAACACTTCTGGAAGAAAATGAATTTGAGGAAGAAAATCAAACGGAACAAATTTTGAATAGAGTTTTGATAGAACAGATTTTAGAACAACTTCCAGATGATTCAAGAGAAGTGCTTACACTTTATTATTTTCAAGAACTAAAACTGACAGAAATTTCTGATACATTGCAAATTGGACTTCCACTGGTAAAGTATCGTTTGCAAAAAGCAAGGAAACAGTTAAGGGAACTTCTCGGAAAGGAGGAATTAGATGAATAAGAAAGAAAAGATAAAAAAATATAGGGAAAGCGTACAAGTGGAAGCCAACGAAGAAAAAATACAGGAAACAATTTATAAATCTAAAAATGCCTTTTTTATGGCAGAGCAAGAACGAATGCTTTCTTACCATGACTTTTTGTGGACACAGCTTCGTGTGATACAAAAAAGATGGTGGGTTCTTCAATTTATGATTTTAGTTGCATTATGGATTGCTTTAAGTTCTATCCATGATGAAATATATCTAAAAAGAAGTATGGGTGTAGTAGCCACACTATTTGTAATCCTTATTATTCCCGAACTATGGAAAAACAGGTCATGTGAATGTATGGAAATAGAAGCTACTTCCTATTATTCATTAAAACAAGTATATGCCACACGTATGCTGTTATTTGGTGTTACAGATATTTTTTTGATAACTGTATTTTTAGGAGTCGTTTCAGCAGGTTTACATTATGAATTGTCAGAATTAGTAGTTCAATTTCTTTTTCCGCTTTGTGTAACTGCCTGTATCTGTTTCGGAATTTTATGCAGTAAACACTCTTTCAGTGAAACGGTTGCGATTGTTCTGTGTGTGATATGGAGTGCGGTATGGCTTTTTATTGTTTTAAATGAAAACGTATATATCATGGTTACTGTTCCCATCTGGTCAGCACTGCTGGGTGCAACAATACTTTTTATTGCTTTTGCTATATATCGTGTTTTAAAGAATTGTAATCAATATTTGGAGGTGTCATTTGATGAAATTAGAGCTTGATGGTTTAACAAAAGAATTTGGAGATTTTACGGCTGTCAATCATATAAACCTCACTATGACAAATGGTGTGTATGGTCTTTTAGGTGTAAACGGAGCAGGAAAAACAACTTTAATGAGAATGTTGTGTACTCTTTTAAAGCCAACAAGCGGAACGATATGCTGTAATGGAAAAGATATTTTTAGTATGGACAGCGAATATCGTAAGCTGTTGGGGTATTTACCGCAGGATTTTGGATTTTATCCTGAATTTACAGTGGAGGATTATTTACTTTATATTGGAGCGCTAAAAGGAATACGCCCTATTGTTGCAAAAAAGCGAGTAAAAGATTTGATTGCTAAGGTTGGTCTTTCAAAAGTAGCTCATAAAAAAATGAAAAAATTGTCTGGTGGTATGAAGCGCAGAGCCGGAATTGCACAGGCTATGTTGAATAATCCTAAGATTTTAATACTTGATGAACCAACAGCAGGACTTGACCCAAATGAAAGAATTAGGTTTCGCAATTTGATTAGTGAGCTTTCAGAAGACAGGCTGGTGTTATTATCGACACATATCGTTTCGGATATTGAGTATATTGCGAATGAAATCTGGTTGATGAAAGACGGAGAAATTCTGCATAAAGGAAGCATTGATGAATTGATAAATTCTATGACAGAAGCGGTATGGGAATGCCTTGTACCGAAAAATAAGGTGTCTGATTTCATGGAAAAATATAAAATTTCCAATATGAAATCAGAAATAAATCAAGTTATGCTACGAATTATTTCTCACGAAAAACCGGTTGGGAATGCAGTGCGTGTAGAAGCGTCACTGGAAGATGTATTTTTATATTATTTTGGAGAGAAAGCAGGTGATGAAAATGCTACGCTATGAAATCAAAAAAGTGTTTTCTAAATCAAAAAATAGAATTGCTGTTATCGTATTATTCGTAATACTGGTGATAACAAGTATTTTAACGATTAACAAGGTGGAATTTGTTGATGAAAACGGAAATTCTTCTGTTGGAATTTCGGCTTCAAGAGATTTAAGAGAAGCTAAAAACCAATGGGCAGGTTATTTAACCACTGATACATTGAGTAAGGCACTGGAAGAAAACAAGACAATTAACAGTTCGAAAGAGGCATTGTCGGATGACATTACAGAGCAAAATAAGGCATATGCAAAAAAGCAGGGCATAGCTGGTATTATGGATGTCATCATTTATGCATTCAGTGATTATAGAGATTACAATTATTATGTGCCGGATCATATTTCTGATGATGAAGTTGGAACTATCTATGAAAGAAGAATTTCTACTTTAAAAAATTGGCTTGAGTCTGGAGGAGAAACATTTTCGCAGGCAGAAAAAGATTTTATGATTCAGAAATATGAAGAACTGAAAACGCCATTTTACTATGAATATATAGACGGTTGGTCTGCATTATTGCAAAATATATCAACCTTTATTCTGATGCTGGCTTTAGTCATCGGTTTTCTGGTATCCGGGATATTTTCGGATGAATTTCAGTCAAAAGCAGACTCCATTTTTTTCTCTGCACGATTTGGAAGAAGCAAGGGGATTTCTGCAAAGGTAGGAGCAGGATTTTGTATTACTACAGGATTTTATCTGATGTTTATATTTTTATATACGTTTATTGTACTTTTTGTATTAGGTGCAGACGGTGCAAACTGTCCAATCCAGTTAGATTTGTGGAGAAGTGTTTATAATATTACTTTTTTACAGGCATATCTTTTTATTGTTGTTGGGGGATATATTGGAACTGTATTTGCTTCTACGCTTGCAATGATTGTATCAGCACTCACACGCTCTACTCCAACTGCGATTATTGTACCATTCATTGTGTTATGTGCATTTCCGTTTTTAAGCAGAATTATTACATTGCCGGGATTATGCTCGTTCTTTCCAGACCAGCTATTAGAAGTTTATTTAGATATTAAAGAAGCTGGACTTATAACATTGGGAAATAAAGTAACCACAATAGCAACCGTTATTGTTCCTGTATATGCAGTGACATGTCTAGTTTTTCAACCTATACTGTACAGGGTTTACAAAAAGGTGGAGATAAAATAATTGAAACGATATAAAAGACGAAGAAGATTTAAAGTTAAAAAACTTTTTATCCTCTTATTTATAGTAATGTTATGTGCGTTGGCAGGAAAGTTTCTTAATTCATTTTTTACAATGCCTTTTCTTGGTAGCATAACACATCATATAGCCAGTGAAGATAATGGCTGGAATTTGATTCTTGTAAATCGTGATAATTATATTCCTGCTGATTATAAAGTACAGCTTACAGAATTATCAAACGGTAAAAAGGTTGATTCCAGAATTTACCCAGAGTTGCAGGAAATGTTCGATGACGCAAGAGCACAAGGATATAGTTTATTTGTCAGAGAGGGATATAGGACACAGGAAGAACAGCAACAACTAATGGACGAAAAAATAGAAGCATATGAAAATGAGGGGAAATCAAAGTCAGAAGCAAAAAAACTTGCAGAGCAATGGGTGGCGATTCCCGGAACAAGTGAACATCAGCTTGGTATTGCGGTCGATATAAACGCAGATACTACAAAAAGTTCAAGTGATGATGTTTATAAATGGCTTGAGGAAAATGCTCATACATATGGGTTTATAAAGCGTTATCCCTCAAATAAGACGGATATAACAGGTGTTATAAATGAACCTTGGCATTACAGATATGTCGGGAAAGAAGTTGCGTCGGAAATATACTCTCAAGGAATTTGTTTGGAAGAATATATAGATACACTAGACTAGTATGGAGGTTGAACGTATGGAATGGATTTACTGTCCTAATTGTAATAACAAGACACGAATAAAAATAAGATTAGATACGGAATTGATAAATTTTCCATTGTTCTGTCCGAAGTGCAAAACGGAAACTTTAATCAATATAAAGTATGGAAAAGTAACTATTATCAAAGAGCCAGACGCTAAGACGCAGAGCCGATAATTTATGGGTTATTGTAACTTGTAGATTGTCGGCTCTTATTTGTTACCTGCGGAGCAGATCAGCAAATAGATAATGCAGAATAGCAAAAAGGGAAAACAAGAAGCTGATTACTTCTTGCTCTCCCTGCTGTTCAAGATACCGTCAATCGTACCTTGAATGATTTTTAATTCGTTATCAGTCAATAAATCAAGTGATGAGTCTATCTGACGGCGAACTGTACTTTTCTCAGCTTTTTTCGATGGATAGAAATACTCGTCAACAGATATATTGAACATGGTAACTAAATCATGGAATAACTGAAAACTTGGGTGCGACCCAGTATTTTCAATATCTGCGATATGGCGTTCCCCATAGAATACCTTATCGCCTAAATCATTACGAGAAAGTCCTGCTCTTTCACGGGCTTTTCTGATTGCCAGCCCTAGCGGTCTGAAATCAAAAGTATCACCAAATGCAATATAGAGAAGAACAAATTTCATCTCAGTTTGATGTGAGCGAGACGATGGGAGATTATCGTGTATTCGGGAAAATTGCATTTAATGTATTAAGTGACATAAAAGGGAAGGATTATGTTTTAGACTCGGATTTTGACAAATTCAGAAATTGGCTTATGGGAGATGAAGATAAAGATTACGCCGGATTCCTTCCAGAATTTGAATCAAAACCGATGGCAGTTTTTCTTTTTCGGCAAGTATTCAAGAAGTCATTAAGTCGTGAGTATAATCGAAGTGGTAGAAAAGTTATCTCTTATATCGGTTGTAACTTTTTTATGAACTCTATTGACAAGAAAACTTGGTATGTATATAATTTAAATATGCAAAGAAAACTTGGCATGGAGGTGTTTTTATGAAAAAGGACGAAATCTTAAATGCAAGCAGAAAAGAACATCGCAATAAGGACTTGGCTGAAATGGAAGTGGTATATCAAGCCGGAAGTCACGCAAGCAGAGTTGGTGCTTTAGTGTGTTGTTTGCTTTCGCTGTTATCTTCTGTGCTTGCTCATACTATGATTTACAGTCCGTGGGTTATATACTTCAGCATTATTGCAACACAATGGTTAGTTCGTTTTATCAAAATGAAGCGAAAGAGCGATTTGGTCTTGACTGTTCTGTTTTTTGTGCTTTCCATTTTGGCATTTGTTGGATTTGTTAGCCACCTTTTAGAGGTGAGAATATGAAAGAACAATTACAACTGAAAAATCACTTAAAGGAAGTTCGCACAGAAGCAAATCTTTCTCAAGCTCAGCTTGCAGAAATGGTAGGGGTATCAAGAAATACCATTAGTTCTATTGAAACAGGACAGTTTAATCCAACTGCAAAATTGGCTCTAATTCTTTGTATTGCATTGGACAAAAAATTTGAGGAACTATTCTATTTTTAGGAGGTCATTATGGAAAATATTATAATGTTGATTTTGGGAGTGTTCATATCTGTTGTGGGAATTGTAAATATCAAAGGCAATATCAGCACAATTCACTCTTATAACAGGCGAAAAGTAAAGGAAGAAGATATACCAAAGTATGGAAAAACAGTCGGCACAGGAACGCTGATTATAGGAATATCTCTTGTATTAGGTTTTATTATTTCGTTTTGGAGTAAAATAATTATAGATTATATCATTCTTCCAGCAGTTATTGTCGGATTAGGCTTTATATTGTATGGACAGTTCAAATACAATAAAGGAATTTTTTGAGAATCAGGGAGGTATAAAGATGGAATTGAACACAATATCAGGTCTGGCGATAGCGGGAGTTATCTGCTCCGTTGTCCTCTCGATGGGGGTACCGATTGCTTTGTTCATTGCAGGAAGGGTGAAGCTTAAGGCAAGGATTTCCTCGTTCTTTATCGGAGCAGGAACCTATCTGCTGTTTGCCATGCTGTTGGAGCAGCAGCTGCATGTTCTTGTCATTCAGTTCTGCGGACTGAACGCACAGAGCAGGCCATGGCTTTACTATGTGTACGCGGCTTTGGCTGCAGCGGTTTTTGAAGAGACTGGAAGACTGATTGCCATGAAGTTCTGGATGAAGAAATGGCTGGATTTTCCAAATGCACTGATGTATGGAATCGGGCATGGCGGTGTAGAGGCCATTCTGATTGGAGGACTCTCCGGAATCAGCAATCTTGTGTCCATGCTGATGATCAACAGCGGAGCCATGCAGAATACGCTGGCGGCACTTCCTGCTGAGTCTGCAAACCAGACCGTGTCACAGCTGTCGGCCCTATGGACAACACCGGCACCACTCTTTTTTGTAAGCGGAATCGAAAGAATCAGTGCCATCATTCTGCATATCGGGTTGTCACTGCTGATCTACCGGGCGGTAAAGGCAGGCAAATGCAGGACAGCGGCTTTTACAGCGGTTCTTGCATATGGGATTCATTTTATCGTGGACTTCTTTGCCGTGGCAGGTCCGGCGATTCTTCCCATCTATGTGATTGAAATTGGTGTCTTTGTGATGGCAGCCGGAACTCTTGTTATGGCGCTGAAGATGGGAAGGATGGAAGAACTGTGAATTCCGGTTTTCTGCTATCATAAAACAGAATATATCTGACAGAACGCACCGTAGAAATACGGTGTTTTTTGTTATCCCAAACCCACAATTTCATACACAACCACAGGTTAGTACAAACACTTTGCAATTTTTTGAAAGGCTTAGAAAGGAAATTTTCCCTGATTTTCGCCCCGAGAAATGACACAAATAAGGCTTAATGTATCTTTCCTGTGGTTTTTATTTTCGGCAGGAAAGGAGGATTGCTTGCTATGCCGAGAATGAGCAAGAAGCGGAAACAAGAGTGGGCGTTGTTTCTGAATGAAAGAAATCGCATTACCTACAACGGACTTTGCAGAAAATGCAGTAGTGAATGTAAGCAGAGTTTTCGCTGTGTTGTGGTGCATTGCCCAAAATATTTATCGAAAAGGAGAACAAAGAACTATGAAAATGATTGAAAATGAAATGAATGTAACTGTACCTCTTGAAATTATCAAGGCAAGCGAAATTGAGCCGAAAGAAGTGAAATGGCTGTGGTATCCGTATATTCCGTTTGACAAGGTTACTCTGTTGCAGGGCGATCCCGGCAATGGGAAAAGCAAGTTAATGTTATCAATCGCCGCCCTGCTCTCAAATGGAGAACCACTTCCATTTACTGATGAAGAAGAAACCGAGCCTATGACTAATGTATAATTGAATTATAAGTTGTAGAATCTCTACTGTAGTTACTTGCACATATTTATTCCAATGGGAGGGAATTTTGATTACGGGAGAAAATTTATTAGAAGAATTGACATTGGAGCAAAGGCAAAAATTACTGACATTGCCAGCCGAACTGAAACATTTCACTTAGACTCAATGGGCTGCAATATATGGGATCGAGCCTATGACACAAACACTTTTCGACAGTATTCAGTTGGAACGCTTGAAAGCATGAGAGGAACTGGAATCTGCTGCCCTGGATACATTTCTGAAATATCCAGAGTTTGCCCTTAATTACAGCAGTCGGCTCGAAAATGCCTTAAGCACTTCAAATACTATCTCTTCTGACGATACAGAAGAAAATTTTAAGAAATTATATGAAAAAATGCGGCATTCTACATATGAGAAATTTCAATATGATATAGGCGCATAAGCTAAGAAAAATCAGGAATATTAAAATTCTGACTTTCTTGTAAACAATTATGTCACATACGACATTATCTCAAATAAAAAACAGGGAACCCTCTTATCATCAAATTTTAGGATATACCTAGATAATAAAAGAGTTCCCTTTATTATGATTTATCTATTATTACTCATTCAGCTCTTCAAAGAAATCATTAAACTCACACTCAAAGATTTCTTTCATGGCCACCAGTTCGCTTACTTTAATATTCATCCGATTTGTTTCCAGCTTCGCATAGGTACTTTTGGAGATCTGGATCCCCTTGAGATTCATTTTAGCAATCACCTGATCCTGTGTAAGCTTTCGGCTATACCGTATTTTCTGTATGTTCCCGCCAATGTTCATATCCGGTCTGAGTTTCTGCATGATATTCCCTACCTTCACCAATAATTCGTTATTAAGAAACTTTTGTATTGATAATAGCCGAGAAACTTCATATAATGTTTCGTGATAAAGAAATATTTCATGTAAAAAATCACAAAGGAGAAAATGAATCAATGCAAGAACAAACAAGAACCCCCGTCTTCCAAAACAGTGACGGCACCTGGGGACACCTTACCAAAACCATAAATCCGCTTATCTGCACCATTGAATATGGCAGCAGTACCAGATTTTCCTCAAAAGAAGAAGCCGAAAAAAGTTATCAGAAATCCATGGATTCCTACCAGGATCTTCTTTCCATGCTAAAGAAGACCCGCAATGTTCCTTTTACCTTTTCAGAATACCTGGATTACTGGATCAAAGAAATCCAGGCCTTAAGACGTATAACCATCGCTAGGTCAAATGAAAAGAATGTTAAAGATCGTAGGAATCATTTTTTCTGATCATTGTGCTTATCGTAGCAACATTATTGATTTGGTTTTCTCAAAGCCGGCGGTAGTAGACGATTATATAAAGTTCAGACAAGCGGTGAGATTGAAACAAAGTATCCTGCTGTGTTAAAACATCTTGCTTCATGGGGATTTATTGTTATGGCAACCGAAGAAGAAAATTCGTGGAATGGGTTTTCTTCTGAGATGTGTTTGAGAACGATTATCAAGTTTAATGAGACAGAGACTATTGAAGGATGGGAATCGAATCCATTTTACGGTCGTGTTAATATTGATAACATTGGTGTTTCTGGACACTCTCAAGGCGGTGTAGGTGTTATCAATGCGGCAACAGAGAATAAGCATGGATAATATGATTAAGGCGATTTTCTCTGCAAGTCCAACGAATATGACGATGGCACAGGCTTTGCAGTGGGATTATAATCCAAGCCTAATTTCTATCCCTGTGTTTTTTGTATCAAGTATGGGCAATGGCGATGAAAATCTTGTTGTATCCGGCACTCAGCTTCAAGAAATATTTGATGCTGTTCCCGATACTGTTACGAAAGTGATGGCTCGAAGAACAGATGCAGAGCACGGCGATATGCTCAGCGTTGCCGATGGATATATGACAGCATGGCGGGAGTGTCATTTTCATTTGCTTTTTCTCTATCTTTCCCTATAGCATCCCATGCATACTAAGAAGAGTGCTCATTGTTTCTGCTGATTCGCACATACCACGTTTCAGCCATTCTTCAATCCAGCCGAGGATACCGTTGGCAACAAAGACAACGGTGTAGGCGGTCATATTATCCATTGTTTCAGAAGGTCCCCAAAGGGTAAGATAGCTTTCTTTGAATAAATGGAATAATCCACGCATCTGGATTAACATCATCATATCACCATGTTGTTTTAGATGCATAAAAAGATGCCCGAATAATTCTGCATTCGAGTCAGAGTTTTTTTGTTTCCATTCATTATCCCATTCGGATAGCAGCTGATAGAGATATTTTTTTATAATATCTTCTTTGTCAGCATAGTTCCTATAGAAGGAGTTGCGGCTTACCTGAGCTTTTTTTGTTATTTCCCCAATATTGATATCGGACAATTCTTTCTCCTTCAGTAATTCCAATAATGTAGTTGTAATTTGTTGTTTCACATAAGTGTTCTTATCTTGATTATTCATGATGGTACAAATCTCCCTGTTTTGTGCCATTTTTTTGAATGGCTTGATTTTAGCAAAAATTGATGATACATTTGGCACAACATAGATGGTACAAAAGTTCCATCAAAATGTCAAGGAGGAAGCATGAAAAAAGTACTTAAAATGATAGGAAAAATATTAGGAATCATTCTTTTAGTGATACTTGTGATTGGAATTATCGTTTATGCATTTGTATTGCAATATCCAAAGTTAAAGGATGATCCCAAAGTTGGAAAATCATTATACGGATACCGATGGAAAGGAAAAGATTTTGTATCATAATGGTTATGTGAATTATACAGAGACCATGAAAAAAGTGATGGAACAGGCAGGGATTAATGATGCAGATACCGTTCTTGTGACAGGGTACAGTGCCGGAGGATTTGGTCCTGCTGGCTGATGATGTGTTTACAAATTATTTCCCGGATGCAAAAAGCAAAAATGTGCTCGTAGATGCATCCTTACTTCTGAATAATGACTGGCATAGTATTGCAACTGATGTCTGGCAGACACCAAAGGAGATATTCGACAAACTGGTAAGTAACAATCTTACTTTTGACTGCTTTGCTTCATTACATAAAAAGTATGGAGACGATATCCATCTTCTTTTTGACTGTTCAACCAGAGATGGTGATTTGGCAAAGGTGCAGAATTATTTTGATGATGGAATTATGGATGTGGATGAAAAGCAGGCGGATGAGTTCCAACAGATACTAAAAGAGGCAATACCTGAGTTTAAAGAAGCTGGAGTAAGCCTGTTTATCTGGGATGGAGTACCTTGGTATGATGATCTGAGAAATATGACAGCACATACAATCATTGCAACCCCGGCAGTATGGATACCATTTGAAGATCAAAAAAATCTGTTGCAGAATGGCTGACAGATGCAATTGAGGGGAAAATGTCTGATTATGGAGTTGAACTGATTGATAAAAAATATGATTAGTACGAGAAGGAGAAAGAGATGTCACTTACAACAAAACGAGTAATACTTATTGCGATTATTGTTATTGTAGCATTCATTTTAGGAAGATTAGCAGTTAGAGCATTTATGAATTTCCTCTTGGGAGGAACCTTGTTTGGAGGGAATATTTTATGATGGAAATAAGTAAAGAAAAGAAGGAGAAAAAGAAAAGAATTGTGCCAATTTGGGTTTGTATTCTGATATTTATAGGTGCTTTTTTTGCGGGGATGATTTCAAAGGTTGCTATCAAGCCTGCATGGAGCACAAAGTACACAGCTACCTGGTCTGAGGAACTTGGAACAAAGATTACAGATATTTCCTATGGAGAGGCTAACAAATTTGACCTTTATTTGCCGAAAGATTCGACAAAGGATACCTATGGATTGGTTATTTATTTGCATGCAGGTGGTTTTACATCCGGAGATAAGACAGACGATGAAAATATGCTTGCATGGCTTTGCAGTAAAGGATATGTTGCAGCCGGTATCAATTATACCCTCCGCACCGATACAAACAATGCAAGTGTATTGTTACAGTCCAACGAGATTAAGGAAGCTATTCCTATAGTAGTTGAGGAAGCGAAAAATCAGGGTTATAACATTGATAAAATGACCGTAGCCGGCGGTTCTGCAGGACATGCTTTGGCAATGATTTATGCATACAGAGATGCGCAGGATGCTCCGGTACCGGTTGTATTTACTTTTGGAGCTGTAGGCCCATCTTGTTTCTATGTGGAAGATTGGGGTGTTTATGGACTTGATCAGAATACGGAAGAATCAAGAATTGCAGCAGCAAATCTGTTCAGTGTTATGGGTGGCGTAGAGATTACTCCGGAAGAGATACAGAACGGAAGTTATACAGAAAAAATGAAACCAATATCCGCAGCAGAATGGGTGAGTAAGAATCCAATCCCAACAGTAGTTGCGTATGGTACGTGCGATAAAGTTCAGCCATTCCTGGCATCATTAAGATTGAAGGAAGCATTAGAAGACAATGGTGTGGATTATAAATATTATGAGCTGCCACATTCAGGACATGGGCTTCAGAATGATAATAGGATTTCGGAACAATGGATGGAATCAATTGATGAATAAGTATATGCCGGTGAATTGATATGAAAAAGAAAGATATCATATTTTTGTTTGTGATAGTAATTATCGCCATTATATTAGGAGCAGTATGTGGCAAATTATTATTGGATAATATCATATGAAAAAGAAAACCAAAATCTTAATATATGTCATTACATTTATTGTCGTATTTCTAATCAGTGCCCTAATAAGGATTATGTTATTAGGGAGTGCTCCGGAAAGACTGATAAAAGTGGAATGGGACGAAAGTGTAGGTGAGATATATAGTAATCTTGATTATGAGAATGACAACGGAAATCAGTATGACCTGTATATTCCGTCAGGCTTAGATAAGTTAGAAAACCAGTATTTGATTCTGTTCATTCATGGTGGCAGTTTCAATTCCGGTTCCAAAGAAGACGGAGAGAGCTGGTGTAAATATTACGCTACAAAATGGTACATTACAGCTTCTGTTGATTATACGTTGCAGAATCAGGGCAAGGACGCATCAATCTATTTAATGAATGAAGAAATTGAAAATGCAGTAACGGCAATAAAGCAGAAGACAGAGGAATTGGGATATCATATTGCAGGAATGGCACCTTGCGGAGTGTCTGCGGGTGGAACGCTGGCGATGAATCTTGCATATAATGGTAATTCTGCGATTCCGGTCAAGTTCGTTTTTCAGTTGGCTGCGCCTACATACTTTGCCCCATCTGAATGGTCATTACTTATGAAAGTTGACCGATTGGATTCAGAAGAGAAATTTTGCAAAATGATGACGGGAAAAGAGTTGGAGGACTATGATACAGAGATTCAGAATATTTCCCCGGCGTGTATTGTAAATGAGGATTCCGTTCCATCGTTAATTGGATATGGACTTATCGACCATTGTGTGCCGTTAAGCCAAAAGTATTATTTGATAGAGGTATATGATAGGGACAATGTCATGTATGACTACATTGAATTTCCAAAGTCAAATCATGGCATGTATAACGACTTGGATAAGCTGCAGGAGTTTTTGGACAAATCCCTTGAGTATGCAAGAGTATATTTTACAAATTGATTTCATGATTGGTTTTTCTATTGCTAATGTATTATTTTCATGATTTCAATTATGTGAAGAAGAGACGGTATTACCGATTTACCCACATTTGCATCGTTCCATCAAGATACAATCTTGCATATTCAAGTGGTTCATCAATAGCAAGTGCATTTAATGCACAATCTGATCCAGGTGTTGTTTTTAAATTCTTTTCTGCTTCCCAGCAGTCAATGCGAAGCATATAGCCAGCACTGGTATATACATCAATGCTGTTTCTGTGTGGATTGTATTCTGCAAATATCGTTCTCATCGTATCAAATTTTTGCCCTTATCAGAGTTCGTAAACACTCATGGGACAATATAATGCAAGGGAAACAATAAGAGAAAGCTCACCTGCGACAAACTTAGTGTTTTCAAGGGCTTGAGAGATATTTGATAATAAAATATAACAATTATTAAATTCCTTGGAATACATGAAATCTCAATTCAAGTTTGTAGAATTAAAAATGAAATAAAGTTCCAGTAATCATAGAGTGTATGGATTCAATTCCA
>OHJX01000547.1_pt1 | contig 14198 bp, 9 predicted proteins | sample 1568671 | NCBI WGS metagenome assembly OHJX01 (sample SAMEA3879589, study PRJEB24766) | human gut metagenome | biome: human-associated habitat; feature: feces | place: USA | collected 1985/1987 | reverse complement strand
CCGCCCGGCCCCGTCAATCCTTGCAGCTTCATATAATTCCGCGCTGATTCCCGAGATCGCTGCAATATAAATAATCGATCCCCAGCCAATTCCCTGCCAGATATCGGATATTACATACACCGGCTGAAAAAAATCCGGATTCATCATCATATTCTGTTTTGGAAATCCAAACAAAGTCATAAGCTGTGTTATGAAGCCGTCCGTCGATGTGAACTGCAGTATCATGCCGGCTATTACAACCGTAGAAATAAAATGCGGCAGATAGCTCACCGTCTGGACCGTTTTCTTGAATTTATCCGATCTGACCTCATTCAGCATAAGCGCCAGCAGAATCGGCGCAGGGAAACCAAAAACTAAATTTTTCAGATTAATTCCCAGCGTATTCCGGATTAACCTTCCAAAATAAACGCTGTTGAAAAATTCCTTAAAATGCTTCAGCCCTACCCATGGACTTCCCACGGTCCCCAGCTTTGGAGAAAAATCCCGGAAAGCGATCTGGGCTCCATACATCGGATAATAGCAAAAGACAAGGTAAAAAATTACAATGGGAAGCAGCATCAGATACAATCCTTTATGTTTTCTCAAATCTTCCCATAAGCTTGGTAAAAATCCCGTTTTCTTCACAGTATACCTCCTGTAGACTGCGGGCCGGGCAAAAGCCTTCCGGCTTCTCCCGGCCCATTTTCTGGAAAATCAAGTTGCTTATCTCTTATCTTGCCAGGTATCTTTCATATGCAGCCTGTTGGATTTCAATTGCTCTGTCTATGTTCATTTTCTGAATGTTTTCCACAAAATGAGGATAATTTTCAAGGGATTCCGTCCCCATAATAAACTTCAGCTTAAACTCATCCAGATATGTCTGGATATCCGTCATTAATGAATTATATTCCTGGGCTTCCTCAGCAGTCATGGTCAAAGGAGGCATTTTCTTCACCGGCGCATCAGGGGTAGCCCATACCTCCAGCGACTTTTTCTGTACCTCAAGAGCATAGTTCCCAAGCATCATGTCCTTTTCCACAAGAAACGGCTTATTGTTATTTCCGGCATAAAGAGAAAGCGCTTTCTGAATGCTGAGGCCTTCCGGATTATTAAGTACCAGGTCAGTAAATACAGGTTTTCCGTCTTTCATTTCATAGGTAACGCCTTCTTCTCCGAAATTGGCTCTCATATTTCCTTCTTCACCATAAACATAGTCAATTACCCTGGCCGCCGCATCCATATCCGCACAGGTGGAAGATATCATATAACCAATGCTGTTTACACGGTAATTACTTTGATCAACCGGGAAAACATCCCCCTTATTCAATACAGGATTCGGCGCCGGCTGGAAATCCATTTCAATTTTTCCAAGCTCTCCCCCGGTATTTCCCCAGACAAGTCCTGTTCTTCCGCTGGCTATTTTTGCATAAAAGGCGTCTATCTCCTGCGTAAATCCATCAGGATCCAGAATTCCCATCTCCATCCAGCGGTTAAAAAGGGTCAAAAAGTCAAGATATTCGCTTTCAATGGCTCCAAAATGGACTTTATTATCTTTTCCTATATACATTCCTTCGCAAATCCCATAGGCGTTGACGATACGATCATAGTTCTTATAGGCAAAGGAAAAGCCTGCGTCGCATCCTTTCTTTTCTTTAAATATAAGAAGCGTATCTTCCATCTCCTGGATGGTTTCCGGCATCTGAAGCCCAAGCTCATCCAGCCAGTCCTGGCGGATCATATTCCCGTTAAATACCAGCGGGGAATCGGGTTTACGGATCATCGGCGCCCAGGCATATAAGCCGTCATCGTTCTTACACAGCTTATCAGCCTCCGGATCGGAATCCAGGTAGGCTTTAAAATTAGGCAGTTTTCCTGCATCCATCAGGTCATTCAAAGGGACGATAGAACCGTCTGCAAGCATTTTCTGGACGCCTCCGGGCAGTGTTCCATCATATTCTATTATGATATCCGGCAAATCATCGGTACCAACCAGAATAGACAGTGCGTCCTTTCCGCCTGAGCTGTCAATAAACTGCAGATCCACTCCGGTTGCTTCCTCTATTGCTTTCCAGTAATAGGCGTCTCCCTGATCCTTAAAATAATCACTGATTCCCCAGTCCGACCAAACCGTCAGGACAGGAGCCGTGGCCTCTGTTCCTGCTTCAGCAGCTTCACTGCTGCTGTTTTCCTTATTAGAAGCTTCCGTTGAACTGCTCTGGCCGCAGCCTGTAGTCAAGGACGCTGCTCCTAAAACTGCTGCCAGTGATAAAGCCAATATCTTTTTCCCATATTTTATATAGTTTCTTTTCATTTATCTTACCTTTCTTCTAAGAATTCTGTTAACTCTTTCCTTTTGTTCCTGTTATAATAATTTCTTACCAACCATCAGCGCGCCTGTTGTCGGTTCACACCCTTACTATAGCAGCCTCCTGTTTTTTTTGTAAATCAATTAAAACGAAAATCATCTTATAGAGCGGGATTTTTTTAACAAGCCGAAATATCGGATCATTTTATAAATATTTGATTGGTTTTTATTAAGATATATGGCATGTTATAAATAAGGAAAATATATTCTGACGGGGGAATAATGACGATGCATTATAAACACAGCCTTCAAAACAAAAGTAAATCTAAGCCTTCCGGACTGATGTGGCAGTGGATCCTGTCTTATACAAGCGTGCTTCTCATGCCCATACTTATCTGTTCATTTTACTATTTTCACAGCTATAACCTGGTGGAACAGCGTACGCTTTCCAACCAGCACCTTATCCTTGAAAATTCAAAAGAACAGATTGACTCCGCATTTTACGATGCCATAAATCTGTCCAATCACCTTCAGCTGAATTCTTACATCAATATGCTTGCCCACGGCAAATGTGCCGTGGATTCCACGCCGGCGCTGGACAGGCACTATTTGTCCGGGGATCTGAAAATGCTGCAGGTATCCAACGCACTGATTCAGCAGCTTAACGTGTATTTCCCGGCATCCGATTACATTGTAACCGCCGCCTCCGCCCATGAAATGTCAATGCTTCCATATATGGATAATGTGGGCATCAGTTTTCAGGACTGGCAGCAGATTCTGGAGGAACTGGACGGCACACACATTGTCTGCATGACGCCGGAAAATTCTTCCTGCCTGGTACTTGCCAAAACCCTTCAGTCCGATATCCATGGCGCCCCGCTTGCCGTTATGGCTGTCCAATTAGACCGGGAGCGTCTCATCCATAAGCTTCAGAATGATCTGTTTCCTGAATTCGGCGGAGTTTTCGCCCTGATAAAAACAGATGGGGTTCTTCTGTCCTCAGATTCCGGCAGCGCTGTATTTGAAGAACTGTCTTTTCCTTCCATCTTTACTTTTTTTGACAGCAGAGACGATGGTTCGCTTTATGATACCTCAACGGCTTCTGTTGGAAAATCTTATCTGATTGATTTTTATCCGACCTTAATCCCTGAAGTCGGCCTGATATCCGTCACTGATAAATCTGTATATAAGGCTGACTTATACAAGCTTCTTGAGGTTCTTCTTTTTACGCTGACCGTATGTGTGATAACAGGGCTGTTCGTCATCTTTTATTTTTCCAGAAGGAATTATAAACCGGTGGAACAGATCGTCCATTATATCAAAGGGTACGGCGGTGATGATGATAATGACACCAACGAATATCATCTGATAATGAAAATCCTGACCCACAATCAAAGCGAGCTGGAAAAACAGCGGGCGCTTCTGCGGAATAACTATGTCCAGAAAATTCTGACAGGTGAAATTGCCTTCCATCAAATCTCAGGTCCCGTTGCCGAAGCCTTTTCACTGCATTTTCCAGCAGACAGAGTCTGTGTCCTCCTGTTGTCGCCTGAAACCTCACAGGAGTCCGGTTTTTCTTCTGAACCCTCACCTGCGGATAATACGGAACAGCTTGTTTATTTTATAATAGAAAATGTTTTGAAAGAATTGCTTTCCGGTCAATTTCCTGACAATTATTTCTGCATCCAACACAGGCAGATTGCCGTGATTACATGCATTCCCGGGGAAGCAGCCCAGCCGGAACAGTCCCTGGAGCATATCGTGCAGGAGCTTTTTTCCTTCCTGACCCGGAATTATCAAATAGAACTGAAGGCAGGCATCAGCAGCATTCACCATAAAGACGGTTTATCCACCGCCTATCTGCAGGCAGACGCGGCCTTAGAGTATATCAAGCTTTTTGGGAATCATCCGTTATGCCATTATGCTTCCATTCCTCAGGAACAGGAAATCGGAGCCATACACCTGAATACCAGCGATTATGTCGTAAACCTGATCCTTTCTGGCAGCCAGCCCCAGCTGTCCGACTATTTCTCTACTTTACGCAGGGATTTGGAAAGCAGCCGGCTTTCTTCTGCCGATGCGCGCAGCTGCTATTATTTCTTCTATCAGGTTACTGCCAGACTGCGGCTGTACTGTCAGACGCATTACAGCTTCATTCCGTCCTGCCTGGATTTCATCGGAGATACTTTTTTCCAGATACCGCTTCCTGAACTGCTGACCCAAGTGCAGGAAGCTTTTCAAAAAGCCTCGGAACAATTGCAGGAGAGAAAAGAAATGCTGGATAATAACAGATGGGGAACTGATATCCGGCGTTTTATACAGAATAATTATTTTGACGCGGATCTTAACCTGAATACGCTTGCCGAACATTTTCATATATCGCCTTCTTATCTGTCAAAAAAGTATAAAGAACAGTACCAAAGCAGTGTAATTGATTATCTTTATGAAGTGCGTATCCGCAATTCCATCCAGCTGATCCAGGATACAAATATGAAGGTGACGGAGGTTGCCCAGATGGTCGGATTCCCGGACAGCAACGCCTTTATCCGAATATTTAAGAAAATTACCGGGATTACGCCCGGAAAATATAAGGCGGAGCTCATCTCCAAAACATAATAGGAAAAGGACGGAAGCAGGCATTTATGCATGTTTTCCGTCCTTTTCCTTTATTTTTCATTCAAATGACGAACCTGTTTGCAGGTATTTAAGTCTATACTGTAGGCATTCCCGAATAGGTTCTGAAGCTCCTCCGAAGAGTTCATTTCTTCTGTAAGGACGAACTTTCCGCTCCATGTCATATAGTAAATCCAGGGTATTTTTGATTCTGACAGAAGCTTTATATCTGGAAGAATACCAATTTCTGCCAGCGCCGCAGGCTTTTGGGCTGTCGTATTCCGGATCAGCTCCCTGTATTCTGCGGCATAATCCGTTTTGCTGCCGGGTTCACTATATATATCCCTGGACACAATATCCACATAAGCATCTCCAGGATACCCTTCCGGGGATACTGCATTCCAGACCCAGATCAGATTATGAAGCTTTTTTTCCTCAGTAAAATACCTGAACATTTTCAGATATAAGTCTTTCGCGGTTTCCACCCCTTTTGCTCCCCACCAGAACCATGTGCCGTCCGCTTCATGAAACGGCCTCCATAATATGGGAATCTTCTTACACAGGAAAGGGCGCAGCAATTCTGCCATTATATCCATATCATGATAAAAAGCCTTTTCTTCCACACTGCCTGAAACCAGGATTCTGTCTGCGTCAAAATCCGTATTTTCCGTATAAAAGCTTTTGTCCCTGCCTCCAAGAGGGGAAAACCAGTGCCAGGTAAAGGTTATTATCCCTTTCTCCTCCTCAGCCCATCTCATGGCTTCCTTTAAAGTATCTTGATTTTCTTCGACTTCCTTCCTGCAGGCCTCACCCATATCTTCATAGTTGATATTCGGTGAATATCCAAGCAATTCAAAGCCGCACAAAGCCGGCTTTTTTCCTGTCAGCCTTTGAATATGTCCGATTTCTTCCATCCCCCGTGTCTGTGTATGCTGACCCGTAAGTATTCCTTTTCCGCTGAGTGCACATAAATATTCATACAGTTTAATAGCTTCAGGTATTGCATTCTTATTTGCCAGTTTCATCTGTTTCCTCCCTTTTTCGGTGATAGGTTTGTTCTTATCCAGCTTAACAGGAAGAAGGTAGTGGGGCAATCGTATAGATCTGAAAACATACGAATTAACACAACAGTTTCTTCTTTTTATGTTTTTTCTTAATTCAGTTTTTTCCTGCCGGGATGAAAAGTACATGAATTTATTGCTGTCCGAAAAAGTGATGGTAAAATAATCGGAATGATTAATGTGAGATATAATCTCAAAGAAGAAATGTATAAATATCTTGGACATATAGGATACTGTATCCGCATATCTGAAAGAAAAAAAGGATATGCTTCTGAGATGTTGCGTTTGGCACTAATAGAGGCCAAAAAATTAGGACTGAATGAAGTCCTTCTGACTTGTGACAGCGATAATATAGGGTCTTCGGCAACAATGAAAAAGGATGGCGCTGTTTTGGAAAATGAAGTACCCTATCAAGGAAAAATCACGCAAAGATATTGGATATATTTATAAATGCTGCTAAAGGTTGTGTCTTTCTCCTGCATAAACCCAAACTATTCATCAGCCATCTGTACTTCAATCATATTTTCCCTTTGGACTGGTAGTATCCATTATCTGCCGCTTTTTTAAGTACAACACAGTGTCAAAGTCAACCGGAATTATGCAAATATTCCGACAAATTTTACAGATTTTGATTTTATATCTGCGCCTGAATATGTCATACTCTTCTACACCTGCTCCACTTTTCGAAGCTCCTTCCAATAATTTCGGATAATCCCCTTACGCCAGGCAAGAAATATACTTACTGCAAGAAGGCCTCCTGCAAACAAAATCAGGATTACCGGATTCATTCCCGTCACATCCAGGAACTTCGTCACGTCATCCCCCACCGGGGCTTTGCCCAGCATGTAAAGCACAGGCACCAAAATCCACGCAGCGGCCGGCATGGAAAAAGCAGCTACGAGCAGAAAGGAAAACAGCCGGTAAAAAAGACTGTCTTTCTCCCGTTTATACAATAAAAGATAAATAATGGAAATAACGGCGGGAAACAGCATGCCCGCAATATTAAGCATAGCCGAAGTCACCCTGTTGTAGCTTCCACCCGAAGAATTCATATATGCGCCTGTAATACTGATATGAATCGTGTCCGCCCCGCAAAAATATGCAACAGCGGCATGCCCCGTCTCATGGCACAAAATATACAGCAACACAACAATACAGGCGCTTACCAATACATATACCAAAATCCTGGCTTTTCTGTTTTTAATCATTTTTCTCCCTGCTTCGCCTGGAATGGCGGATTTATATACTTTCTTTAATACATGTTGGTACGTTTTAATCTCTATAAAAAGCTTTATATTTCAGTCAATATTATCCTGGCTTTTTCTGTGGCTCTGAAACTTTCCCGTCAACGCCGCTTTTCCCAATATCAGCCCTTCCGCCTGTTTTAATACATCTTTCTTTACAGATGCCGCAGGCAAATCCATAAAATCACTCAATGCAAAAACTGTAAAGGTGTAATTATGTATTGCTTTAAACGGCGGTTTCGGGCCTTTATAACAATGTCTTCCATATGCCATTCCCTGAACAGCGCCGGACAGTGCCGCCACCGCTTCTCCTTTTGGAATGGATTCCGGGATATCGCTGCATACAGGAATATTCCAGATAATCCAATGGTTATAATTCGGAAATAAAGGATGGGAAGCATCATCCAAAGTAATCATCAACGCTTTTGTACCGGCAGGTATGCCTTCCAAATGCAAAGCAGGAGAAATATCTTCTCCCCGCGCAGTATATTTTTCAGGTATCCATGCCCCTTCTTTAAACGCAGTGCTGGTTATTAACATAAAAACTCCTTTCCACATTTCGCTTGTTTCATTTTTCATTATGCATGCTCTGACAGGTTGTCGTGCAAGACCATTTCATACACGGTATCCCCATCAATAAATTCTTTTAATATACGTTCTTTTTTCGACATCAATAGGAATAACCGTCTTTTCCCTTTCCAGACAATCGGGCAGACTTGTACATAATCATATCCTAAATATTCTGCACATATCTGCATTTTGGATAATTCGAACAGCCATAAAAGCTATTCCCTGCATTGGCGCCTTTCCTTGCTGTGCGCAATACAAGCGTCCCGCCACAGCGAGGACATTTTAAAGAAGTATTCTGTTCAGTAATACCTTCCGGCTTGTTAACAGTCTCCGTTTTTTTATATTTTTCATTAATTCGATCAACATGAGCTGCCCTGACTGCCTGATCCACGTCAGTCAGCATTTTCAGCTTTACATATATGTCTTCGGTCATACTTTCACTTAATATATCCGCTGTCCTGTCCCATATACTTCTTATTGCTGCATACAATCTGTCCCTTTTAATAACTAGAACATCGGTGCTTTCTACAGCTACTTTTTTTAGTTCGCACCGCTCCGAAAATACAATGACAGAAAACAAGGGGACTGAATTTTGCAGGTATTGTCCCAGCCACTTTATATGGGTACTGTTCTGTTTTATAGGGTTATAAAAACGATTCTTACTTTTATCCGGAAGCATGGCCGTCCAGTAAGCAGACTTTTCACCACCAAAAATCCAGCCCGAGTAATTCTTGCTCTCTATTACAAATATGCCTTTCTGCGTAATAAAAACAACGTCAATTTCAGATGTTTCGCCGTTATTCTTAGGCACATAAATATTACGCAGTACATATCCCTTTCGGCCGAACAGCCTGACCAGATTAAGCTCCCACTCAGTCATTTTTTCCCCATATCGGCCTTTCCATTCCGCATCAAATATATCATCCAGCAATAAGTCAATGAAACCTTTTGCCATAGCCCCTCCCCAAGATAAATCGGTATAATCCCAACAATTATTATTGTTTTTTAGTTTACACCTTTAAGCTACTGTCGTCAATCGCGGATATGCCGACGCCCAGGGTTATTTTATGAATATATGCTGAAATTTTGGGAGTGCGAAAATAATAAGGTATGTAAAATCACATAAAAACGGATTAAAAAGTATAATTTATAAAAGGAACGGTCAAGTAACACCGTTCCTTTTTGCTATCCGCTATTTTCACTTTTTAAATGCCTTATATTCCATGTTAAGTACTAATTCCTGATGCAGCAAACCTGTTATTCATTTATTGTCTGGAAAACCTTCTTGCGTTATGCTTCAGTCAAAACCCTGCAGGTTTTTTTATAGAATGCAATCCCATAATAAGTAAAGGTCCGATACCCCTCAAGCATAAGCTCTGCGCCATACTGCTTTTCCCTAATCTGTTCCAGAGCAACAGCCGCTGTCTCATCCAGCATGGCAAAAGTATCTGCTACTTTAAGTTCTATAATAATTGCTTTCCCAATATAGGGAGCTGACAAAAGCAGGAGATCGCTTCTTCCAAGACCGCTCTCTCTGTTTGACTTTATAGTATAACCATCCATCATTTTCAGAAGCCCGCCTAAGAATCCATGATAATAATCTTCCCTGTAGTCATAGAAACTGATTGTTTCCATCAGATTCTTTGACAGTTCTATCTCCAGCAGCTGTGTGTCTTTTTTCAGAAGTGCATTATAAATACCGGTCAGATCCTTCTGTCTGATTTTTTCATCAAACCAGTCAAGAATGGTGTTGCGGTAAATCAACTTTACTTCCGTGTTGGGAATTGCCAGCGTCAGATACAATGTTTCTCCGTCAAAGCGCTCTCCCTGTTTTTTCAAATAACCTGTAAAGAAAAGAAAGTTCCATAGATTATCCTCAGATTTATATACCTCATCATAGGTAATTTCTTCGTGTACAGGCTTTTCAATAGTTCCTCCTTCTATCAAAGACTCCATTTCCTGCCTGATGCTTCCATCTGCCAGTTCTACTAATTTTTTGACAATATCATTTGAAGAAGTGTTAGCCCAATATGTCTGAGGAAAAGCCTGCGGTGACGACACCGCCGCCTTTACATAATTCAGTACGCTCCATGGATTATAAACTTCTGTACCCCCAAAAAGATATCCGTCATACCACTGCTGCACTTCCTGCTGCTTTTCCTGCAGTCCATAGGCCGCCAGAAGATGCTCAACCTCTGACTGTGTAAACCCAAAATGTTCTGCATAATTATGGTTCATAAGCGATATAATTTCCAGATTATTTAAGCCGGTAAAAATACTTTCTTTACCCCTGCAGCGGAGAATCGAAGATTCTCCCAATGGATCGGCTTTAGCCGAGACTATGCATCCCGTTATGACTGCGAATTCCAGATTAGGATTTGATTTAAGAGCTGATTCAAAAAGTGAGCGGATAAAATCGGTCATTTTTCCGTAAAAACCACGTAAATATGCATTTTCCAGCGGAACATCATACTCGTCCAAAAGAATAATTACATTTTGTTGATAGACTTTCTTCAGACATCTTGATAAAAAGTCCAGTGCCTTAGCCCACACGGAATCCGGCCCTTGTTTATTCATCATTTCCCTATACTGTTTTTTTTCAGCTTCATTCAGTTTATCACTGGCAAGGACCAAACTATGGCGGTCAAACTCTTGGGCAATTTCATCCTGCAGACATTCATACGCCATTTTAAAACTGGGCTGTTTTGACGTTTTCATGGACAAGCTGATAACCGGATACTTCCCCATATACTTCAGGTATTTCTCTCCGGCTTCCATGATTTCCAGTCCTTCAAAAAGATATCTGTTTTCCCTGGCACCGCATTCATCTTCAAAAAAATATTTCAGCATACTGATGCCAAGAGTCTTACCAAATCTCCTTGGACGCGTAAAAAGCCTTACCTCTCCTCTGTTATCCAAAAATTCTTTAATAAACATGGTTTTATCGGCATAGTAGTAATCATTTTCCCTGAGCTTCCTGAAATCATCAATTCCAATCGGAAATGGCCTCATATAATACCTCACTTTCTTTAAACCGATTATACCTTACTCATGCCTTTTTTCAATTTTATAAATCACGTTCTTTTCGTTCTCAGGCACATCGCAGTATCCCCGCTGAAAGGAAGCTGACGATAGGTATTCAACTGCTGCTATTATACTCTAAATGCATGGGGAAACAAAAGCGTTGAAAAAAAGGGTAAAACGTATTTAAAAGAAGCGAAATCATTCTGATAATTGCACTTTCCTTCAGCAGACTGCATAATCTTTTAATTTATCAATAAGGATTTCTCTTTCACGGCTCCCATTTGTCCGGAATCTGACCATAGGTATTCCATACATTTCCAATATCCGATCCTTTAAGCCATCTCTGGACGCCTGTACGGTTCCCTCATTATGGAAATCATAACCATCCACTTCAACGACCAGAACAGGCTGTTTGCTGATTCTGTTAAAAATAAGGAAATCCAGATGAGTGGCCGGATTCATAGCATATTCACATTCTCTGTCATTCAGCAGACTGAGATTTTTAAGCAGCATTCGCAAAGGGGTATGGCATACAACATCCAGGCCTGAACATGCTTTTTCCTTAAAAATATCGGTAATAAGCGCATACATAAGATTTTCGGAATCATATACTGAAATTTTTTTATGCTTTAGGAGATATACGCGTCTGGCTTCCGTATATTGTTTATATAAATAATCAAATATGGAAAAAATATTACTTTCCTGAACTTCAAAATTATTATACCGGATATAAGCAATCAAATCACATATATTACGCTCCGGTGATTGTTCATTCCCTGATACCACCAAAATCAGTTTTCTCTTTGCCCTGGATACCGCAACATTTAAAAGATAAGGATCATCCACGAAATCAGATATTTCATCATCAACAGTAGAGATAATAACTGTATCCTTCTCCCTCCCCTGAAACTTATGTACAGTAGCTATTTCAATACCGGCAATATCTGTCTGCAAAGCCGAAACCTGTTTTTTATAAGGTGTTATGATACCGATTTTATTCGGTTCCGTATTCAGTACGGGAATCACTTCATTTTTAATTACATCAATCTGCCGTTGGCTGTAATGTTCTCTTACATGGTTCCCTTTTTTTGTTTTCACAGCTGCGAGAACATCCTTTTCTCCCTTATCTTCTGTCATAATAATCAATTCGCCGCCGTAAAATTTCTGATTACAGAAATTAATGATTTTAGGATGGCACCTGTAATGCTCCCGACGCAATACCTGTGTTACATTGGGCAGCACCTCAAGAATGGATTGCAGAAAGCTTTTAGAAAACCTGTATCCCTCCCCGATATGAAAATTTTGAAAGACCGCATCTGCCTGCTGCTTTGCCTCATTTGGCACGACATTGGGCAATTGCTTTGTATCACCTACAATTATTGCATTTTTTGCACATGACAAGGCCAGCGCACCGGTTGCCACATCCACCTGAGACGCTTCGTCCATAATTAAATAATCATATACAACATTTTCATTCAAACTGCTTCTGGAAGAAAACGTTGTGCTTAACACTACCGGATATTCTGAAAGAACTGCCTGGGGATTTTTCCATAAATCTACTTCTGAAAAAATCTGTCGTTCTTTCCCATTTTCATATTTTCTTGCCAGCACATCTTTCAATATTCTCATTGACTGGCTGCACATTTCCTCTGTCAAGTCACGATTGACACTATGCATCTCTTCTGTTAGCTGAGAAATTTCCTTTTTTAGTTCATCCTGCCTGCAGCCTAAAAAAAGTTTTTGCAAAGCATTGATTATTTCAGTTAAATTCTGGTTGTAAAAATTCCAGTCACCAATACCATATAGCAGTATATTCTTTAATCTGAACAGGATCCCCGGTTTCCTGCTATTATCTGCGAAAGTCTGAAAATCCTGCCATAATGCCATCAATTTCTCAGAGTCAATTTGTTTTTTTATACGAAGCTCTAAACTGGCTTCACTTTCCTTCTGATATTCATCAAAATACTTTATTTCCAGTTCCAACTGGGACAATTCCTGCTTTAGGGATGCAAGCTTCTCTTGTTTTTCAAAATACTGCTGCAATTGAAGCGATCTGCTTTTTATCTCATCAAGTGATATTTTATCCTGTTCCTGCATAATCCAGGACGATAAATCAGGATAGCATGATTTTTGATTACTTATAAATGTTTTTTTATTTTCCGCATTTCCAAGGGAAGCAGCTATAAAACTAAGGTTATATTGGGGCGAAGCCAGTTTCTCATAGACATTATCAATTGCGGCATTATTATTAGAAACGATTTGTACAGTTTGGCCCCGCATTAAAATATTTGCAATAATATTTAATATCGTTTGCGTTTTCCCTGTCCCCGGAGGCCCCTGGATTACGCTTATCTGGTTTTCAAGCGCATTTTTCACCGCTTGGTACTGACTTTTATTACAGCCAAACGGAAAAATGGGGATACTCTCCCTTCTTCGGGCTATCTGCCCCCTGTTTGGATTCAAATAAGGGACTAGCGATGTTTTGTTATCAATATAATCTATTTTTTCATAACGTTTTGCCAATATATTCTCACCGGTATTTTCATTTACAAGTTCACTGACTTTCGCTATCTGGGATAAATAGATAAAAACATTTTTGGATTCATTATCTGTCAGGCAGGACTCATTTATTATTAAATCCTCCTGCGAATAATCCCTTTCACTGCCATCCAGGAAACATATATGCCAATATGCTCTGCTGTCTTTACGGAATACATAAATCGCGTGAATATTAAAAAAAACTTTTCCAGCTCTGCTGATACGGTACATATTCGGATTTAATATAATGGGATTTGTTAAATATATAACATTACTAAATGCATAGCTGAATACCTTACAACTGTTATAATAAACAATATCCCACTTTGAATTGTCAGGATTATATTTACAAGATTGTATATCTTTCGTTTTTATTTCGTTTTTAACAATAATCATTTGCTTTGCAGTATTCATGGCAGCTCTTTCTTGTGTACCGTATAATCTGAATTTTGTATGATCATTTTCTTTCTATCTGAATCTAAAGCATATATGTACTTTTCGTAATATTTCCGGCATATAATCCTGACAGTTATTATTGTTTTTTAGTTTACACCTTGAAGCTGCTGCCGTCAATCCCGGACATGGATATATACCTGCGGGTTTCAAAATAGGAAAAGGGCGGCAGGCCTGAGAATCATTCTCCGGTTCATTTCCGGCTCTTCCTAAGCTTTACCGCCCTTTCTTTTTTATCATTTATCTGCCGCAGTCTTTCCCAGCCACCGAAGCACCTCCCCAAACTCCGATGTCGGCTGCCTGCATTCGCTGCCAACACATAAATAAAACTGTGCCCCCGTCTCCGGCACCGGGTAATCCCTGGTGTAAGGCGCCAATTCACAAAGTTCCTTCCCATTCTCTTCCGTTTTT
>OHJX01000541.1_pt1 | contig 14261 bp, 10 predicted proteins | sample 1568671 | NCBI WGS metagenome assembly OHJX01 (sample SAMEA3879589, study PRJEB24766) | human gut metagenome | biome: human-associated habitat; feature: feces | place: USA | collected 1985/1987 | reverse complement strand
TCCCACAAATTGTGACGCACATCTTGCAGAAAGCCTTTTTCAAACACGCTCTAAATCAGAAAAAAGAAAGATAAGCTTCGGTGATCGGTCAGGCTGTGAGCAAGGAGAAGTATGTTACCGGTCACGAAGTAAGCAGTAAACAATGTTGGGATATTATCTTGCAAAAACCAAGCTATGGGTTGATAAATAAGGGGAAAAGCTTTATACTATAAGATGCTTTAAAAAGTTTAGAGCGTGTTTAAAAATGGTTTCTGCAAGATGTGTGTCACACTTTGAGGAAGATTGCGGAATGCTTTTTTAAATAGACTCTGGAACGAAAAAAACGAAAGAATTAAAGAGGTGTGAGGATGGAATTTCATATTGTGATCCCGGTACTGATTTCCTTCGCAATCAGTGCAGTATTAGGACCTGTTATTATTCCTTTTCTGCGTAAGCTGAAAATGGGACAGACAGAGAGAACAGAGGGCGTACAGTCGCATCTGAAAAAGGCCGGAACCCCGACTATGGGCGGCGTGATCTTTCTGATATCCACGATTATTACTTCATTGTTTTATGTAAAAGATTATCCCAAGATTATCCCGGTTCTGTTCCTGACTCTGGGATTCGGACTGATCGGTTTTCTGGATGATTATCTGAAGGTAGTCCTTAGAAGATCTGACGGACTTCTTCCATGGCAGAAATTTCTGCTTCAGGTAGTGGTAACAGGTATTTTTACTTTCTACCTGCTGCGGTATACAGATGTGTCTCTGACCATGCGTATTCCATTCTGGGGGGGACATTATCTGAATCTTGGCTGGCTGGCTGTACCGGTGCTGTTCTTTGCAGTGATCGGAACGGTAAATGGCGTAAACTTTACTGACGGTGTAGATGGTCTTGCTACCAGCGTTACCCTGATCGTAGCCGTATTTTTCACGGTTGTATCCATTGGAACCCAGTCAGGTATCGAGCCTGTCACCTGTGCTGTTATCGGCGGACTGATGGGATTTTTACTTTACAATGTATACCCGGCAAGTGTGTTCATGGGAGATACAGGATCTCTGGCGCTTGGTGGATTTGTGGCAGGTGTGGCTTATATGCTGCAGATGCCTCTGTTTATACTGATCGTGGGACTGATCTATCTGGTTGAGGTATTGTCCGTTATGATCCAGGTAACCTATTTCAAAGCAACACATGGCAAACGTATTTTCAAAATGGCGCCTATCCATCATCATTTTGAGCTTTGCGGATGGTCAGAAGCCAGAGTAGTTGCAGTGTTTACTATTGTGACTGCAATTATGTGCCTGATCGGACTTTTAGCCCTGTAAGAGCTGCCTGAAAAGGGAGAATTCCGGGGCATCCATTGCAAGGCATTAAGGAGGAAATAAATCATGGAATTAAAAGGAAAAAAAGTTCTGGTTTTCGGAGCCGGAAAAAGCGGTATCGGCGCAGCTGATCTTCTGAATGCAGTTGGTGCCTGCCCGGTTCTCTACGATGGAAAAGCAGATCTGGATAAAGAAAGCGTATTACATAAAATCAGTGGGAATTATGAACTTCCCATCTATGCAGGAGAGCTGCCGAAGGAAGTTCAGGAAAGCCTGGATCTTGTGGTATTAAGTCCTGGAGTTCCCACAGATCTTCCAATTGTAAAAGGTTTTTATGATCAGGGACTTCCTGTGTGGGGCGAGGTTGAACTGGCTTATCAGACTGGAAAGGGTGAAGTTCTTGCAATTACCGGAACAAACGGAAAAACTACAACAACAGCCCTTCTTGGGAAAATCATGTCAGATGCACGCCCATCTGTATTTGTTGTTGGAAATATTGGAACTCCGTATACTTCCAAGTCACTGGAGATGACAGATGAGACGGTCACGGTTGCAGAGATCAGCAGCTTCCAGCTTGAGACTATCTGGAAATTTGCTCCAAGGGTAAGCGCCATTTTGAATATCACAGAGGATCATCTGAACCGTCATCATACAATGTCTGAGTATATCCGCGTGAAAGAGCTGATCACAAGCAACCAGGGTCCGGAGGATGTATGTGTGCTGAATTATGAGGATGAAATCCTTCGTGAATTTGGCAAAAGCATTGTGCCAAAGGCTGTATATTTTTCCAGTGCAAGAGAACTTGAACAGGGTATTTTCCTGAGAGGAGACCAGATTATTCTCCGCACAGAGAAAGATGAGATTCCGGTTGTGAGAACAGGAGAGCTGAAGCTTCTTGGTACACACAATTTTGAGAATGTAATGGCAGCAGTGGCCATGGCTTACTACGCAGGTGTTGATATGGATAGCATCCGTAGGAGTATCTGTGAGTTTACAGCCGTGGAGCACAGAATTGAGTATGTAACTGAGAAAAACGGTGTGGCATATTATAACGATTCAAAGGGAACCAACCCGGATGCGGCTATTAAGGGAATCCAGGCAATGAACCGTCCGACTCTTCTGATCGGCGGCGGATATGATAAGGAATCCAGCTATGATGAGTGGATCCAGGCATTTGACGGCAAAGTAAGGTATCTGGTACTTATTGGTCAGACGAAAGAGAAAATTAAGGCTGCGGCTGAGAAGAATGGCTTTCATGATGTTATTCTCTGTGAGGATCTGAAAGAAGCTGTGCAGGTGTGTGCGGATAAGGCAAACGCCGGGGACGCGGTCCTTTTATCTCCTGCATGCGCAAGCTGGGGTCAGTTTGACAATTATGAGCAGAGAGGCCAGATGTTTAAGGAGTATGTGAGAGCACTGTAATATACCGCAAATTGCAGCGTACACCTTGAAGAAAGCCTTTTGGAGGCATGCTCTGGAGCTTGTTTGAAAAATCATTCCTGTAATCTGCACGTTCCGTTTTGCAGTATATTTCACTCGAACTCGGTTGTCGTAGCCACAGAATGTGATTGGCGGCAGGTACAGAAACTTATGATTTATTTCATAGAATACCCGGATCTGGCATATGCTTTAACCAAGGCATGGGACGTCAGGAGCAGATCTCTATGATCCGGGAGCGAAAGAAAGAAACGAAAACAGACACGGTCTTACTGATCCTTGTGCTGCTTCTGGCAGTATTCGGACTGGTCATGCTGTTTTCCATCAGTGAATATAATGGCAGAGTACGTTTCGGCGACTCTGCCTATTATTTTAAAAAGCAGCTTTTTGCAACAGCTCTGGGCCTTATGACCATGTACATAGTAGCAGAGACAGATTACAGATTCTTTGTTCGGCTGGCACCGGCTGCTTATCTCTTATCTATGGGACTTTCTACAGCAGTTTTATTTGTAGGACAGGAAATCAATGGCTCCAGAAGGTGGCTGAATTTTGGACCGTTGTCTTTTCAACCTTCGGAATTTGCAAAAGCAGCAGTGATCCTTTTTCTCACCTGGCAGATCCAGGGAAGCAAAAAGACTACAGCTGGCTTCTGGTTTATGTGCAGGACAATGCTGACACTTCTTCCAATTGTAGGACTGGTAGGCTCCAATAACCTAAGTACGGCAATCATAATCCTTGGAATCGGTGTAATCCTGATTTTTATATCAGATCCGGGATATGCCAGATTTGTTGGAATGGGAGTGACTGGTGCAGCAGTGATCGCAGTGTTTCTGGCAGCAGAGAGCTACCGTCTGGAAAGGCTTGCCATATGGCGGAATCCGGAGAAGTATGAAAAGGGTTTTCAGACCATTCAGGGACTTTATGCTATTGGAAGCGGCGGGCTTTTCGGAAGAGGATTTGGCAGCAGCCTGCAGAAACTGGGATTTGTGCCGGAAGCCCAGAATGATATGATCTTTTCCATTATCTGCGAAGAACTGGGACTGACCGGAGCTTTTTTTCTCATTGGCATATTTGGGCTTCTTATGTGGAGACTGATGGTGATTGCCCTTCACTGCCGGGAACTGCAGGGAACACTTTTATGCGTTGGCATTATGAGCCATATGGCCATTCAGGTGATCCTGAATATTGCGGTGGTGACAAACACCATTCCAAATACAGGAATCACGCTTCCCTTTATCAGCTATGGCGGAACCTCAGTGGTGTTTCTTCTGGGCGAGATGGGGCTGGCTTTGAGCGTAAGCAGAAAATGAAATTTTATCACCAGTCAGAAATATTCGCATACAATAAAAGGTAAGAGGCCCTTTAGGAGTGAATGGCTTGAATGACCGGATTTACATTGAGGGAGGACACCAGCTGAAGGGAAGTATTCGGATACAGGGCTCAAAAAATGCAGCGCTTCCTATGATGGCGGCGTCTCTTTTACATCGGGGAGTCAGTGTGCTCAAAGGCTGTCCGCGGATCGCGGATGTTTTTTGTATGGAGGAAATTCTTCAGAAGCTTGGGGCAGTGACCTGGTGGGAAGACCATGATCTGTATATGGACTGCGAAAATGCCGGTAAATGGTCAGTTCCTTTTGAATTTACAGGGAGGATGAGGTCTTCCGTGATTCTTCTTGGAGCGCTTCTCGCAAGAAATGGGAAAGGAAGCCTTGGCTATCCAGGTGGGTGCGTGATCGGGAAAAGACCTATTGATATGCATCTTTTTGTGCTTCGGAAGCTTGGCGCAGTGGTCACAGAGGAACAGGGAGTTTTGATGGCAGAAGCACCTCATCTGCAAGGGGCATTGGTTTCTTTTTCAAAAAGAAGTGTGGGAGCTACCCAGCAGGGCATTTTAGGAGCCGTGCTTGCAGAGGGAGAGACTGTATTGGAAAATTGTGCCTGTGAGCCGGAAATACAGTGGCTTTGCAGGTATATGCGTTCCATGGGAGCAAAAATACAGGGGGATGGAACTTCTGAAATAAGAATCCAGGGAGTTAAAAGCCTGAGTGCCGGGTGCATTCAGGTGCCGCCAGACCGCATTGTGTCAGGAACCTATATCTGTGCGGCAGCTATAACCAGAAGCCAGATCGTTCTGGAAAACCCTCCGGAAGGAGAACTGAAGGCCTTTCTGGAAGTATATAGGAAAATGGGTGGACAATATAAAGGTAACAGTGGTAAACTATTAGTCAATGGAAAAAATGTTCAAAGCCCTGTTAAACTGCTGGAAACGGGTGTTTATCCAGGATTTCCAACAGATCTGCAGTCTCCCGTAATGGCAGTTCTTTCCACCATAGAGGGGGAAAGCTGCATTCGTGAAATGGTTTTTGAAGACCGTTATAAAGCAGCTGACCAGTTGCGGAAAATGGGAGCCAGGATCCGCGTACAGGGAAATGAGGCTGTAATCTGCGGTGTAAAGACTTTACATGGAGCAGCTGTGCAGGCGCAGGAATTAAGAGGCGGTGCGTCCCTGATCCTGGCAGCACTTGGGGCTAAGGGAGTTACCGTACTGGAAGGATATTCTTTTGTACAGCGGGGGTATGAGCATATTTGCCAGGATCTTAATGCGCTGGGAGCAGCAGTAAAAAGGATACAGGAATAACAATATATGAAATCACTGAAAATGAAGTTGATCTATAGAAAACATAAGAAAGCGATTCTGGGTACCCTGGGGGCAGTTCTGCTGGCAGGACTTGTCTTTTTCTTTTCCTATTTTCATGTGACAAAGGTGGAGGTAATGGGAACCTCCCGTTACACGGATGAACAGGTGAAGGAGATGGCTTTGCAGGGGGCTTTTACGGATAATTCCGTTCTTGCAGTTTTGCTCCATTCCAGGGTGGACGTAGAGGGTGTGCCTTTTGTGGAAGGCTTTTATATTACCAGGCTTTCTCATAACAGTATCTGCATCAGTGTCCGGGAAAAGAAGGCGGTAGGCTGCATTCCTTATCTGGACAGCTATATTTATTTTGACAGAAACGGTATTTTTATTGAAAGTTCCCATACAAGGGATGAACTGGTGCCTTTTTTTGACGGCATTGAAGTAAGTCATGTGATCGAAGGGGAGAAGCTTCCAATTAAGGGAAGCTCGGTGCTTACCACTGCGGTGGCGCTGTCAACTATTTTCCAGAAGAACGATGCCATACCGGATCATATTGAATTTGACACTAGTTATCAGATTACCTTGACTTATGGAGATATCCGGGTGATGCTGGGAAAGGACGAGTATCTTGAGGACAAGATGACACGTGTCAGCGCAATTTTGCCCAAGCTTTCCGGCAAAAAGGGAATCCTTCATCTGGAAAATGTAAATGACAATTCCAAGACGATTACCTTCGAGCAGGATCTGGGCGAGGATGGCGTGATTGAGGATGTGGATACTGCGGCTGCTTACGAGAATGCAGTGGCTAACTGGCATGGAGGATATGACCTGGAGGGTGACTATACCGGTGAAGGGGAATATGACCAGAACGGAAACTATGTAGGCTCCAGACCTACTGAGGAGAGTATTGCTGCAAATGGCAGCTGGCTTGGCGGATATATGGAAGATGGAAGCTATACTGGTTATGGGCAGCTGGATAAAGATGGAAATTACGTAGGCCCCAATCCCAATGAAACCAGTGAAGATGGAAGCGAAGAGGAGCTTGAAGATTACAGTGAGGACTACAGCGAAGACTATAATGACAGCGGTTATGACGGGTACGATGAAGAATATTAGAGAGTGTCTGAAAATCTCCTGTAAAGGTGATGCACATTTTGCAGAAAGCCTTTTTCAAACACACTCTGAAGAATCTGTAAAGGTAAAAATATGCGGATAACAAAAGGAGAATATTATGCAAAATATTATTAATGGATTGCCGATTGCAGCTGTTATCCTGCTGCTGGCAGTGGGATTTGCCTTTCTGGTAAAAGGGGCTGACTTTTTTGTGGAGGGAAGTTCCAGCATTGCGAAGAAGTTAAAGGTTCCGCCCATCATCATTGGTCTTACGATTGTGGCTATGGGAACCTCGCTGCCAGAAACAGCCGTAAGTGTGACTGCTTCTCTGGTACAGAATAATGAACTTGCGGTCAGCAATGTAGTAGGATCCAATATTTTTAATCTGATGTTTGTAATTGGTGTCTGTTCGATTCTGACGCCAATTATGGTTCAGAAAGCAACTGTGGTAAGAGATATTCCCTTGTCTTTAGGCTGTGCACTAGTTCTGCTTGTACTGGGAATTTCAGGACTGGGAGATAAGGCGGGAATGACGCTGGGTCATGCAGATGGAGTTATTTTCCTGATCGTGTTTGCCGGATACATTTTCACAATGGTACGAAGCGCAATGAAAGCGCGTGCTGCAGGACAGAAGGTTGAAATAGAAGGCGTTGAAGAATGTGACAATATGAAAGAGCTGTCATACGGCAAAAGTATTCTCTTTCTGATCGTGGGTGCAGCTGCAATTGCTTTTGGCGGTGACCTTACCGTTGATACAGCCAGCAGGATTGCAATAGAGCTTGGAATGAGCCAGACTCTGGTAGGGCTTACCATTGTGTCTATCGGAACTTCGCTTCCGGAGCTTGTAACCTCTGTAGTTGCAGCAAGAAAAAATGAAGTTGATATGGCAGTTGGAAATGCAGTCGGATCCAATATTTTCAATATTCTGATGGTCCTTGGAATCTCATCTGCTATCAGTCCGGTAGCTTTGATCCGGGAAAACATAATCGATATAGTGCTTCTTATGGTATTTTCGGTTATGGTCTGGATCTTTGCAGGAACCAGGAAAAAAATTGAGCGCAAAGAGGGTATTATAATGGTGGTGGTATATCTGGTTTATTGCGCATATATTATTGCCCGCTAATAAAAGCAGAAAAAGCTTTCATCCATCCCGTAAAGGGAGAGATGAAAGCTTTTTTTGATTGGAAAACAGGTGAAAATTAACGCTTGTATAGTAAAACACCTGGCGGAACAGTACTTGCTGAATAGCGGTAAATATGCTGAAATAATTAAAACATATTGCTGATAAAAATTTCCAGACCAATTGCAATTAGAATGACGCCGCCGAGAATATCCGCCTTGTTGGAAAGCCTGGTTCCGAAGCGTTTTCCAAGGGAAAGTCCGGTCATGCAGATAAAGAATGTGACTATGGCAATGATCAGGGAACAGACAAGAGCCATCAGCCAGTCATACTCTGAGATGGTGAATCCTACGGACAGGGCGTCAATGGAGGTTGCAATGCCCTGAACGAAAAGGGCTTTGGGACCAACTCCCGGAATTTCATCACCCTCATCGGTTCCCCGGATACCATTGATCAGCATGGAGCCACCAATATAGCCAAGAAGGATCAGCGCGATCCATGGAATAAATTTCTCAAATGTCCTGAAGTATTCTACAATGGTGTGGACACATAACCATCCGGTCATTGGCATGATGGCCTGGAAAGCACCGAATGTGCCTGCAATGCCGCACATTTTTTTCATGCGCATCTTAGGCTCGTGAAGGCCGTTTGCCAGGGACACAGAAAAAGCATCCATTGCAAGTCCGACTCCAAGCAGGGCGCTGTTCAGAAAAAACACAAAACTGTAGTTCATTTTTACATTCCTCCGTAATGTATTTTATTGCTGGTTTCCATTTTTTAATTTGCTATGGAAACAGATCGTTTAGTAAAGCCTCTTACAGCATGAAAAAAGACCCAATATATAACCACAGGCTATATATGGGTCATCTGCATTCTTATAAAAGGACAGACTCCATGTATAGCATAACGTTATACATGAGTCTCGCAATTTAATGCAAGCCAGATCGAAACACTGCTCTGAAATCTGCTGTTCATTCAGTGAACAGCAATCTATACAAACAGATTCATACGGTCGGTATGTTGACTTGCCACGCGTCTGTGGACACGCTTGCTACTCCCTCACAGGGAAACCTTGTTTCGTAACTTTATCAGATAATGATAAAATTGTCAATAATTTTTCTCAATAATATTGACATCCTGACAATATTAGAATAAACTAACTCCTGTAACATTAATGATAAAATTTATCATTAGAAGACGAATTTTATCAAAAATGGTTGCTGCGTAGTTTTGCACAGCAGCAAAAATCTTACATATGGGAAAAGAGGACAAGTACATATGACATTAAAAGACCTTCCCATCGGGAAAACCGCCACAGTTACAGTAGTAGGAGGAGAGGGTGCCCTGCGGCAGCATTTCCTGGATATGGGAATCATTCCCATGGCGGACGTGACCATGGTAAAATATGCACCTATGGGTGACCCTGTTGAAGTCAGGATACATAGCTATGAGCTGACTCTGCGTCTTGCAGATGCTGCCCAGATTCAGATTGATAATGTAAGGAATGAAAAAGAACAGAAACGAGGAAGCCGTGTCAGGGCGATTCCTCATCCAGGTCTGGGCGAGGGAGGTAAATATCATGAAAAAGCAGATGAGCATCCCCTTCCTGACAGTGAGCTTCTTACCTTTGCGCTGGCAGGAAACCAGAACTGCGGTAAAACAACCCTGTTTAATCAGTTAACCGGCTCCAGTCAGCATGTAGGCAACTTTCCGGGAGTTACTGTAGACCGCAAGGATGGTATTATCCGTGGGAAAAAGAATACTCTGGTGACAGACCTGCCGGGAATTTATTCCATGTCCCCCTATACCAGCGAGGAAATCGTAACCAGAAGCTTTATTCTGGAACAGCATCCAAAAGGAATTATCAATATTGTGGATGCAACCAATATTGAAAGAAATCTATATCTTACCATGCAGCTGATGGAACTGGATGTTCCTATGGTCCTGGCATTGAATATGATGGACGAGGTAAGGCAGAATGGCGGTTCTGTACGTGTGAACCAGATGGAAGAGGCGCTTGGAATTCCTGTAGTACCTATTTCAGCAGCGAAAAATGAGGGAATCGATGAACTGGTAGCCCATGCGATCCATGTGGCAAAATATCAGGAAAAACCAAAGCGGCTGGATTTCTGTGATGCAAACGATGACGGCGGAGCCGTTCACAGATGTCTTCATGGAATTATGCATCTCATTGAAGATCATGCACAGCAGGCGGATATTCCGGTGCGTTTTGCAGCCAGTAAGCTTGCGGAAGGGGATGAACTGATCCTGGAAAAGCTTGGGCTGGATCAGAATGAAAAAGAAACCCTGGAGCATATTCTAAAGCAGATGGAGACGGAGCGTGGGCTTGACCGGTCCGCGGCGATTGCCCATATGCGCTTTGACTTTATTGAAAAAGTCTGCGCTGAGACCGTGATTAAGCCTCATGAAAGCAAGGAGCATCTGCGCAGTCAGAAGATGGATAAAATACTTACAGGCAAATATACAGCCATTCCATGCTTCGCAGGTATTATGGCTCTGGTTTTCTGGCTGACCTTTGGCGTGATCGGAAAGGGACTTTCAGATCTTCTGGATATGGGAATTACCTGGCTGACTGCAGTGGTGGATCAGGCAATGACTGCATGGAACGTAAATAATGTGCTTCATTCTCTTGTAATTGACGGTATTTTCAATGGAGTTGGAAGTGTGCTCAGCTTTCTGCCGATTATCGTCACCCTGTTTTTCTTCCTGTCACTTCTGGAAGACAGTGGATATATGGCCAGAGTTGCTTTTGTAATGGATAAGCTGCTTCGAAAGATTGGACTTTCCGGACGAAGCATTGTCCCAATGCTTGTAGGCTTTGGCTGCACAGTTCCCGGCGTTATGGCAAGCAGAACCCTGCCCTCAGAGCGTGACCGTAAGATGACGATCCTCCTTACTCCTTTTATGAGCTGTTCGGCAAAGCTTCCTATTTATGCTTTCTTTACAGCTGCCTTTTTTGCCACTGTTTTCTTCGTTGCCTTTTCAGCTGTTTTCTCCTCGGATGTCTTAGCCTCAGCTGTCTTCGTCTCTACTGTCTTTGTCTCTACTGTCTTTGTCTCAGGTGTCTTCGTCTCAGGCATTTTCTTTGCTGCTGTTTTTTCTTCTGGAGTCTCAACCTTGACTGCTCCTACTGCAACCGTTTTCTTCTCTAGTTCTGCTTTTTCTGCTGAAACCTCATTTGCCACCGGCGCTGCCTTCTCTTCTGCTGTCTTTACGGATGATGTGGTCTTAACTGGCTCTGCTGCAATCTTTTTTGCAGTCTCCTGTTTCTTAGTTACTCGTGTTACTTTCTTTCTAGCCATCTTAATTCCTCCTCATATATCCTAAGCTCTTCACCTAGTCTTACCTATTATAACACATTCCCATAAAAAAGCAATTTTCAGACGAAAAGATCTATTCCAATACCTGCAGCAATAGAAATACCCAAAAGCATTCCCACAATTTTTAAATTTTCTATACGATTATGATTCATTTTAAACAACACTACGAGTCCCACTCCAGCCCCTGTACAAAGGCCTGCTATCACTGACGCAAACGAAATTGCTCCACTTAAGTACAGCTGTGTTAACAGTACCGATGCTGCACAATTTGGAATCAATCCAATCACAGCAGCTGCCACCGGCTGGAATATGGTATCCCCTAAAAGCATGGTAGAAATTTTCTCCACACCGAGTAATTCAATCGCCCCATGTAAAATACAGGTGAATAGAAATAAATAAACAAAGATCCGAATCGTATGCCACCAGGCTGGAAGGAGAATTCCCACCTGATGTTCCTGACATCCGCATTCCGTACAGAGCTCTCCCTGTTCCTTAGGAACCATAATCTTATCTTTCAAGAACAGGTCAACCAGATATCCTGCCGACGCACCAATCAGCACTTTCACTGCAAGCAGTGCTCCTACTTCCTTCATGTACCCCGGACTTCCCATAATAATCAGAATTGCCTCATCCGATGTTGCGATAAATACAGACAAAAGCGTCCCCGGAGAAATCACACCTCCGGCATACAGATTGGCTGCCATTACTGAAAAACCACACTGGGGAACACATCCGGCGATCGCCCCTACCAACGGTCCTGCTACTCCCACTTTTTTTAGTATTCGCGCCAAAGCTCCGCCGGAATAGTGCTCTAATCCCTCTATCAACAAAAATGCGGCAAACAGAAACGGTAACATCTTCACACAATCTATACCGCTGTCTAATACCACTTCTTTGAGCGATTCAAATAAATCCATGTTTTGTCATCCTTCCTAAACCTGTCAATGATCTCAATGGATCTATTTTAGACTCTGCTCTGAAATTTGGCAAGGAGATTTTTCTAAAACTTTCTTCTTATCTGATCCTTACCAGTTCTTATACATTCCTTCCAGCACATCTACCGTCCGCTCAATACCAAGCCTGCTGACATTTAAAAGAATCTGACGAGATTCTATACTTCCCCACTCCTGACCTGTGTGCGATTCATAATAATATCTTCTCTCACGGTCAATTTTCTTAATCTTATCTGCTGCCTTCCGCTCTGATACATCATACCTCTTTGCGATCCGCCGAATCCGGTCCTCTTTGTCTGCACAGATAAAAATGTGAATACAATTAGGATTCTTTGCCAACACATAGTCTGCACAGCGCCCGACAATCACACATGGTCCACGTTCCGCCAGTTTATGAATAATCTCTGACTGCAGATCATACATCTGCTCTCCCAGTGGCTGCGCACACTCCATAGAATTAGTATACGGCGAATATTCCAATGGCGCCAACACATATCCTGCCAGGAAACTATTTAATGTCGTCTCATCCACTGCCTGCGCCGTCTCTTCACGAATTCCCAGCTTATCTGCTGCCATCCTAACCAAATTGTTGTCATACATAGGAATATCCAGCCTCGTTGCCAGCAAATTTCCAATCTCATGGCCACCGCTTCCAAACTGTCTCCCTATCGTAATAATCTTGTGATCTGTCATCTTACTCCCTCCTTCATCCTACTTCCTTGAAAAAATATGTTTCAAAAATACATACATTACAATTCCAAATGCAATCAGATATCCAAATGCTCCAAGCGCTGGAATTCCCCATATCTTCGGCTTCATATCCGTTGTACAGATAATACTGGAGCTGATCAAAAGCGCCATCACCCAAAGTCCTATCACAATATTGCGTACCAGTCTGCGAAGAAGTCGCTCTAATTCTGTTGATGCATGCAGATCCAGATTCACCTTTGTCTGCCCTTTTAAATGACCTTGCAGAATATCTGAAACCAATGACGGGATACCAATTGCTTTATGAATAGAGCGATATAGTTCCCGCCCTCCTTTTTTCAATTCCTGACTAAAGCTTCGCTCTTCCAATACAATTCCTGCCATATGAGCAGACGCAATTTCAACCATATTGATCTGTGGAGCAATTTCTGCCAGCACGCCCTGCATGTGCGTCAATCCCCTCGCCAGCATCGTCATCCCGTGAGGCATAATAATTTTGTTTTCCTTCATCACCTCCATAAGGCTCATCGTAATCTCTGCCAGATCAATCTTTCCAATATGCATAGAACCATATTTCACAAGAAGCCCCCGGATATCTTCATACAACCGGCTCTGATCTGGCTTTTCTTTAAATTCTCCCAACGTCAGCACAACTTCTTCAATCAAGCCCACATCCTGCAATGCAATTCCCTGAATCGCTTTTCCGATCTGTTCCCGATCCGAATCCGTCAGCCGCCCCATCATCCCCATATCAAGCCAGACAATTTTTCCTTCCCGTACTTTCACATTGCCCGGATGTGGATCTGCATGGAAAAAACCATCTTCCATCACCTGCTTAATGTAATGATCGACCAGCTTACTTCCAATCTCTTCCAAATCGTAGCCTTCTGCTTCCAGATGTTCCCGGTCATCAATTGCATACCCTTCTATGTATTCCATCACCAATACCAAATGATTCGTATACACTTGATAAAGCTTTGGAACGCCTACAAAAGCAATCTCTTTATTTCTTCTGGCAAACTCCTCTAGGTTGGCTGCCTCCGTCTGGAAATCCATTTCTTCCTTCGTCACCATCCATAATTCATCCAGCACCATATCAAGATCTACCAAATCCTTAAAGCTTACCGGCGGAAGCAGCTTGACACAGCAATGCAATGAATTTTCATATTTCTCTCTTTGCGTATCCCGCTGAAACTCCCCTCGAATGCATAACCAAAACTCCGATACAAAGGATTCTTTTTTTGCCTGTCCATTTCGTCCACCTTCTCGTCCAAGATTTTCTTATATTGTACTACAGTTAAGATTAAAAGTATTTATTTTCAGATAGTTTTTATGGAAATTTTCTTTTTCCTATATACTGACAACGTTCAACTTGAAATGCTATAATAAAAATAATTAACTGCTATCATTTTTAGCAATTGCTATATTACTTATACTATAATGGAGGCTTTTTATGAATCATCGAACAATCCTGCAAGAAATCTCAATCTTAGATCTTCCCGGTCTTCACGTCGGGCATGCTCAGAATACTACTGCAAAAACAGGGGTAACCGTTCTGCTCTTTGATCATGGTGCCCGCGTCGGCATCGATATCAGTGGTGGCGGACCGGCTTCCAGAGAAACCCCTCTTGCCAACCCTGAAACCGCCGACAAT
>OHJX01000536.1_pt1 | contig 14316 bp, 15 predicted proteins | sample 1568671 | NCBI WGS metagenome assembly OHJX01 (sample SAMEA3879589, study PRJEB24766) | human gut metagenome | biome: human-associated habitat; feature: feces | place: USA | collected 1985/1987 | reverse complement strand
GGCAGAACAGATTGCCCTGTGTCAATTTATCCGGGACGGTCATCTTGCTGCACAGACCAGAAGGCTGAAACGACTTTATTCTTCCAAATTAAAACAGCTTCGCAGTTCAGTCCGTCAGGTATTTGGCAGTGGCTGTCAGATTCAGGTGGGAGCAGCCGGTACCAGTCTGGCTCTTACTTTGCCTTATGAAAAAAGCGGGGATGAATTAAAAAAACAGGCCTCTGAAAAAAGCCTACATTTACAAATTTTAAAAGAAAGTGAGAAAGATGTGACGGTACTTATGTCCTGCTCTTCCATGCAAGTACAGGATTTCGTCCCGGCCTGCGAACTGCTGAAGTCTGTAGTTTTTGACTAAACAGACAGCGTATACTTTGCCATTTACCATAGACAGAGTATACGCCGTTTTTTTATCCCCGGTTGTTGTCAATCATATACAGCAAGGCATTACAGATGCACGCTGCAATATTTGATCCACCCTTACGCCCGCGGGCTACAATGTACGGTACATCTGTATGCATGATCAGTTCCTTGGACTGCACCACATTCACAAACCCCACAGGCACACCGATGATCAGCTCCGGATCCAGCTTTTTCTCCTCGATCAGCTCATAAAGGCGAACCAGTGCTGTAGGTGCATTTCCAATGGCAAAGATCAGCTTTTTATCCAACCCGGCCGCCTTGTCCATGCTGGCTGTGGCACGGGTGGAACCATTTTCTTTCGCAATCTTCGCCACATCCTCATCTGACATAAAGCAGTAAACCTCACCGCCATACCTTGCAAGGACGCGTTTATTGATTCCTGCTTTTGCCATCTGGGTATCGGTTACAATACAGGCGCCATCTTTAATTGCCTGAATCGCTTTTTCCACTGCGTTTTCGGAAAAACAAAGATTTTTCGCATAATCGAAATCAGCGCTTGTGTGAATACATCTCTTTACCACCAGCTCTGTTCCCGGGAGCAGAGGGGTATCACCAAGCTCCTCTGTGATGATCTCAAAGCTTCTTTTCTCTATGTCCATTGGTTTTACATTTTCCAGTTCTATTTTCACGTTACTGTTCCTCCTGTATACCTTCCTCCAGAATCCGGTAAATCGCTTCCATATTCAGATGTTTTCTCAGTTCCGCTGCCAGAAGATCGTACTGGGTTTCTTTAAATTCCTGAAAATCCATTCCGGTGATCTCTTCCGTATCGATTCCTTTTCTCCTGCCCAGCGCCCGGATCACTGCCTTTGCCACTTCCTCCCGGTCAAAGACGCCATGTACGTATGTTCCATAGATATTCTTTTCATAAGCTCCGTCACATTTTCTCTCCTGGGAAGCTGCATGATCCTGGATCGTTGTAAGACTCCGGGCTGTATCTTTCAGAGAGGTAACACCCATATGGATCTCATACCCTTCCAGCTGTACGCCGGAAAGCTCCTGAAGCTCCCCTTCCACCTGAGTAAAGGTTCCGCTGACCCGGGTTCTCGTTTTTTCATTTTCAAATACGGTATCCATAGGCAAAAGTCCCATTCCTTTCATTGTTCCTCCTGCCTCTATGCCATAAGGATCGGAAAGAGTTTCTCCCAACATCTGATAACCGCCGCAAATACCAAAAATAATCTTTCCCTTTGCAGCCTGTTTTAATACGGCTGCCTCCATACCGCTCTGCCGCATCCACTGCAAATCTTCCATGGTATTCTTCGTTCCCGGAAGAATGATCATATCTGGATCTTTTAACTCACTCACCTGTTTCACATAGCGAAGAGAAACGCCCGGCATGCTTTCCAGGGGGTTAAAATCTGTAAAATTGGAAATTCTCGGCACACGGATCACCGCAATGTCGATAAGCCCCACTTCTCCTGCTCCGTTAAACCGCTCCGTAAGGCTGTCCTCATCTTCCACCTGAAGATTCATATAAGGAGCCACTCCCACCACGGGAATCCCGCTCTTTTCTTCCAGCATAGCCACGCCGGGATCCAGAATGGATTTATCTCCCCGGAACTTATTGATAATCAGCCCCTTTACCATTTCCTTTTCATCTTCTTCCAGCAGCATCACCGTTCCGATCAGCTGGGCAAATACCCCGCCCCGGTCAATGTCTCCCACCAGAAGAACCGGAGCCTTTGCCATCTTTGCCATTCCCATATTGACAATATCTTCCTGTTTCAGATTGATTTCCGCCGGACTTCCCGCTCCTTCAATGACGATAATATCATTTTCTTCTTCCAGTTTCCGATACGCTTTCATAATATCCGGGATCAGTTTATGTTTATATTTAAAATAATCGCGGGCGCTCATATTCCCCAGCACTTCCCCATTGACGATCACCTGACTTCACATCGTTGGTGGGTTTCAGCAAAATGGGATTCATCAGAACGGACGGTTTGATACCTGCCGCCTCCGCCTGCATCACCTGGGCTCTCCCCATCTCCAGCCCTTCTTCTGTAATATAAGAATTTAAAGCCATATTCTGAGATTTAAACGGGGCAACCCGATAGCCGTCCTGCTTAAAGATCCGGCACAGACCTGCCGCCAGAAGGCTTTTTCCCGCATTGGACATGGTGCCCTGTATCATGATCGCTTTTGCCATCTACTGTTCCCTCACTTTCCTCATCGCCTGAAGTAAAATCTGATTTTCTTCGGGAGTTCTCACGGCAATCCGAAAATCACCCTTCGTAAGTCCGGGATAATTGCTGCAGTCCCGGATCATCACTTTTTCTTCCAGCAGTTTTTTCCCCAGATCTTCTTCTCCATGAAAAAATATATAATTTGCCTTGGAATCACATACCTGATACCCCAGTTCTTTCAGTTGCCGCATCAGATTGTCTTTTTCCTTAAAAATAAGCGCTCTGGCTCTCTCTACATATTCCGTCTCTTCCAGCGCCGCAATGCCCGCCTCCTGCGCCGGCGTGGACACATTCCAGGGCTGAAGTCTCGTTTCCATCCTTTCCAGCAGTTCCCCGGAAGCAGTCATTCCATATCCCAGACGGAGTCCCGCCATAGCGTACCGCTTGGTAAATGCCTTCAAAAGAAACAGACGGTCATATCCTCGCAGCATCCCCTTCAGCGTATGTTTCTCCGGTTCCGGCACAAAATCAAGGAAACACTCGTCCACGGCCAGCCAGGTTCCCGTCTCCTTACATTTTGCGAGAATTTTTTTCATGAGAGACGGCTCCGTCAAAATGCCGGTGGGATTGTTGGGATTGCAGAGAAAGAAAAGATCCAGATCTTTTGTAATCTTTTCAAGAACCGTATCTTCCACCGAAAATCCCTGTTCCCGTCTCAAATATTCATACTGAATTTTACATCCATTTCCCTGTAAAGCCTGTCCGTATTCCGCAAAGGTAGGCGCTGGAAGCAAAGCTTTTTTCGGAGCAATCGCCTGTACCAGAGCAAAAATCAGTTCTGCCGCTCCATTGCCACAGATCAGCCATTCCTCCGGCACCTGCTCATACTCTGCCAGAGCTTTTTTCAGCCTCTCCTGACAGGCATCGGGATAATGACCGATCTGTTCCAAACTCCTTGCCGCCGCCTCGATCACCTTTTTCGGCGTTCCCAGAGGATTGATATTTGCCGAAAAATCCGTAACGCCGGGATGCCGGTAAATATCCCCTCCATGTACATATTTTTTCATCTGCTTCTCCTTTTATCCTTCCAATTCTTTAAAACCAGAACCGCACAAACCCAAATATCACCAATGCCAGCGCCCCGGTCATATACATCAGTTTATGGGACCGTAAAATATCTTCTTTCTCCACTTTTCGGATGGGGTCTCCGATAAAGGGCTTTTTGTGCAGCTCTCCAAAATACCAGGCGTCCCCGGCGAGCTGTATTTCCAATGCTCCCGCCATCACCGCCTCCGTATGAGCGGAATTGGGACTGGCATGCTGATAACGGTCTCTCAGATAAATCTTTTTTGCATTTTTCCCATTCATTTTTAATAAAAATGCACCCAAAATCATCAGCCACGCAGAAAGTCTGGCAGGAATATAATTCACCACATCATCCAGAAGCGCCGCCGGTGTGCCAAAAAACTGATATTTTTCATTTTTATATCCCACCATGGAGTCCATGGTGTTGATCGCTTTGTAAGCAAATCCTCCCACGGCTCCGCCGATTATCATATAAAACAGAGGGGCGATAATACCGTCGGAAGTATTTTCTGCTACCGTCTCTACCGCCGCTTTTGTCACACCTTCTTCCGTAAGGCTCTGGGTATCTCTTCCCACGATCATAGAAACGGCATACCGACTTTTTTCCAGATCTCCTGTCTGCAGAGCGTCGTACACTTTTTTGCTCTCATCCCGAAGAGACCTTGTTGCCAAAAGCTGATAGCACATAAAGGTTTCCAATGTCAGTCCCAGCCAGGGGTTCCATCCATACGCCAGATACAAAATTCCAAAAGGAACCGCCGCTGAAACCAGAACGATCACCAGAACCAGCAGCGTCCCGGCTGCCCGTTCCCCCCCCTTTGTTTTGGGAAATACTTTTCGCAATCCCTTTTCCATCAGGGAAATCCCATTTCCAATGATCCGTACCGGATGATACAGCCATCGGGGATCACCCAGCAGTAAATCTAAAAGAAAGCCGAAACAAACGGCCATTAATGTCCATTTCATCCTTATTCTCCCTGCCATTTAAGTGGCGCAATCTTGTGGATTTCTCTCCGGGAAGGTGTCCACAACGTGGGTTCCACGAAAAGTTCATAGCCCTCTGCATTTTCCACATGCCACTGATAAAAATCCTGATGAGGAACCCCATATCGCTCCAAAATACTCATGATCGTCCCTCCATGCGCCACAAATGCAGCGCTTTCTACCTTTTTCTGAAAACAGGCTGCCACGCCTTTCTCGAATCCCCGGCAGCACCGCTCCCGAAATCTGACAGAATCCTCCCCGCCGGGAAAAGGCAATGTTCCATTGCTGTCGATCCATGCCTGATAATCGGGATCCTTCGTCAATTCCTGCCAGTTCTTATTTTCAAACTTCCCAAAGTCGCACTCTGCCAGTTCTTCCAAAATCCGCATGGGCTGTCCCGGAAATAAAGCCTCGGCTGTCTGTCTGCACCTTAACAGCGGACTGACAAAGACAGCCTCCACACCGGGCGCATTTTTTTCTCCCAGCTTTTCCTGCGCCTCTTTCGTCAACGGCTCATCCGTCGTCCCAATATATCTTTTTTCTCTGTTTCCCATGGTTTCTCCATGGCGTATCAAATAAATTTTCATTTTCCTGCTGCCTTTACTTCAGTTTTTTTCCAATACCGCAGCAGACCCGGATCACCTCTTCTGACTGAGCAGCTAAAACGGTGCAGACTCTTCCGCAGCCTTCCCGCCACTCACGCTCTTCCCGTTCCATGGGTACGATACCATATCCCACCTCATCGGTCACAAGGATAATATCTGAATTCTGCTCCCGCAGTATGTCCGGAATCTCCGAGATATTTTCTCCCGCCTGCAGCATTCTCCGAAGCAATTTGTGAAAATTACAGACCGCCGCCGCAGTATAAAGCTCCTCTTTTTTACAGGTTTCTCCATCTTTCCAATCTTCCAATTTTAAATGATATCTCTGAGAAGCATATGCTTTTTTCCCCTGAAAAGCGCCTCCAATAATTAATTTCATACGCTGGATTCCTTTCTGCTTGACTCAGGCAAGAAGCACTGCCCCGCAAGCCATAAAAAGCTCGCACAGAGTAAGAAAACACCCTGCCAGATCTCCGGTGATGCCGCCGAAATGTTTTTTCGACTGCCAGTAATAGATTCCATAAGTTATCAGAGCGATGAGACAGCAGGCGATCCCCAGTTTTCTGTCCAGCCAGATCATGACCGCTGCGATCAACAACAGATAAATCCCCATGGTAATCTGTACCTGTCGATCCCGGGAGCCTCTCGCCATGGCAGAGACCGATCCCGTCTTTTTTGCCTTGGGAAAGGTAACGATCGCCAACGCACTGAATGCCCGGGACATCATAAAACTTAAACCGATCACCGGAAATACCCGTACAGAAGCCTGACTGTAAACTCCATAATAAAACATAAAATACACCACGCAGGTGATTACTGCAAACGCCCCTGTATGGGAATCCTTCAAGATTTCCAGTCTCCGCTCCCGCCCCTGATAAGAAGCCATGGCGTCCGCCGTATCCAGAAGCCCATCCAGATGGATTCCGCCGGTAATAAGCCAGGGAATCAGCACCAAAATCACCGTATAAAAGGCCGGAGATAACCCCCAGTCTGCCCCAAAAGTCCCGAATGCCCAGGTCAGACCTCCGATCACGGCTCCCACCCACGGAAAAAAACACATGGCATACGCCATATTTTCTTCCGTCCACTCACACTGAGGCATAGGAATCTTGGAATACATGGAAAATGCAATTAAAAAACTATGATATAACTTTTTCATTTTACTTATCATCCTTTAAAGAAACCGGAATCCCATACACAACTTCCGTGACCTGATCCGCCATCTTTCCCATCTCCTGATTGATGTTTCCCAGATAAGACAGATAGCGCATGGTATCCGGGTCATAAGAAATCCCGTCTGAAAATACTTCATTGGTCACTACCACCAGATTTTTTGCTCTGTCTTTCAGCTGGCGGATTCCCTGCAATATTTCCTCCACCGTCTCCTCCCCGGCGCCATTTTCCTGATACATCTCATTGGCGGTAAGATTCGACATACACTCCAAAAGAATATCGCTGTCGGAAGAAATTTCCAGATTTTTCACGCCAGTGTAACATTCTATGGTAGTAAAACATTTTTCCCGACGCATCTTTCTGTGTCTTTCGATACGCCGGTGACTTTCCTCATCAAAGGGAAACATCGTAGCGATATAGATCCTGTTTTTCCCCTGAAATTCCAGAATACAATTCTCCGCATACGCAGATTTTCCGCTGCCGCTTCCCCCCGTGATCAAATGAAACATGCTGTCTCCTCCTTATGATAACGGCACATAATTATCCATCTCATTATCAGCAAAAGTACTCATACTGTTATACACCGCCATCGCCATATCCAGAAGAGGGTAAATCGCCACTGCTCCCGACCCCTCTCCCAGACACATATCACAATCCAAAAATACAGGAATTCCCAGAGCTTCCAGAATCATAACCGTAGCCGGTTCCTTCGATTTGTGAGAAGTAATCACGTAATCACGCACTGCCGGACACATCCTTACCGCACACAAGGCAGCCACGCAGGAAATGAACCCGTCTGCCACCACGGGAATCCCCAAAGCTGCGCCTCCGATAAAAATCCCTGCCATCCCGGCGATATCCAGTCCGCCCACTTTCGACAGCACATCCAGCACATCCTCTTTCTCCGGCTGGTGTAATTGAATCGCTTTCCTGATTACTTCGATTTTCTTCTCCAGCCCTGCGCTGGTAAGTCCCGCGCCCCGACCAGTCACTTTCGCCGGGGCTTCCTCCAGTAAAACAGAAGTGACCGCGCTGCTGGTGGTGGTATTTCCAATACCCATCTCTCCCGTGGCAATGATCCCATATCCTTTTTCCTTTAATTCTTCTGCCATGGCAATTCCCACTTCCAGGGCTTTCTTTACTTCCTGCCGGGTCATCGCCGGTTCTTTTGCCATATTTTTCGTTCCATAGGCAATCTTCCGGTTAATGATCTTACTGTCTGCGGCAATCCCTATATCCACCGGAAAAATATCTGCTCCCGCTTTTTTACAGAGAATCGCCGCTGTAGCTTTTTCCTGAAGGAAATTCTCCGCTACGATCCGGGTTACTTCCTGCCCGGACTGAGTCACTCCTTCTTCCACCACACCGTTATCGGCGCACATAACCACCAGCGCTTTTTTCCCCAGAGTTACCTGTGGCGTTCTCATCATTCCTGCAATCCGCACCACCGTATCCTGCAGTCTTCCCAGACTGTGAAGCGGCAGTGCCAGATCATTCCAGTGCGCCCACGCCTGCTCCATTGCCTGTTCACTGGCTGGACGGATACTTTCAAGAGCCTGTTCCAGTTCCATATTCCTACTTCCTTTCTTCGCAGGCTCTCAAAAAAGCCTCCGGTACTTTTTTATTTCCGTAATAGTAAAGATGAGGAAAACCTGCCATTCCCTGTTTCCCGCTGTGGATACACCGCCAGGATCGCTCACTCAGAGGTTTCTTTGCCAGAAAATCCTCCCCACAGCACTCGGAATCAAAATAGTGAAATTCATGCGCCGGTATCTTTCCCACATCTTCACCAAAACATCTTCCTTCTTCCAGCGTAATGTAGCCAAATCGTGTCAGCCGGGGTGTCCGAAATACCTTTCCTGGAATTACTCCCGCCATCTTCCATATCATTCCGTCCATATCCTCCATCTTCTCATGAAGATACATGAACCCGCCGCATTCCGCCATATAAGGCAAACCGCCCTGTATACTTTCCCGGATAGAAGTCAGCATAGAGGTATTTTTGCTTAAACGCTCTCCATACAACTCCGGATATCCGCCGTTTAAAATCAACCCCTGCACATCATCTGGGATCTTTCGATCGTGAAGAGGGGAAAATTCTATGAGATTCGCCCCCATCTTTCTGAGAAGTTCCAGATTATCCTCATAAAAAAAGCAAAAGGCTTCATCCCGGGCTACGGCGATATTCACCGCAAACTGAGGAAGTAGCTCTTCCTGCCCCTCTCTCAGCTGCTCCGCCGTCCCGCCCAGTTCCAGCAGTCCGTCCAGGTCTACAGACTTTTCCAGGACAGCCGCCAGCTTTTGTAATTTTTCTCTTAAATCTTCAATTTCCTCCGGTAGCACCAGCCCCAGATGACGGCTTTCCAACACGCAGTCAGTAAGAGCAGGCACGTATCCGTAAACTTTTACAGGAAGCTCCTCTTCTATCATTTTTTTCATCCGCGGATACAGCATGGGCGAAATCTGATTCAGGATCACGCCCCGAATCCAACTGTCTTTCTTATATTCCAAAAATCCTTTGATAAACGGAACCAGAGAAACACTCATCCCTTTGCAGTTTACCAGAAACACCGCCGGAGTTCCTGTCTTCTCTGCCACATCATAGGCGCTTGCCCAGGAAGATATTCCCCCTACTCCGTCATAATATCCCATAACTCCTTCGATCACGGAAATCTCGCAGTCACGGGAATTTTTCTCAAGAAGATCTCTCACCGTATCTTCTCTGGCGAAAAAAGTATCCAGATTCCTGCTCTTTGTTCCTATCACCCGGCTGTGGAACATGGGATCTATGTAATCCGGTCCGCATTTGAAAGAAGCCACCGAAAGCCCTCGGTTAACTAACGCCTGCAGGATTCCACAGGTGATCAGTGTTTTACCGCTCCCACTGGAAGGAGCGCTGATGAGAAAACGTTTTCCTGACATATTCCCTCCTACTCTTGTGCAGCAGCTCCCGTAAAGGAGATCACATAAACCGGATTTAATCCCATCATCAGATGGTAAGCGCCCGCTATCTTCCCTTTTGCCACATTCACCTGGGCGATATCCACATCCTCCACAGGAAGATTTTTCACACAAGCCAAGGCTTCCGCCACGGTTTCCAGGGTAATGCAGTTGACCACCACACGGATTTCAGGATTCTTCTCTAACAAAAGCTGAAGAATTTCTCTCAAATTGCCAGAGGAACCTCCGATAAAGGCATGAGTGGGAACCGGCAGATCTTTCAGGGCTTCCGGCGCCGTTCCGGAAATAATATCCAGATTATCCGCCCGGAACTTTTCTTTGTTTTTATGAAGAAGCTGTACTGCCTCCTCCTTCTTTTCCACGGCATAGACCCTGCCATCCACTGCCATGAGAGCCATCTCCACCGATACAGAGCCCGTTCCTGCTCCCACATCGTAGATCACCGCATCCTTCGTAAGCCGCAGTTTGGAAAGAGAAATACTTCGAATCTCCTCTTTCGTCATAGGAACCTTATCCCGCAAAAACTCCCCGTCGCAAATACCAGGGGTAACCACAGATGTGTTTTCTTCTTTCCACTCCAGCAGTATCACGCTTAAGGGATCGGTGCTTATCTCCTGAAAATCCACTGCTCTTCCGTGGGATATCTTCTCATCCGCATAAGAAAGTCTCTCCCCGATCGCCACTTTCGCATTTCCCATGCCATAGGAGGTGAGCTTCCGACAAACCTGCGCCGCTCCTGTGGCATTTCCCACAATGGCAAAAATACGGGGATGCTTCTGCAAAAGTCCCACTACATTTCTTTCTCTTCCATGAAGGCTTATAGGAAGCACATCCTCCCACGGTGTCTCCAGCTTTCCGCAAAAATACACCATAGAAGAGATTCCGCTGATAACTCTTCGTTTCATCTCGGGCAATGTTTTTTCCAATTCAGCAATGAGCCTTTTCGCTCCGCTGTAAAATCCCACATCCCCGGACAGCGCCACGGCAACCTTCCCATATTCCGAATGCTCTTTCAGATATCTGCAGATCTCTTCCGGGCGATAAGCCGTATAAATCTCCTGCCCCAGTCTTTTTCTGTGTTCCAACATTCTTCCGGCGCCGATCAAAAGCTCCGCCTCATCCAAAGCTTTCTTTCCCTCCATGGTCAGTGTATCTTCCTTTCCCATACCGATACCTACCAGAGAAATTTCCCGGACATCTGCGATTTTTTCTCCTGCTTTTTTGACGGATGGAAGCTTATATCGCTTTCTCAGAAGTTCCAGACACGCTTCCAGAGAAATTCCCTCTTCCTCCTTCGGCCGCCCGATCACCACTAAACCGCATCCTGTCTCTTTTGCCGCCAGATATTTTTCCAGAAATCCGCCGGAAGTCCCTGACTCTTTCGTTACCATCCACGCTGCCTGAATCTGACGGATCATGGCCGTATTCATTTCCTTGGAAAAAGGTCCCTGCATTCCGATCAGATGTTTTCCTTCCAATCCCAGATCTGCGCAGGACTGCATAACTCCGGGCAGAGACAGCACTCTGGCATAAATCCGTTCCCTGTAATCCTCCAGCTCCGTATAGACTGCCAGTTCTTTACTTCCTGTCGTCACCAGAATATTTCCTCTGGTTCCCTTCAGATATTCCACAGCCTCCTGGATATTTTTCACATAAACCACCGGAAATTCCCCGGTTTCTCCCTGAAAAATCTCTTTTCTCACCACCCGGACATACTCTGTTCTCGTATGGGCACAGGCTGCCTGAATATTCTCTGTCACCACCTGAGCGTATGGATGGGTCGCGTCAATGACAAGCCCGTCTTTCATCTCTCCCATCAGCCCTTCCATCTCTTCCTGAGATAACCTCTGATGGGAAATATCCAGATATTCTCCTTCCGGCAAAAGACTTTCTCCGTACGCGGTAGCCACACATACCTTCCCATGTATCCGATTTCTGTTCAGGTATTCTGCCACACTTCGCCCTTCCACCGTTCCGGCAAAAATTATAATATCATACATTTTTGTATCCTCTCGGCGTTACCATCTTCCCATGAACTTCTTTTGTCTGGGAATTTCCCACCCAGACCGTGGTAAACATATCTACCGGCGTGTCCCGCAGTTCCTTTAAAGTCATAACCTTACAGGATTCTCCTTCTCTGCCAATATAACTTACGATTCCGCATACGGTATCTTCTTTTTTGTACTGCATCATAAGATCGCACGCTTTCTGAAGATAATCGTGACGCTTTTTACTGGACGGATTGTAGAGGCATACCACAAAATCTGCCTGCGCTGCCGCCAGAAGACGCGCCTCAATCTTTTCCCAGGGAGTGAGCAGATCGCTCAGACTGATAAGACAAAAATCATGGATCAGCGGCGCTCCAAGAACTGCCGCTCCGCCTGTCGCCGCAGTCACACCGGGAATAATCTCCAGTTCCACCTGAGGATAATTCACCCCTACTTCATACATCAGCCCCGCCATGCCATAGACACCGGCATCTCCACTGCAGATCATGGAAACAGTCTTTCCTGACAAAGCTTCCTCAAAAGCCATCACACACCGGTCTACTTCTTTTTTCATCGGTGTTGTAAGAAATTCTTTGTCTGAAAAAGTATCTTTTACAAGATCCACATATACGGTATATCCAATGATCACATCGCTCTTTTCCATCGCATGAATTGCTTTCAGCGTCATCTGTTCGTACTCTCCGGGACCAATCCCGATCACATATAATTTATTCAAATTCCACACTCCATTCTTCCTGCGCGCAGGCAATGGTCACTCCATCCCGCACCTGTTTTTTTATAAGCAGAACGCCTCCTATGCTTCCCAGTATGGCGCTCCGCTCACACACGTTATCTACTCCGGTGATCTTGCTGACAAAAACGGAGGCGGAAAAATCTCCCTCCGCCTTCTGCAGTTGTTCACTGGTAAAAGTTTCAAAAGGCAAGTTCCATTTTTGAGAAAATTCCGTAAGCCCCGGCTCTTCTTTTTTCAGATCGATACTCGTCATTTTCCGAATCCCGAGAGGCAGAATTTTGTTTTCTTCCAGAACTTCTTTTACAATTCTCTCTATATGTTCCATGGAAGTTCCTTTTCTGCATCCCACACCCAAAATCTTGTTTTTCGGTATCAGGTGAAGAATCTGCCCTTCTTCTATTTGAATCCAGAAAGTCCCCCGCACTCCATCGGGACTGTCTTTTTTCTCAAAAAGTAATTCTTTGTAAGGTTTTGCATGACTGCCCTCGCAATAGCCTGCGCCGGCTCCCGCCTTCAGCCGTTCTCCCCTTAAGATCCGGGCGGATACCTCTTTTGCCAGCCGCATATCGCTGATCCAAAGCTCATTATTCTTTGCAAATACATCTACTGCAAACTTCTGATTCACATCGGTTGCCGTGGTGATCACCGGAATGGCGCCGATTTTTTCTGCAATAGCATTAGCCAACTCATTAGCCCCTCCCAGATGTCCGGACAAAAGAGAAATCACAAACTGTCCCTTTTCATCCAGAACTAAAACAGCGGGATCAGTCCACTTACTTTCCACAAAGGGAACCATCGTCCGCACCGCAATCCCGGCAGCGCCGATAAACAAAATACCGTCCTCCCGGGGAATCCATTTCTCTGCCCATTCTTTCAGACTTTCAGAAACGATGGCAGCCTCTCCCTCCGTCTCTTTCGGCTCTATATATTTACTCTTTATAAAAAACTGAACCTGATGACCTGCCTCCCCTAAAACCGGGCGGAGTCTCTTTTCCAGCTTTAATCCATTGGGGGTAAATCCTATCACTGCAAGCTTCATCGTTCATTTCCTTTATTTGGTAGCTTCCCGAAATTCTGTCGTAAACGCCGGATTATACAATTCCGACCGATTATAATGACTGTGGGACACCACATCCCCGATGATCATCAGAGCTGTCTTGGTAATCTGGTTCTTTCTTGCGGTTTCCGCCAACGTTCCTACGGTACACACAAATGTTTTTTCATCTTCCCAGGTTGCCTTGTATACAATAGCCGCCGGAGTATCCGCCTGATAACCGCCTTCGATCAGTCTCCGACTCAATTCTTCCAGCATTCCCGTACTTAAGAATACTACCATGGTAGCCTGATGCGCCGCAAAAGATTCAATACTTTCCTTTTCAGGAACCGGCGTTCTTCCTGCCATTCGGGTAATGATCACACTCTGAGATACATCCGGAAGGGTATATTCCAGATTCAAAGCGCTGGCCGCTCCACAAAAAGAACTGACCCCCGGGCAATAATCAAAAGGAATCTTCTTTTCTTCCAGCACATCCATCTGTTCCCGGATCGCCCCGTAAAGGGACGGATCGCCCGTATGAAGCCGTACCGTAGTCCTTCCTTTTTCCTCTGCCTCAAACATCACTTCCAGCACTTCTTCCAATGTCATTTTTGCGCTGTTGTAGATCTTACAATCCTGCTTTGCATAGTCCAGAAGCTGCGGATTTACCAAAGAACCTGCATAGATGATCACATCCGCCTCTTCCAGAAATTTTTTTCCTCTCAGTGTTATCAGATCCGGCGCTCCGGAACCTGCTCCTACAAAATGAACCATATCTTCTCTCCTTTATTTCTCTTTCACGATAATCAGGGAATAATACCCGGCTGTCTCGGGAATCTCCTCTGCGGTCATGTAAATCTTCTCTTCCGGCATTCCACAATTTTCGATCATCACTGCCTTTTGTCCGCTGCGCAGAATACTTTCTTTTACTTCTTTCATTTTCTTTCCGGTCTTCATCAATACTTTTGTCCCGGGCATGGCAAGAATCTCATCCATCTGGGATGCCTTATAAGTTGCAGGGATCACATGGAGAGGCTCTGCCATTTCCACCAGTCCCATATTCAATCTTGCCGCTACCGCGCAAAAAGAAGTAATACCGCTTACAATCTCCGCTTCATAACCGCGATCCAGAATTCTTTTATGTACATACAGATAAGTAGAATAGACGGTAGGATCTCCCAAA
>OHJX01000533.1_pt1 | contig 14520 bp, 13 predicted proteins | sample 1568671 | NCBI WGS metagenome assembly OHJX01 (sample SAMEA3879589, study PRJEB24766) | human gut metagenome | biome: human-associated habitat; feature: feces | place: USA | collected 1985/1987 | reverse complement strand
TTATCATCCGAAAAATCAATAAATTTGCTCATCTGCTCTTTAAAACGATCACAGTTGTGACAGATTGTTTCCGGTGTCATCATAGAACGCATATCCGTTCTTCCTGATGGATCACCAATGTAACCGGTTCCTCCTCCGATCAGTGCAATCGGTTTATTTCCCGCTTCCTGAAGTCGCTTCATCAGACAAAGCGCCATAAAATGCCCTACATGAAGACTGTCTGCTGTTGGATCAAATCCAATGTAAAAAGTAGCCTTTCCTGCATTTACCAGATCTCTGATCCTCTCCTCATCTGTTACCTGGGCGATGAGTCCTCTCGCCTGTAATTCTTCGTAAATTCCCATAATCTTTCTCCTTTCCATTCTATCAACAAATAATGCTCCCTATGCGGATCGCTTTTGATGTAATAGGAAGCTTACGAAATAAGTTTCTTTTACATCAAAAAAGTCCTTATATCTCAACGATATAAGGACGAAATATCTTACGTGGTACCACCTTAATTCACCGAATCGCCGAACATCGGCGCTTTCAGTCTCATTCCGGTACGATAACGTATACCACTCCGTCACAGCCTACTCATCATCTGCCATTTTACATCCGCGGTAATGGTTTCTCCTGTACCGCAGGACAGACTTCTTTTCAGTGCGAAGCTCCGGGATGTATTCACAGATTCGTCTCACGCGCCTCTCATCAACCGGCTGCTTTCTGTCATCACGTTCACCTGTTACTTCTTCCCTTCAAAGCCTATATAATATGAAGCATATCTTAGCTTACACTTCTTCTTTTGTCAAGAGCCGACTACATATTGATCAGCCACAAATTCTTCACCGGTCATTTTTTAACGACTCTTCTTGTAAATCAATCAATATCCGCTTTGCATTCCCGACCAGCCCGGCATCCGTCTGCCAAATGTCAAATTCAGGAAAACCCGGTATTCCCATCGGCACGTCTTCTCTGCGAAACTCCATCTTACTGTCAGTCACTTTTTTGCCCGACATATGAAAAGACGTCACGCCTGCATAGTCTGCCAGTTTTCCGATTACTTCAGGACTTATCCCGGCTCCTGCAAGAATCTCAATCTCCCCGGCAGCTTCCCTCACAAGTTCTTTTAAAAGTTCCCTGCCATTCCATGCGCTGTCTTTCTGCCCGCTCGTAAGAATTGTATCAATTCCCAGCTCTATACACTGCCTCAGCGCTTCATACGGACTCCGGCACACATCAAAAGCTCTGTGAAAAGTGACCGCACATGGGCGTTTCCCACTTTTACTTTCGGACTTTGCACATTCGACAAGTTCCTTCATCCTATCTGTATCAAGCCTTCCGTCCGGTTTTAAAATACCGATAACAACACCGTCGGCTCCCGCCTCTCTAAACAGACAGACTTCTTCCTTCAGCGTCTCGAATTCATATCCGTCATAACAGAAATCTCCGAATCTCGGACGAAGCAGCACTCTTACAGGAATATCGACATTTTTCTTTACCTGTTCAAACATCGCGACCGACGGAGACAGACCTCCGATCACAAGACCCGAACACAATTCTATGCGATCCGCTCCGCCCGCCTGCGCCTCAACCGCAGATCTTACACTGTCGGCACATACTTCAAGTAAATACGACATCGCCGCGCAGCCTTATCTCGGAATCTTCGACAGAGCCGCTTTGTCTCCGACGATCACAACATCGTTATGAAGCTGAAGAATCGATGCCGGAACTTCCGGAGTTACCGGTCCGAAAAATGCCTTTGCAACGATGTCGGCTTTTGCCTCTCCGTTTACAATAAGCAAGATTTTCTTCGCACGCATGATCGTTCCGATACCCATCGTATACGCCTGACGCGGCACGTCATCGGCAGATGCGAAAAATCTCTTATTCGCTTCAATCGTACTCTCCGTCAGATCAACACAGTGTGTTGTCTGTGCAAAAGCGCTGTCCGGCTCGTTAAATCCGATATGTCCATTGTGGCCAAGGCCCAGAAGCTGAAGATCTACGCCGCCGATCTCTTTGATGACCTTATTGTAGCGAGCGCACTCTTTATCGCTGTCCGGCTCAGTTCCATCAGGAATATTGGTGCGGGCCAGGTCGATATTTACATGCTTGAACAGATTATTGTACATGAAATAGTAGTAGCTCTGATCATTGTCTCTGGTCAGACCCTTGTATTCATCCAGGTTTACAGTAGAAACACCGGAAAAATCTAAATCGCCCTTATTGTACCACTCGATTAACTCCTTGTAGGTACCGATAGGTGAAGAACCGGTAGCCAGTCCCAGTACGCAGTCGGGTTTTAAAATAACCTGTGCAGCAATAACATGGGCAGCTCTGCGGCTTAATTCGTTGTAATCCTTTGCTTTGATGATTTGCATGGTAATACCCCCTGAAAAATAAAAAAAGTTTTTGTTAAAATCTAATCATAGGATAGCATTTTTAGGTCATAGTTGCAATGGTTATTTCATAAAATGTTTATCAAAGGAGTGATAGCATGTCTGATTATCGGAGATTAATCTCATACATTTATGCATATGAAGGCGGCGTAAAAGGAAAAAATATTGGATATGCCAAGGTTGAAATACGAGGGGGACAGTGCAGAATACAGGTAAATGTGAAAAAGGTTTTTGTGGGAAGCAATGAAACAGGGGTTTATCTGCTGGCTCCTGAAGCGGAAATTCTTTTAGGGAGAATTTTTATCCGGGGAGGAGCAGGGGAGTTTCGGACACAGGTCAATGCGGAAAATGTGGAGGGGAGCGGGATTGCGGCAGAGCAGTTTTACGGGCTGACTATCCATGATGTGACCAGTACCTGGAGAAGCTATACAACAGTCTGGGAGGATGCTGTAGCACAGACAGCAGAGGTTCAGCTGGCAGATATTACATCGGAAAACATGAGAAAACGGGACGGCAGTGCTGAAGCAATCAGCAGGGCGCTTACTATGACGGCATTGAGGAGGAAGGCGGAAACCGGAAGAACCGGCTCTCAGTCAGCAGAAGTTCTGAAGACAGAACAGGAATCAGAGGAAACAGGGCAGCTGCAGATAACAGAAGAGGCGGAGCCGGAAGAACAGGAGGCGGGAACCGAAGAAGTTTTTGATGCTCCGAATGAGATTCAGAATCTGAAAAATCAGGAAGAACCGGAAACAGAAGTCGGAGAAGAAGTCCTGGTTCAGAGTGAAGAGAAGCCGGAAGATCCTATCGGACAAGGAACCGAAGAACAGATGGAGGAACCGGCGGAAGAGGTTTTGCAGGCAGAAAAGGACGAGGAACCGGCAGGAGAACAGCAGATTAAAAAAATACTGGAGCAGCATCTTCCGGTTTCCGCAGAAATTGAACGGGAATTGAAACGGGAGGAGGAGCGGCTGGAAACAATTGCTCCATGGGAGGAAGAGGAGAAGAATCCTGACACCCCGAAGGAGACTCAGCCCGCTTCCGGTTCTTCAGATGCGCCAATAAACAGGCCGTCTCACAAGTTACCGGGGAGAACAAGAAATAATGCAGCAGCGGCCCGGCTGTCGCGGCTGAAAAATATCCTGCAGCCGGGAGTTCTGCAGTCTCTGCTTCTGCAGCCGGATGAGTCTCAGACAGCGCCGCCTGCTTCAATAAGCCCGGGAACAGCCGGACAGGAAGTTCAGTCTCAGACGGCAAACATGAAAAAAGAACAGGAGACATTATATCCTGAGCTGGAGAATCCGGAAGTTCTGCGGGAACTGGAACGTCAGGAGGCAGAGGAAAACAACAGAAGCGATCTGTGGGAGCGCCTTCAGCGAAAGTATACAAGAGTTCTTGCCTTTGAGTATGACAATGGCTGTGAAATCCTTTCTATTAAGCCTCAGGATATCGGTCTGCTTCCGAGAGAAATATGGGTGTATGGAAATAACAGTTTTCTGCTGCACGGATACTATAATTACCGCCATCTGATTCTGGCCCGTCTGTCTGATTCCGGAGGAAAGACACGTTACCTTTTAGGGGTTCCGGGACATTATTTCAGCAATGAAAAATATATGGCGTCCATGTTCGGCTTTCCTCATTTTGTTCTGGCAAAAAAACAGCCGGATGAAGGGGGAAGATTCGGGTACTGGTATACAGACATCCGTTTGTAGCGGCATCAGTAGTCGATTCCGCGAAGCCGGACCCGGTCAGCAAAGGGGGCAATCATTTCAGCAAAAGAAAGCAGTTCTTCTTTGGTAAATGAGGAGAAACCCTCCGGATGAAGAACCCTTTCAGAAGAAACATAATTTTGAATATAATAATCAGGGCACCCGGCAATCCAGGGGCCGATCTGGCGGAAATCTTCGCTGGTGTGCAGGCCTTTTACTGCTGTTGTGCGGAATTCAAAGGGAAGTGTTCCGGAGAGCAGCCATTGAACAGATTCTCTGACGGCATCCATATCAGGGACAGTTCCGCAGACAGCCGGATAATGCTCCGGTCCGGCTTTAATATCCATGGCAACATAGTCCAGCAGTCCCTGCTCTGCCAGATGGCGGAGAACCTGAGGACGGCTTCCGTTTGTATCCAGCTTGATGCGCAGTCCCAGGCCGCGGACCTGGAGGATAAACTCTTCCAGAGCTTCTGGCTGAAGACAGGGCTCGCCTCCGCTGATGCAGATTCCATCAAGAATCCGGCTCCTCTTTTTCAAAAAGGCCAGAACATCATCCGGAGAATACATGGGAAGCACATCTTTTCCAAGAATTTCACTGTTATGGCAGAAAGGACAGCGGAAATTGCAGCCGCCGGTAAAGATCGTTGCCGCTACATATCCGGGATAGTCCAGAAGTGTGGTTTTCTGCAGTCCGCAGATGATCAGGGGATTTGTTGACTCTCTCATTTTACATATTTCCATTTCTTTGATTTTCGTATATACTGAAACTGCTGTCAAAGGCAGCGTTACCAGTTATGCAGATATTATACCACAGGAAATAAGAAACAGGAGAAAGGGTTTTCAGAGAAATCCAGATACCTGAAGGGAAAGAAAAATGGCAAATTTACAGGAAGAAAATCAGCTTATTCAGCAAAAACAGGATGAGCGTTTTATGAAAGAAGCGATCCGTCAGGCAAAAAAAGCACTGGCTCTGGGGGATGTTCCCATAGGCTGTGTGATTGAATACGAGGGGAAAATCATCGGGCGGGGGTATAACCGGCGAATGGCGGACAAAACAGTCCTTGCCCATGCGGAATTGATTGCAATAAAAAAGGCCTGCAGAAAAATGGGAGACTGGCGGCTGGAGGGCTGCACCATGTATGTAACCTTAGAGCCCTGTCCCATGTGTGCCGGCGCTATTGTCCAGGCAAGGATTCCTTCCGTTGTGATCGGCTGCATGAATCCCAAGGCAGGCTGTGCCGGTTCGGTGCTGGATATGCTTCATGAAGAGGGATTTAATCATCAGGCAGAAACGAGAATTGGAATTCTGGGAGAAACCTGTTCTGCCATGCTTTCTGATTTTTTCCGGAATCTCCGGAAGAAAAAGGCGGAGCAGAAGGCAGAACAGAAGGCGCGGCAGCTTATGGACGGGGACAGACCCGCAGATACAGCCGGTAAGCCATAAGGGTAGCAGACACAGTGAAAAAGATTTCCAGAGCGCTGCTGACAATACCTGCCAGAACAAAGAGAAAAGCGGAAATCAGCACAATGACTGCCAGCCCTGCCAGATACATCCGGTAAACAGCTTTATTTTCGGCTTCTGCTGTCTGGTACAGCCGGAGCACAATCAGAAACAGGCAGACAGTCAGGCAGGCAGCAGCGAGAAAGGCAAAAACAATGTGGAGACTGGCCTTTAAGGGCATCTGCTCCGGAAGATAAGGCGTGGTAACAGCAAAGTCCAGCAGCACCAGGGCAAGATAAACCAGCCAGACGGCTGCAGGTTTTTGGGGCATATGGCGGATAATTCTCCGAAGAATAAAAAAGAAATAGATTCCTACAATCAGTCCCCACAGCACAAAGGCCTCTTTCCTTCCGGCAATATTTCCCAGTACGGAAAAATTGGTCCGAAACCAGTCGCTGTTTATGGCAAAGAGGAAGGTATAGACGGGAATCAAAACGTATGCAGTAAAAGCAGTCATAAAAGAAGCCTCCTTAAAATCATAACAGGTGGTGTGTTTCAGTATCCATGTGTATTTTTAATGGCCGGTTTTGTTGTTTTTTGCCGGATTGACGGCGAACAGGAACTCAGTGTAACACAGGCACAGGCATTTCGGCAACAGGAATCTTGACAAAATAGTGGCTGTAGGGTATACTTAACTGGCGTAAAATTGTCATAAAGCTTCCGCGCAGCCGGGGAGATAGCGGTGCCCTGAACCTGCAATCCGCTCCAGCAGGGGTGATATCCCGCCTCGGATATGTTCTTGCAGGGCTGCCCCTGGTAAGCGGCGTTGACGTTTGGGTCTTGCGCAACAGAACCTCATGAACCGTGTCAGGGCAGGAATGCAGCAGCACTAAGTGAGTCCTTCTGTGTGCCGCAAGGGTGCCTGGACCGAGCTGGCTGTCAGGGTAACGCCTGTGAGCCGTATACAAAGCGGGGTGCGCGGATTAAAATAATTTAGAATCAGTATGCCGGGTGCAGAGATGCATGCGGCTCTTTTTCTGTCTGTTTATTCCCGGAAAACCACGTTTCTTCCTGCTGTTTCGGCAGATTCCCACTTGCCCGCGCTTGCTATATGTATTATAATATATCAGAATGGGCTTATTTTAATCTGATGTGGAAAACAACGATAAAAATGATGTGATAACAACAGAAAGGATGTGGCTTCGATGAGAGTTGGAATGCTGACCAGCGGCGGTGACTGCCAGAGCCTGAATGCAACCATGAGGGGCGTGGCAAAGTCTCTGTATAAAATGTATGATGATGTGGAGATTATCGGATTCGAGGACGGCTATAAAGGCCTGATGTATGCAGATTATCAAATTATGAAACCATCTGATTTTTCTGGTATTCTGACCAAGGGCGGAACCATTCTGGGAACCTCCCGCCAGCCCTTTAAACTGATGCGGGTGCCGGATGAAAACGGCCTTGACAAAGTAGAAGCAATGAAACACACCTATAAAAAACTGAAGCTGGAGTGCCTGGTGGTGCTGGGCGGAAACGGAAGCCAGAAAACAGCCAATCTTCTTCGTGAGGAAGGGCTGAATGTGGTATCTCTGCCAAAGACCATTGACAATGATCTGTGGGGAACAGATGTGACCTTCGGCTTCCAGAGCGCCATTAATGTGGCAACCAATGCCATTGACTGTATTCATACAACAGCAGCTTCCCATGGCCGCGTATTTATTGTGGAGGTTATGGGACACAAGGTTGGCTGGCTGACTCTGTATGCCGGACTGGCAGGAGGCGCAGATATTATTCTTCTGCCGGAGATCCCCTATGATTTGAATGTGATTGTAGGCGCGCTGAGAGAGCGCAGCAGACAGGGAAAACGGTTTTCCATTCTGGCTGTGGCAGAGGGCGCTATTTCCAAAGAGGATGCTATGCTCACCAAAAAGGAACTGAAAGAAAAGAAGAAAAACGGGGTTGTATATCCGTCAGTAGCCTATGAGCTGGGGGCAAAGATTACAGAAAAGACAGGTCAGGAGGTCCGCGTTACAGTTCCGGGCCATACTCAGAGAGGCGGAGAACCCTGCCCCTATGATCGTGTGCTTTCTACCCGTTTGGGTGCAGCGGCAGCCAAGCTGATTCATGACAAGGAATATGGCTATATGGTCGCTGTGCAAAATAATGAGATTACCAAGGTTCCTCTTGCCGAGGTAGCCGGGCGCCTGAAAACGGTGGATCCGGACTGCTCAATGATCAAAGAGGCAAAGATGCTGGGCATCAGCTTTGGTGATGAATAAAAATAACTGCAAAGTCCCGGATGGAATTCCGGATATCTGCAGAAATAAGGAGTTTTTGATTTATGTCATATACTGCGCTGTACCGCAAGTGGAGACCGGCGGGATTTGCGGACGTTAAGGGACAGGATCACATTGTACAGACCCTGAAAAATCAGATAACCGGGCAGCGCATCGGTCATGCCTATCTGTTCTGCGGAACGCGGGGAACCGGAAAAACTACTATTGCCAAGATTTTTGCAAAGGCGGTCAACTGTGAACATCCTGTTGACGGAAGCCCCTGCGGCGAGTGTGAAAGTTGCCGGAGCATTGCGTCCGGACGTTCTATGAATGTCGTTGAGATTGATGCGGCCTCTAACAACGGCGTGGAAAATATCAGAGAGATTCGGGAGCAGGTGCAGTATCCGCCTACAGAAGGACGGTACCGGGTTTATATCATTGACGAGGTGCATATGCTGTCTACGGGCGCATTTAATGCCCTGTTAAAGACCCTGGAGGAGCCGCCGGCTTATGTGATTTTTATTCTGGCAACAACAGAGGTTCATAAAATACCCATTACAGTGCTGTCCCGGTGCCAGCGCTACGATTTCCGGCGGATCACTATCGAGACGATAGCGGCGCGGCTGCGGGAGCTGGCAGATGCAGAGCAGATTCCGGTAGAAGAGCGGGCGCTGACTTATCTTGCAAAAGCGGCAGATGGTTCCATGCGGGATGCGCTGAGTCTGCTGGATCAGTGCGTGGCGTTTCATTTCGGCACTTTGCTGACTTATGATAATGTGCTGGAGGTGCTGGGGGCTGTGGATTCCAGCGTGTTCAGCCAGCTTTTGCGTGAAATTCTTGCAGGAGATACGGCCGGCTGCATTCGCCGCCTGGAGGAAATGGTGATTCAGGGGCGGGAGCTTGGACAGTTTGTGGTGGATTTCATCTGGTATCTGAGGAATCTTCTGATACTGAAAACTACAGATGATGCGGAGTCTATGCTGGAAATGTCGGAGGACAATCTGCGGCTTCTCCGTGAAGAAGCCGGGATGGCAGACGGGGAAACCCTGATGCGGTTTATCCGTATTTTTTCTGAGCTTTCCAACCAGCTGCGCTATGCTTCCCAGAAACGGGTTTTGATTGAGATAGCCCTGATTAAGCTGACAAAGCCGCAGATGGAGCCGAATCTGGACTCTATTCTTCAGAGGCTTAATGAGCTGGAGGCCAGGATTGAAGAAACGCCTCAGGTTACGCCGGAGCTGATGCAGCAGATGGCAGCCCGGATGGGAAATTCCGGCGGTGCGTCTTTAAACAGTACAGCTGCAGGAGTTTCTCCGGGCCAGGAAGAAGGCGGTTCGGGGGGAGAAATGCCGCCGCAGGTGGCGATTCCCAGAGCCCAGCTGGAAGATTTGAATCTGATTCGCCAGGACTGGGGAAAAATTATCCGGGATTTGGGAGGAGCCATTCGTCCCAGCTTTCGGGATACGGTGCTGGAACCCAGCGGAGACAGCTGCCTTTGTGTGGTATTTTCCAGCCCTGATAATTATGCTATTGGCAGCAGGGCAACGGTTCTGGGTGAACTGGAGCGGTATATTCAGGAAAAATACGGAAAAGAGCTGTATCTGAAGGCCCGCCTGAAAAGTGCCGGTGAGCGTATGAATACCATTTATGTAAGTGATGAGGAATTAAAAGAAGCAGTCCATATAGATATTGAAGTTGAGGACTAAAAGAACCATTTAAAATCGTTATGAAAATCGAGGAGGACAAACATCATGGCAAAGCGTGGTGGATTCCCGGGCGGTATGCCGGGCAATATGAATAATCTGATGAAACAGGCGCAGCGTATGCAGCGTCAAATGGAGGAGACTACAAAAGAGCTGGAGGAGAAGGAATATTCTGCTTCTTCAGGCGGCGGAGCAGTTACCGTAACGGTTTCCGGTAAGAAAGAGGTCGTTTCTGTAAAGATGGCAGAGGAGGTTGTAGATCCGGATGATATTGAGATGCTTCAGGATCTGATTGTGGCAGCTACCAATGAGGCGCTTCGCAAAATGGAAGAGGAGTCTCAGGCTGCAATGGCCAAGCTGACCGGTGGTCTGGGCGGCCTTGGTGGAGGATTCCCGTTCTGATATGGATTATTACAGCAGGCAGATCACAACGCTGATCGAAGAATTGTCAAAGCTGCCGGGAATCGGCAGCAAATCAGCCCAGCGGCTGGCTTTTCATATTATCAATATGCCCAAGGAACAGGTAGCCAGCCTGACCGGCGCCATTACCCAGGCAAAGGCCAATATCCGGTACTGCAGAGAGTGCTTTACGCTGACGGATCAGGAGCTTTGTCCTATCTGCAGCAGCGAAAAGAGGGATCACAGTACGATTATGGTAGTGGAGAATACAAGGGATCTTGCTGCATATGAGAAAACAGGAAAATATGACGGGGTGTACCATGTGCTTCACGGAGCAATTTCTCCCATGCTGGGCATTGGTCCTAATGATATTAAGCTGAAGGAGCTGATGCAGCGTCTGCAGGGAGATGTGAAGGAGGTTATCATTGCGACAAACTCAAGCCTTGAAGGCGAGACGACGGCAATGTATATCAGCAAACTGATTAAACCCACGGGAATCCGGGTGAGCCGGATTGCCAGCGGCGTACCTGTAGGCGGCGATTTGGAATATATTGATGAGGTAACCCTGCTGAGAGCCCTGGAGGGGCGAATAGAGCTGTAGCAGCCTTTTGGCAGGCGTGAGGAGTGCATAAGATGGATAAATATGAATTTAATATAAAAGTGGAGCAGATGCGCAAAATGGTGGCCCGCGGCGATTATGTGACGGCCATGAAAATTGTGGATACCATTGACTGGAAAAAGGTGCGAAATGCAAATCTGCTTTCCATGGTTGCAACAATTTATGAAAAAAATCATGAATACCAGGATGCGAAGGATATTCTGCTTCTGGCCTTTGAGCGGGCGCCGATTGGAAAGCGTCTGCTTTACAAGCTGACAGATCTGGCTCTGAAGGAGGGAAATCTGGAGGAGGCAGAGGCATATTATCGAGAATTCTGCGATCTGGCAGGAGATGATCCTCGCCAGCATTTGCTGCGCTATATGATTCTTAGACAGATGGATGCGCCCCTGGAGCAGCAGATCCATTCTCTGGAAGGATATACAGCAGAGGAGCTGGATGAGAAGTGGCTGTATGAGCTGGCTGAGCGGTATCATGAGGTTGGTGATATTGAACGCTGTGTCAGCACCTGCGATAAGATTATGCTGATGTTTGGTCTGGGCAAGTATGTAGATAAGGCAATGGACCTGAAACAGGAGTATGCGCCCTTAAATCAATATCAGATGGATCTGGTGGAGAACAGAGAAAAATACGAAGAGAAGCTGCGGGCAGTAGAGCAGTCTTTTGAGTATGACGATCAGGATCCGGAAGACAGTAAGGCAGAGGTTCTGCGTCAGGAACGTCCTTATGCAGTGCCGGAACAGGAAGCTGCAGACAATCAGGAGGAGACTGAGCTGGAGGAAGAAACGGCAGAAGAGGAAGATTATCCAGATGAGCCGGAATATGAGGAAAGAGATTACCAGCCAGAGCCGGAGGCTGAGAACCGTCAGGACACAGTGCTTCCGCTGGAGAGAGAGACGATTACAGCTGCTGTAAAGCAGGCAGAAACAGAAGAAAGCCTGGCGAGAGAGATGTCCCGTCTGAAGAGAGAAGTGCCGTCAGAGGAAGAGTCTGAACTGGAAAAAACCAGGATTCTGAGCGCTATTAAACGGGCTCCGTCAGCATCAGAAGCTGTTGCTGAGCTGCCGGAGGAGGATGTGACAGCAGAAGTTCCGGAAGAGGAAGAATTGCCGAGAATGACGAATCATCTGATGATAGAAGCCCGTACACCGGAAAAGGGTTTTCAGATGGCTGTTGAAACATTAAAGCAGATTCAGAGAGAGACCGGAGTTAAGAATCCGGTAGCCAAGATTACAGGCTCCAGGCTGAACAAACGGGGTGTGCTTGCCAGCAGAGAAAAAATTGCGGGCAAGGATCTGATCATTGAAGAGGCCGGCGATCTGACACCTGAGATGCAGAAAGAACTGGAACAGCTGATGAGCCATGATACGACAGGTATGCGGATTATTCTGATTGACAATCCAAGACAGCTGGAAATGATGCATGCGCAGAATCCGTCTCTGGCAGATAAATTTGAGTGTATTGGCTGTGAATTCCAGGAGCCGGAAAAAACAGAAGAAAAAGAGCAGGCCCCTGTGATTCCGGAAAAGGCTTACATGGAGGAAATGCCGGAGCCGGAAATTCCGGTTCAGCCGGCGGATGAACGTCCGGTTCGTCATATTGTTCCGGAAAGCAGCAGCGCAATGAGGATGCCGGGACCGGGAGATTATTATGAAACGGATCGGGAACCGGAGTATCCGGAAGAGGAAGACGAGATGGATATTGATGAATTCGCTCAATATGCATGCAAATATGCTTCCGAGATAGACTGCAGCATTACCGGAAAAAGTATGCTTGCCCTTTATGAGAGAATTGAGATCATGGAGGAGGATGGTATTCCTCTGACACGGGCAGCTGCAGAGGATTTGATAGAAGAAGCGGCAGACAAGGCAGAGCGTCCTTCCGTAGGACGCCGTCTGAAGGGATTGTTTTCTTCAAAATATGACAAAGATGGTTTATTAATTTTAAAGGAAGAGCATTTTATTTAATATGGCAGAGATCAAATTAATTGCTCTGGATTTAGACGGGACGCTTCTGGACAGCCAGAAGCGTCTCTCTTCCAGAAATAAAAGAGTATTAAAGGAGTGTATCCGGCGGGGAATCTGGATTGTACCCTGTACCGGAAGAATCTGGTTTGGAGTACCGGATTTTATTCGCAGTTTTCCGGGAATTCGCTATGCGATTACTACCAATGGAGCAGTTGTGGAGGATGTAATTGAATCGAAAATTCTGGATGAAAGAAAACTGACATGGCAGCAGGCGGCAGAACTGCTGGAATTAGCAAAGAAATTTCATACAATGTATGATGTATACACAGACGGACACGCATTTGGTGAAGAACGATTCCTGAATCATATGGAGGACTTTGGTATTGAATCTGCCCTTCAGAAAATGGTGCGTGATACACGGGAAGCGGTTCCGGATGTGGAGGAGCGGGTTCGCGAACTGAAAAAGCCGGCCGAAAAGGTGAATTATTTTTTTGGCGATCTGGAAGAGCGCAGCAGAGCCAGGGCGGCATTAGAGGCCAGAGGCGATGTGCTGGTAAGCTCCTCTTTCCCCAATAATCTGGAAATAAATGCCATCGGAGCATCAAAAGGCGAGGCGATTCTTCGTCTGGCTGCTCATCTTGGGATTCGTCCGGAAGAAACCATGGGATTTGGTGACGGAGAAAACGATATTTCTATGATTCGCATGGCAGGAGTCGGTGTTGCCATGGGAAACGGGGCTGAGAACCTGAAAGCGGAGGCAGACTATATAACCGGAATCAACGATGAGGACGGAGTGGCCCAGGCAATTGAAATGCTGGTACTGGGATGCACAGAAACGCAGGATATCTGAGCGAAGAAATGCAGTTTGCGGAAAATGATTGTATCTGCCGGGACAGATGGAGAACTGTGAGAAAAACGGCGGATTGTGTTCAGGGCAGATGCAGACACAAAATGAAAGACAGAAAAGGTATAATATGAGTTATCTGACAGAACACTGGTTATCCATAGGAGCGGGGGTATTCCTGCTTTCTATGATTTTATATGGTCATTACAGAGGATTTTTAAAAATGGCAATGACTGTGCTGACGCTGGTTTTAAGCCTTACCGTGGTTCGGACAGCAGTTCCGCATATGACAGGCCTCCTGGCGGCAAATACGGGCCTTAGAAGGGCGATAGGACAGGGACTGCTTCATATGAGCGGATTGAAGGACGGAGGAACAGGGCTTTCTGCTGTACTTCCGTCCCAGCAGCGTCAGTCTATTGAAAATCTGAAGCTGCCGGAACAGATGAAAGAAATTCTTCTGGAGAATAATAATCATGAAATTTACAACTTGCTGGGAGTAGACAGTTTTTTTGAGTATCTGGGAGCCAGCCTGGCTAATATGGTACTTAATCTGATTGTTTCTGTTGTTTTATTTGCGACAGTGTATCTTCTGATAAGATTTGCAATAAAATGGCTGGATTTGATGGCACGCCTTCCAATCCTTTCCGGAATGAACCAGATAGCAGGTGCGCTTCTGGGGGCGGTTCAGGGACTTGCTGTGCTGTGGGCGGCCGGAATGACGGTTGGATTTTGTTCGGCAGCCGTATGGGCTCAGCCAATCCTTGCCCAGATAGAAAGCAGTATCTGGCTCTCTTATTTATATCATCACAATCTGTTTAACTGGATTCTGTACAGCGCAATCAACAGCCTGGGGTAGACTGTGATGAAAAATGTGGAAGAATGAAAGAGAAAACACAAGATATAGTGTATGAAAAGAATGTGAAAAAAACAGTTAAAAAAATTGAAAAAATCTCTTGACAAAATCCACTATAAAATGGTATATTAAAGCTCCACCGCGAAAAACGGTGGTCAGCTTTAAGAGAAAAACAAAAAGTTGAAAAAAATAAAAAAAGTTGTTGACAAACGCAAGCGACTGTGATAAGATAAACGAGTTGCTGCTGAGAACAAAAGCAACAACGAAATGAACTTTGAAAATGAAAAATTGAACAGTGTTTAAAACCCTGAAAATTCTAATAAAAAAGA
>OHJX01000531.1_pt1 | contig 14538 bp, 14 predicted proteins | sample 1568671 | NCBI WGS metagenome assembly OHJX01 (sample SAMEA3879589, study PRJEB24766) | human gut metagenome | biome: human-associated habitat; feature: feces | place: USA | collected 1985/1987 | reverse complement strand
TAATAGATATCGGGTGTGGGAACACAAACGAAAAATAAAGGTTTTTTGAAATATAATTATCTATGTAGTGTCCACCTTGTCACAAAAATGTAGGCGACATTCACTTGGATAAGGACAGATAAGCGTATCATTAGAAATAGTGGTACGCTTATTTTTTACCCCTATTACATATTTGAGTATCCTGACCGTTCTTCTATTGCAGGAGAGCTGAGCCAGAGTGTAGGTAAGAGTTTTATTAAGAGTTATTCTGCGGTCTGCCTTGAGAGAGCAATCATTGTGTTTGCCGGTATTATCTTTTCCCTTTTTGCAGCAGCACCGCTCGTGGTCAATCCTGCTGCTCGGCAGTTACGATGGTGTGGAGTTATGTAGGTGAGTTGATTTTTAATATGCTCATCTTAGTCGGTGCGGTCAAAATGGCAGACCGAGTCGTGCGTGGGATGATGTGATTGCAGAGGTGTAGCGTATGACAGAGAACAAGAGATATAAAGTTATTGTTTCTGACAGGGCAAAGAGAATATTGGGAACACATATCCGTTTTATGGCACAGGTCAACAAAGAAGCAGCAGCGGCAAAAAAGAAAGAGATTATGACCGCTATGCGTTCCCTCTGCCAGATGTCGCAGCGTTTTCCATTTTTTGAAGAACCCTATATTACACCGAATAAATACCACAAGATGTTTATTGAGAAGTGGGATCTTGTCCTCTATCAAATACAAGATGATACGGTGTATGTGGAGTATATTTTAGATTGCCGTAAGGATTACAGTTGGTTTATTCGATAACAACAAAATAATTTTCAGAAATCGTCATTTATAGTTGGTGGCGATTTTTTTATGTCTAAAATTATCAACAAGGAAAGGATTGGTAGGAAAATTCCAAAAGGCAGCATCCTTTTTATAGCGACAGGAGAGGTCAAGAAGGGTTGGTGCTAATAAGGAGATCCGTAATTATACGAAAAGTATGTTTTTGGGACTGTCGATGCGGTTATGCAGCTCTATTGTCAGTATCTTGTGATAGGCGGGATGCCAGAGTGTGTGGTGCTGAAATAGATTTTGTTATTCAGCGTGACGGTCAGCTTATTCCGATTGAGGTCAAATCTGCCGACAACACAAGAGCCAAGAGCTTAAAGGTTTATATGGAAACAGTAACGTTTACTATAACGGTGGGCGTTATTATAATTGTAAAAAAGCCATACTTTAACACATTCCCCATCTGTTCCTGAAAAAATTCGGGGTTCAAAATAGTTTCCGTTTGCAAAAATAAGATGTTGAGGTCAAAAGAGGGGTATGTGGAACAATCTTGTCTGTAACAGCAAGAATTGTTCCACACATAGATGTAAATTAAACATCAGCCTCTCTTTTTCTGGTGTGAAAGACACCAGAACAGAAGATCAATAAATTCTCCTACGCTGGGCTGTCCTTCCAGTGGATAAGGGCAGAGAGCCTTCAATTTTTTGCGGGCAGGGGAATTCCAGCATACTTTGATGATGGTGCGGAGATTGCGTTCCACACATCTTACATTGGTATGGTATTTGTCAGCGACAAAGGGAAATATTCTGGTGGTATAAGAAAGCAGCCGGCTTTCATCTTCCAGAGCCTGTTCCAGTACTGTTACAAGAAAAGCATATCCTTTGTAGCTGGTACGGATTCCCAATGACAGTAAAAGAGTTTCAGGAGTATACATTTTTTATTTTTCCTTTCGTGTAAATTTTTCTTTGCTCAGGTTCAGATTTTGACACCTGATGCTCTTTTCTTTTGTTTTTTTGTTCCCTTCTCCCTAACCAGATGCCAGAAAAGGATATCCAGAAATTCTCCCACTGTGGGCGGGGATTCCAAAGGATAGGGCGATATGCTTTGCAGTTTTTGACAGGCGGTGGATTCCCAACAGACTTTGATAACTGTGCGGATATTCCGCTCGATGCATCGCACATCGGTTTGATACTTCAGGGCAATAGCAGGAAAAAGCTCTGTTCCGATGGATAACAGGCGATTTTCATCCTCCATGATTAAGGTCAGAGCATCTACCAAATAGTAATAGCCTTTATAATTGGTGCGAATGCCCAGAGAAAAAGGCAGAGATTCTACCGTGTTCATAGATGTAGTTCCTCCTGAAATGGTATTCCGATAGAATTCGGAAAATTTGTGTACATATATTTCTTTTCTCCTTCCGTGGAAGTTTTATCAAAAGTCCTGTAACTGCTCCAAAAAGATACAGTTACAGACTCTCCTATAATAGAAACGCAGAAACAGGGGGAAAATGTCGAAAAAAATGAAAAAAATTTAAAAACCTTTTTTTCGAAGATGCCAATGAAGAATATCGATAAATTCTGTTACGGTTGGGCAGGATTTGAGAGGATAAGAAGCGATATTCTGAAGAAGATTTCGCTGGTCAGAATTCCAGCAGTTTCTGACAACGGTTCGAAGATTTCGATCCACGCACTCTATGGTGGTGTGATAATGGTGAGCTACGGTGGGATAGAGATTTTTGGTGACATAGAGAAGCCGGTCGTCATCTTCCAGAGTGAGTTCCAGAGCCATCACCAGAAAGTGATAGCCCTTGTAAGTTGCATGAATGCCCAGAGCAAGTGGTAATTCATAAATGTGATTCATTTTAGACTCCTTTCCTGAGTGATAATGTAAAAAATGGGGCGTACGCCCTTGCTAAATCTTATGTTACAGTAAAAAATATCAAAGTTCAAAAAATACACAGAAACCGACACAAAAGAGAGCAAGAAAAAATCCCGCCAGAGGCTATTCTGACGAGATTTCTTTTTTTAAAGAATCTCTATAGGGGATATAGGACGTATCGAAAAGGCAAAGCTCATCCAGATTATCAAATTCACGGATGATTCCGTCAGGATATTTTCGGATATAAAGAGTGAGCTGATCCAAATTCTGCATATAGAGACTTTCCCAGTACATATCCCGGGTTTCCGGGAGGGGGTAAGCGGCTTCCAGAAGCTGCACATATTTTTGGGAAAATTCTCTGTTCCAGTAAGAATGTCCCATCATACACCAGGCATTGGCGCCTCCGATCTTTACATGGGTGATCTTTCCATTAAAATTTGTGGAAAGACAATACTCGTCAGTCTCTCCCTTCATATAAACAGCAGAATAATAAGGTTCATATACATAAGCGTCAAATACATTTTCCATAAAATAATTATCTGCGGAGCAGATGTAAGTATTTCCCAGATATTGTCGGACAGCATAGATAGAAGAATGGTTGTTTCGCGTGGTATAATCGGGGTTTTCTATGATGTGGACATCATATTTTTCCTCCAGATAATAAAACATCTCTTTTTTATAGCCGACAACCACATAGATATCCGGAATACCGGCATCGCGAAGCTGGCGAATCTGCCGCTCGATCATAATCTCGCCTTTTACTTTCAGAAGAGCCTTGGGAGTAATCTCAGAAAGAGGGGCAAACCGGGAAGCAAAACCGGCAGCCATGATAACTGCATTGTCGACTTTATACGCAGCAATAGCTTCATAATCTCCTTGCCGATAGCAGGATTCAAATTCATTTTTTAACATAGGTATCCTCCGGAAATGTTGGGATGTTTAATATTTTATGATTGTAGATGAGATACGGGAGAATGTCAAGATTTCCATGAAGTATTTTATGATTATGAAATAGAATTGTAAGAATTAAAAAGGGGAAATTCGTTGAAATATGAGGAAAATTGTACTAATATATAAAAATGCCAGAAGAATTGTTTTGCGCCTTGCATTTCAACGATTTCGGCATCATATAGAAGATTATGGAAATGTTTTTAGAGAGGAGAGGAAGAGAATGAAAACAAGAAGAGGTCTGCTGATCGGGCTGGGAATTCTTGCTTCATTATCTATGACTGTACCTGTCGCAGCAGCAAATGTGGAACAGACAGTCATTTCTTCGGTTGAGGGACAACAGGATAGTACAGTAGAAGAGAACCTGCCTGAGGGGGAGGAAACTGAAGGAGAAAATGAAACAGGAGAGCCAGAGGAAGAACAGAAAGAATTCTGGCATTTTGGTGATAAATCTGAGGGATTTCAATTATATGTGAAGGATGAACAGCAGGGAGAGGTTGCATCGGAAGCAACCGGCGCTTTTTTGATAGGTGAAAAGATTTATTATCTTGAAAAGGGACGTCCTCAGAGTGGTATCGTGGAGGTCGGTGAAGCACAGAATGGTGGAAAACTGACTCCAGCTGCGCAGTTGGAAGTGGGGAAAAAGTACTTTTTTGAGGAAAATGCAGAAGAACCGGGGCAATATGGAGCCTGGATAACGAATGAAACACAAACAGATCAGTGGAATCATCGAACAGATGGAACTTGGGTGTGCCTTTCTCCCGGGGGAGCGGTAAATCAGAATGTAAACGGCTGGCAGGAAGTGGAAACAGGGTGTTGGCTGTATGCTGAAAATGGAGTCGGAAGTATCCGCAATGGCTGGCAACAGTTAGATAATAAATGGTATTATCTGGATGAAGAAGGAAAGCGTGACACTGGAAAAACAGGGCTTCAAACCATAGGAAATGAAAAGTACTTTTTGAATGCCGACGGTGTACCACAGACTGATTTCCAGAAAGTAGACGGTCAGACGTATTACTTTGGAAAAGATGGTGTTCTTCAGAAATATACCGGTTGGAAAACGATTGATGGAAAATTATATTATTTCAACAATTCTTATCAGTTGGCAAATTCAGGACTGAATGGCTGGCAGCAGATTGATGGTAAATGGTATTGGATGGAAAATGGAAAGACAGCAAGTGGCTGGAGAGCAATCAACGGTAAATGGTATTATCTGGATGAAAAAACCGGAGTGATGCAGAACGGATTTTTCAAGGATGCAGGCGGAAGTTTGTATCATAGCGATGGAAGCGGAGCTATGACAGGAGGCGGCTGGAACCTGATTGGAAATACCTGGTATTGGATGCATGATAACGGAGTGATTTTCAGGGGCTGGCTCAGACAGGGAAATACCTGGTATTATTTAGATGAAGCAACCGGAGCTATGAAAACCGGCTGGTATCAGGTGGGGAATACCTGGAGAGTGGAGCGATGCAGACAGGCTGGATTCTTCCTAATGGAAGAACTTGGTATTACCTGAATGGAAATGGAGCTATGGCTGTTGGCTGGGGACGTGTAGGAAATACCTGGTATTATTTTAATGAGAGTGGAGCGATGCAGACAGGCTGGCAGCAGGTGGATGGAACCTGGTATTATATGAGTGGAAACGGGGCGATGCAGACCGGTTGGCTTAAGCTTGGAATTTCCTGGTATTATCTGGGAGAAAACGGAGCGATGAGAACTGGATGGCAGCGTTTGGGAAATACCTGGTATTATTTAACACCCGGACATGGAGCTATGAAAACCGGCTGGTATCAGGTAGATGAAACCTGGTATTATTCCGATGGAAGCGGAGCTATGGCAGCGAACCGATGGATTGACACCTATTATTATGTGGGAGCCAATGGAGCTATGGCAACGAATACCTGGGTAGGTCCGTATTGGGTAGGAGCTGATGGTCGTTGGAGACCGAATTACGATCCGGATCTTACGGGAGCAAAATGGGTTCAAAGCGGTTCCAAATGGTATTACCAGAGAGAAGATGGAACATATCTTAAGAATATGTGGAAGAAGATTTCCGGTGACTGGTATCGTTTTGATACAGAGGGCGCTATGCTTACTGGATGGAACTGGGTGGATGGTTACAAATACTATTTTGATGAAAAAGGTCATATGGTACAGGATGTAGATGCTATCCTTGGAAAACAGAAAGAATACTATATTACCGTGGATCGAATCAACTGTCAGGTTATGATATATGCAAAAGCAGAAGATGGAAGATTCGTTATTCCGGTAAAATCTTTTGCATGTTCTGTGGGACTTCCGAGTACGCCAACGCCAAAAGGGGAACACCACATTTTTAACCGTCAGAGATGGCAGGAATTGATGGGACCATCCTATGGACAGTATTGCAGCCAGATTACAACTACTGGTATATGGCTGCACTCGGTAGCAGGAAATAATATGACCAGTTATAACCTCAGTGCAGCAGCGTACAATATGTTGGGACAGCCGGCGTCTCATGGGTGTATCCGTTTGACGGTACGGGATGCGAAGTGGATTTATGATAACTGCGAGTGGGGAACAAAAGTATATGTGGGAGATTACCTGGATAACAAGTTTGATAAGCCTGCAACGATAAAGATTCCGGCAGGTCAGAACTGGGACCCTACAGATCCGAACATTTAAAACAGAAGTAAGATAAGAAAGAACGAAGGAGCTGTCGCTTTAAACATTATTCAGCAATATTTCTGGAGATGTCCCTAAGGCAACAGCTCTTTTTCTGGATTTAAAAGAATTTTCTGTTGCTGAAATGTAAAATTCATAAGAATATACCAAGATTTAGAAGGTATAACTTGAAATCATCCATATTTTGTAATAGAATAAAGAAAGTATCAAGAGAATGTCAGTATGAGAGGAGTAAAAGGATGAAGAGAAGAAGAAGTCTGTTATTTGGACTTGGTATCATGACCGTCTTATCCGTGACAGTTCCGGTATCTGCTGCAGAAATACAGAAGGATAAAGCCGAAACTGTAAGTACAGTGGAAGAACAGGGACAGGAAACAGAGGCAAAAGTACAGACAGAAGAGAATGTACAGCCAGAAGAAACACAGGAGACGGCAGAAGATAAAGAAGATACGGAAGGTACAGAAGAGCAGGAAAATACAGAAACTCAGGGAAAGCCTACGTATGAAGTGAAAGAAGAAAATGGAGATAAAGTCTATCAGGTAAAAAATGGAGATGGGACAGAAGCTCATTCCACAGGTGCGTTTGAACTGGAATTTGAAGGGATAGAAGGGAAACACATCTATTTTCTGAAAGATGGTAAGATTCAGTCTGGAATTCAGAAGGTGACAAAAGCGGAGAATAGCGACAAGTTTGCGGAGGCAAAACTGGAAGAAGGAAGCTATCTCTTTTATGAAAACGGCGGGAAAGAAGATGCTCCAAGATACTTATCTCAGCCAGAAAAAGACTCATGGATCAAAGAGGAGTCACAGGGATGGTATTACGTTTATACGAATGGAAGCGTTGAACTGGAGAACAAAAATGGTTGGCAGGAATATGAATCCGGAAAATGGATTTATGTGGAAGATGGTCTGGGAAATGTAAAAACTGGATGGGTAAAAAGAGCGGAAGATGAATGGTGGTATCTGGAACAAGATGGAAGCCGCAATACCAGCGCAGACAAACAAGGCATTCAGAAAATTACATACCAGGGCGAAGAGCTGACGTACTTTCTGGATCAGGAGGGGAAGGTTCAGAAGGGATTCCAGACAGCAGATGGAAAGACGTACTATTTCGATGAGTCTACCGGACTTCTTCAGAATTATACCGGTTGGCAAACCATCGGAGGAAAGCAGTACTATTTTAATGCAGCCCATCAAGTAGAGACCACCGGTGCAAACGGCTGGCAGCAGGTGGAAGGCAAATGGTACTGGATGGAAAATGGAAAAACAGCAACAGGTTGGAGAGCAATTAACGGTAAATGGTATTATCTGGATGAAAAGACCGGAGTAATGCAGACCGGTTTCTTCAAAGATGCTGGCGGAAGTTTGTATCACAGTGATGGCAGCGGCGCTATGACAGGTGGCGGCTGGAACCTGATCAATGGTACCTGGTACTGGATGCACGACAATGGAGTGATTTTCCGTGGTTGGCTCAGACAGGGAGATAGCTGGTACTATTTAGATGAGAAAACTGGCGCAATGAAAACAGACTGGTATCAGGTGGGAAATACCTGGTATTATGCGAATGGAAGCGGAGTAATGCAGACTGGCTGGATCATTCCAAACGGAAGAACCTGGTATTATCTGGCAGGAAACGGAGCTATGGCAACGGGCTGGCAGCGTATAGGGAATACCTGGTACTATTTCAATGGAAGCGGAGCAATGCAGACGGATTGGCAATTAGTAGATGGAACCTGGTATTACATGAATGGAAGCGGAGCAATGCAGACTGGCTGGATCATTCCAAACGGAAAGACCTGGTATTATCTGAATGGAAGCGGAGCAATGCAGACCGGCTGGTATCGCTTAGGGAATACCTGGTACTATTCCAATGAAAGTGGAGCGATGCAGACTGGCTGGCAATTAGTAGATGGAACCTGGTATTATCTGCATGGAAATGGAGCTATGGCAGCAAATGCATGGATTGATGGTTATTACTATGTGGGCGCAAATGGAGCTATGGCAACAAACACATGGGTAGGAAACTATTACGTGGGTGCAGACGGCAGATGGATTCCAAATTATGATCCGGTTGTGTATGGCGGTAAATGGGAGAAGAGTGGAAATTCCTGGTATTTCAAGATGGCAGACGGAAGCTATCTGAAGAATCGCTGGCAGAAGATAGATGGCAAATGGTATCATTTTAATGAGAGTGGCGTGATGGCTACCGGTTGGAAATATATTGGAAAGTATAAATATTACTTTAATTCCAACGGGGCGCTGGTACAGGATCTGGACAGCGTGATCGGCATTCAGCCCTCTTATGAGATTACAGTAAATCGTGCAAAATGTCAGGTTACTGTGTATGCAAAGGATGGAGGAAACGGTTACATCATTCCGGTGAAAACATTTGCATGCTCTGTAGGTATGCCTGGTACACCGACGCCAACAGGAACCTTCCGTACACCGGCAAAATATCGCTGGCATACATTGATGGGACCTTCTTACGGTCAGTATTGTACGAGAATCAATGGAGGAATTTTATTCCACTCTGTAGCGGGCTCCAACATGACCAGCTACAATCTGAGTGCAGCAGAGTACAATAAATTGGGAGCACCTGCTTCTCATGGATGTGTTCGTCTGACAGTACGTGATGCAAAATGGATCTATGACAACTGTGGTCTGGGATACGGCAGATACACCGTTTGACAAACCGTCAACACCAAAGATTCCTGCAAGTCAGAACTGGGATCCAACAGACCCGAATATTTAAAGAATAGTAAAGTGTAGAAAATGCATAAATATAGAAAAAGAGCCTGAAAATGCAGGCTCTTTTTTCGTGCAAAATGCCTAATAACCCTAATAAAGTGCCATGAACCTTTAAAAACAGAAAGTGGTATGATATAATGTACCGGATAGTAAGAAATTTTGTAGATTTATAGGGAAGAGATATGCTTCAAAAAATAAAAAATCCAAAGAAGAGAATCCGAATTTCTCTTTTACTTATTTACGATGTATTGGCGATTCTAATTGCAGAATATATGGCGCTGTTGATTCGGTATGAATTTCATCCCCAGTATATTAAACCAATATATCTGGAATCCGTGGCGCATTATACGGTGATTAATGTTATTGTTACCATTTTAATTTTTGCCTTTTTTTCTCTGTATGAAAGTTTGTGGAGATATGCCAGTGTGACGGAACTTCTGAATCTGACCGTGGCATGTCTTGTGTCCTCCTGTCTGCAGTTAGTGGGGACGTATATGTTGGAATATCGTATGCCGCGATCTTACTATATTTTATACTTTTTGCTTCTGCTTCCTATGATGATGGCAGGGAGATTTTCCTATCGGCTTTTGCGGATGTTGAAGCAGAGAATTCATGTGACGGCTCTGGAGGAGCCGGTGATCACTATGGTGATCGGCGCAGGAGACGCGGGACTGGCGATTATAAAAGAGCTGCAAAGTAGTTCCCACCTGAGCAGCAAGGTGGTTTGTGTGATTGATGACAGCAAGGTGAAAAAAGGAAGTCGTATTCAGGGAATTCCCATTGTGGGAGGCAGAGATAAGATTCTCTGGGCTGTAAAAAAATATAAGGTGCAGGAGATTATTTTTGCAATACCGACCATCTCCAGAGAGGAAAAAAGCAAAATACTGAACATCTGTAAAGAGACAGGCTGTAAGCTGCGGACCCTTCCGGGAATGTATCAGTTGATCAATGAGGAAGTGAGCATTGCCAAGCTGCGGGAGGTTAATATTGACGATCTGTTGGGGAGAGAACCTATCCGTACAGATATTGAATCCATACTGGGCTATGTGAAGGATAAAGTGGTTCTGGTCACTGGAGGGGGAGGCTCTATTGGAAGTGAGCTGTGCAGGCAGATTGCAGGTCATGAACCGAAACAACTGGTGATTTTTGATATTTACGAGAATTCGGCGTATGATATTCAGCAGGAATTAAAGAGAAAACATCCGGAACTGAACCTGAAAGTATTGATCGGGTCAGTACGAAACACGCATCGAGTAGGGCAGATATTCAGAACATATCAGCCGGATATTGTGTACCATGCGGCGGCGCATAAACATGTGCCTTTGATGGAGGAAAGCCCGAATGAGGCGATTAAAAATAATGTATTTGGCACATTGAATGTAGCCCGGGCAGCAGATATCTATGGAAGTGAACGGTTTATATTGATCTCCACAGATAAAGCGGTGAATCCTACGAATATCATGGGGGCATCCAAGCGTCTATGCGAAATGATCATTCAGGGGATGAACCGGGAATCGGAAACGGAATTTGTAGCGGTACGGTTTGGAAATGTATTGGGAAGTAACGGCAGCGTGATTCCTTTATTTGAAAAACAGATTCTGGCAGGCGGTCCTGTGACCGTTACCGATAAAAATGTGATTCGCTATTTTATGACGATTCCTGAGGCGGTATCTCTTGTATTGCAGGCAGGGGCTTTCGCCAAGGGAGGAGAAATTTTTGTTCTGGACATGGGAGAGCCGGTGAAAATCGATGATTTGGCTCGAAATCTGATCAAACTTTCCGGATATAAACCCGGTGAAGACATTGAGATCGCTTATACAGGACTCCGACCGGGAGAAAAACTGTATGAAGAGCTTCTGATGGATGAAGAGGGACTTAAAAAGACGCTTCATGAACGGATTTTTATCGCAAAACCTATTAACTTTGACAATAAAGAATTTTGGAGACAGTTGGTGGAGCTGAAGCGAATGGCTTATGAGGATGGGGATGGAATACGGGAGGCAGTGCAGGAGATGGTACCTACGTATCGGAGGAGTGAGACGTTATGACAAAAAGGGAAGGTGGAGAGAATACATTGATTTTATATCATGCCAGTAAGGAAGTTGTAGAATATCCTGAAGTTAGGAAAATGAAATATACAAAAGACTTTTCATGGGGGTTCTATTGTACTAAAAAGTTGGATCAGGCTGTTCGGTGGGCAAATCGAGGTGAAGGAGAACCAATTATAAACATTTATCAATATGACCCAGATGATTCCTTGCAAGTATTATACTTTGAAACGATGACAGAAGAATGGCTAGATTTTATTGCCAGATGCCGTAGTGGAAAAACCCATAGATATGATATTGTGGAAGGTCCTATGGCAAACGATACGATTTGGAATTATGTAAATGATTTTATAACAGGAAAGATTACCAGAAAACAGTTTTGGGCTTTGGCAGAGTTTAAGTACCCAACACATCAGATCAGTTTTCATACATTGGCAGCTTTAGATTGTTTGAAATATCAAAGGAGTGAAGTGATTTATGACAGCGAAAGAGCAAAATGATTTCTTTTATGTATGTTCTCTGATTGAGTATGTAGCCAGAATCACCAAAAACAGACGGGGAGTTGTGGTAGAAAAGCTGGGGGAAAAAGGGATTCGAAAACAACTGCATGACGCAGGAGTGAATCACTGCCTGACTTTTGAACAGGTAGGAGACGAAATCATTGAATGGTATCGGATACCGGAGGGAGAGTTTGACACGATCACGAATTGTAAGTATACGATTCCGGGGTTTATGGATATTGGGCGCTTATATGCGATTATGATAGAAGACTGTGCGAAAGAGGGAGAAGAAGTCGAAGAATTGATGAAAATATTTACATCTTTTATCAGTGATGAGATATCAGAATTTCGTACAGGATTATACTATGTAAATCCAGATTATCTGGAAAAATCATATCAAGAGGGATATTTATTGGAGTGAATGGGAAAATGTGCATGAAGAAGTATGATTATATTATTGTGGGTAGTGGCTTATTTGCAGGAACTTTTGCTTATCTGGCAAGACAAAAGGGCAAACGCTGTCTCGTACTAGAAAAAAGAAATGAGATTGGTGGTAATCTGTATTGTGAAGATAGGGAAGGTATTCATGTTCACAAGTATGGCGCCCACATTTTTCATACGAGTAATCGAGCAGTCTGGGATTTTGTGAATTCCCTTGTGGAGTTTAATCGCTATACGAATTCTCCAATGGCAAATTATCATGGAGAGATGTATAATATGCCTTTTAATATGAATACGTTTAATAAAATGTGGGGATGCCGTACACCGGAAGAAGCCAAAAGTATCATTGAAAAACAGCGGGCGATCATAAAAGAATTACCAAAGAACTTGGAAGAACAGGCAATTTCACTGGTGGGGACAGATATTTATACAAAGTTGATCAAAGGATATACGGAAAAACAGTGGGGAAGAGAATGCAAGGATCTTCCTGCATTTATTATCAAACGGCTTCCGGTGCGTTATACGTATGATAACAATTATTTTAATGATTTGTACCAGGGAATTCCCATAGGTGGGTATAATGTATTGATACAGGCTTTATTTCAGGGGTGTGATATAAAGACGGGTATTGATTTTAATCAACATAAGAAAGAATACATGGGACTGGGTGATAAGATTCTGTATACGGGAACACTGGATTCTTACTATGAATATTGTTTTGGAAAGCTTGAATATAGAAGTTTACGGTTTGAGAGTGAAGTGCTGAACGAAAGAAATTATCAAGGAGTTGCAGTTGTAAATTATACTGATCGGGAGACTCCATATACACGAATTATAGAACATAAACATTTTGAATATGGAACGCAGGATAAAACGGTGATTACCCGGGAATATCCCACAGAATGGAAGGAAGGAATGGAGCCGTATTATCCGGTAAACGATGAAAAGAATCAAGGGTTATTTGAAAAATATAAGAAATTGGCAGATGAGGAAAAAAATGTGATTTTTGGAGGAAGACTGGCAGAATATAAGTATTATGATATGGATAAAGTGATTGCTTCGGCATTTGAATTGGCGGAGAGAGAGCTTTAAAGAACAGATAAAATGAGAAGAAAGGAATGCTTATGAATAGCAGTATATTTTCCTGGTTACTCATTCCGGGATTGTTAATATTATTTTTTCTATTTGGGTCATTTATAACTTGCAGAAAAAAACTGGGATCATTTTCAATTATAGATACCTTATTAATAGGATTTTTTCTGTATTTTGGTTTGTTTCAGATTTTTGCATTACCGATGAAAGTACTTTTGATGCCATTGTCTTATTTGTGCATTAGCTGGCTTATATTTGTTACGATTGCAGTAGTGGTATCTTTGCTTTTCAATAGAAAGTATTGGATCAAATTTGCAAAGAAAACACAGATTAAGGATTGGTGGGGGATGACACTGATTTTTGCTATTGGTGTTATCATTCAAATTGTTGTCATAACGAACAATATCAGTTATGGAAGCTTTGCGGATGCTTCTTACTATATCGCAGATTCAGCTCGATCGGTTGCTACGAATACAATAGAACAGTATAATCAGTATACAGGCGTTTTGAGGAGTGAATTGGATCCATTATATGTTTTGTTGACGTATACAGCGCATAACTCTATGCTGACGTATATTACGAGTATTCATCCATTGATTATTTGGCGTCAGGTTATGGGCGCTGTTGTGATTATTCTGAGTAATATGGTGATTTATCGGATCGGGTGTGTTGTGTTTAAGGAAAAAAGAGGGAAAGCAGTTATTGCCTGGGCAGTGTGGTTGTTGATTTCATTCTTTACCTATTCTGCGTATACGCCGGGAGGATTTTTCTTTTATCGGGCGTTTGAAGGAAAAACAATACTTGCGGTGCTTATTATTCCTGTTATGTTGCTTCAGATGATTCGCAGTATTTGCAATAAATTTGACAGAGAAAGCTTTATAGAGAGTTTAATCATAGAAATAGGTTCATTGCCATTTTGTATGTCGTCTATGATGGTAATACCAGTTCTTGTTACTATTTTTTATGTTCCGGGAGTTTTTGCTTATAAAAGCAAAAAAGGTTTCCTCCAGTATGTGTTGCTGGTGGGAATATATCTTATAGAATTATTGTGTTACATGATGATATCAAAAGGAATATGGAGAGTAGTGATAGGATGAAAGGAAGAAAAGTATGGTAGGTATTACAGCGGAAGGGTATGGATGGGATTTTGTCTGGCAGAACTTCCAGTTTTTTATGGCTCAAAGCAAGCTATGGTATATTTTCCCGGTTTTGATGCTGTTGGTATTATTCGCCAGGAAAAAGGAATATCGTCTCTTGGGCATATATCCATATCTGATTTTCTTGGTTACGGTGTGTAATCCATTTTTAATAGAGATTGCAGGAAAACTCATAGGTTTGTCGGATCGGTACTATCGTTTTTTCTGGCTGATTCCGCTAGGATTACTTGCAGGAATCTTAACGGCATGGATTGTGGGAAAGATAAAATGGAAAGTTGTACAGGGCGTATTTTTGGCGGCAGTAGCGGCAGG
>OHJX01000527.1_pt1 | contig 14745 bp, 15 predicted proteins | sample 1568671 | NCBI WGS metagenome assembly OHJX01 (sample SAMEA3879589, study PRJEB24766) | human gut metagenome | biome: human-associated habitat; feature: feces | place: USA | collected 1985/1987 | reverse complement strand
TATTTTTATTGTTATTAAACATATCAGTTATATTGATATGTTTTTTTATAGTAATTAAGGAGGATGAATGATGAAAGCATACTTAATTTTAGAAGATGGCAGTGTATTTGAAGGAACAAGTATTGGTGCAGTTAAAGAAGTAGTTAGTGAGTTTGTATTTAATACTTCGATGACAGGATATTTAGAAGTGTTAACAGATCCTTCTTATGCTGGTCAGTCAGTCGTAATGACTTATCCATTAATTGGGAATTATGGGGTTTGTTTAGAAGACCAAGAGTCAAGTAAACCACATGTAGAGGGATTTATTGTAAATGAACTAGCTAGATTGGGAAGTAATTTTAGAAAAAATATTGATTTAGAGGAATACCTAATCCAACATGATATTCCTGGGATTCAAGGAATTGATACTCGAAATCTAACGAAAATTATTCGTAATATTGGATGTATGAATGGAATGATAACAACAACTAAATATAAAAATCTTGATGAAGTAATGAAACGGATTCATGCTTTCAAAGTAACTGGAGTTGTGGAACAAACTACATGTAAAGAGTCTTATACAATTGGTACTGGAGATAAAAGAGTTGCTTTATTAGATTATGGAGCAAAAGCTAACATTGCTAAAAGTTTAGTGAAACGTGGATGTCAAGTTACAGTCTATCCTGCCAGTACGCCAGCGTCAGTTATTCTAAAAGAAAAGTATGATGGAATCATGCTTTCAAATGGTCCTGGAGATCCTGAGGAAAATGTTCAAATTATTGAAGAAATCAAGCTGCTTGCAAGTAGTCAAACACCGATTTTTGCGATTTGTTTAGGACATCAGTTAATGGCTTTAGCCCATGGTTTCAAAACTGAAAAGATGAAGTATGGCCATCATGGTGCTAATCATCCGGTTAAAGATTTAGAAACTGGTCGAGTATATATTTCTACTCAGAATCATAATTTTGTGATTAAAGAAGATTCAATTGATTCAGCAGTAGCAAAACCATGGTTTATCAATGTAAATGATAAGACAATCGAAGGTGTTACTTATCTTAAAGAAAATATTAAAACAGTACAATTTCACCCTGAAGCATGTGCTGGTCCATTGGATACTGATGCTTTATTTGAAGAATTTATAAAGATGATGGAGGGAAAATAGAATGCCAAAAGATAGTAGAATAAAAAAAGTATTAGTAATTGGTTCGGGACCAATTATTATTGGTCAAGCAGCAGAATTTGATTATGCTGGAACTCAAGCTTGTCGGGCATTAAAAGAAGAAGGGATTGAAGTAGTTTTAATCAACTCTAACCCTGCAACAATCATGACTGATAAGGATATTGCTGATAAGGTTTATATTGAGCCCTTAACCGTACCGGTTGTTAAAAGTTTAATAATTAAAGAACAACCAGACAGTATTTTGCCAACCCTGGGTGGTCAAAATGCTTTGAATATTGCGATGGCATTAGCTGATGAAGGTTTTTTAGAAGAACATAATGTTCAAACGATTGGGACTTCAACTAATACGATTAAATTAGCCGAAGATCGCTTAGAGTTTAAAACCCTAATGGAAAATATTAATGAACCATGTGCAGCCTCATTAGTTGTTAATCATGTTGATGATGCTTTAGAGTTTGCTAAAAAGATTGGTTATCCAGTTGTAGTACGTCCTGCTTATACTTTAGGTGGAACGGGAGGCGGAATCGCTTATGATGAAACAGAATTACATGATATCTGTTCAAATGGATTAAGGTTATCACGAGTTAGTCAATGTTTAATTGAAAGGTGTATTGCCGGATGGAAAGAAATTGAGTATGAAGTAATGCGTGATGGTGCTGGAAACTGCATCACTGTATGCAACATGGAAAATTTAGATCCTGTAGGAGTTCATACTGGTGACAGTATTGTTGTAGCGCCAAGCCAAACTTTATCAGATAAAGAATATCAAATGTTAAGAACCTCTGCTTTAAATATTATTACAGCATTAGATATTCAAGGTGGGTGTAATGTTCAATATGCGCTAAATCCCGATAGTTTTGAATACTGTGTAATTGAAGTAAATCCACGAGTTAGTCGTTCTTCAGCTTTAGCTAGTAAAGCTACTGGTTATCCAATTGCAAAACTAGCAGCAAAGATTGCTTTAGGGTACACATTAGATGAAATCATCAATGCAGTAACAGGGAAAACTTATGCTTCATATGAACCAACATTAGATTATGTCGTATGTAAAATTCCTAAATGGCCATTTGATAAATTTGTTGATGCTTCAAGGAAATTAGGGACTCAAATGAAAGCAACTGGAGAAGTTATGAGCATTTGCAATAATTTTGAAGGTGCGCTAATGAAAGCATTGCGTTCACTGGAGCAAAATCTTTACTATTTGCATCTAGATGAACTTGATGGAAAAGATGTTGAATTTCTCCAAAAGAAATTAAAAGATGTTGACGATCAAAGAATTTTTGCGGTAGCAGAAGCATTACGCCAAGGAATTAGTGAAAAAGAAATTCATGATATCACAAAAATTGATTTATGGTTTATCGATAAAATCAAACATTTAGTAGAAGTAGAAAAGGAATTACAAAATAAAGAATTAAGTGGAGAGTTATTGAAAAAAGCTAAACGTTTAGAATTCCCAAATCAAGTAATTGCTAAGTTAACAGGTAAAACTAGTGATGAAGTAAAAAATATGTGCCAAGAAAATAAAATTAACGCAGTGTATAAAGTGGTTGATACATGTGCGGCTGAATTTGATGCAACAACTCCATATTATTATTCAGTCTATGGTGGAGTAAATGAAGTAAATCCAGCTGATGATAAGAAAAAAATAATGGTTTTAGGTTCAGGACCAATCAGAATTGGACAAGGAATTGAATTTGATTATTGCTCAGTTCATTGCGTTTGGGCTTTAAAAGAAGCTGGTTATGAAGATACCGATGGTGATGGAATTCTGGATAAAGATGGGGAAAATTTGTCTCTTCGTTTTGTTACCTATAGTTACAATACAGAATTCCTGCAGTTTGCAGATATTTATCAGGCACAGCTTGCTGAGCTTGGAGTAGACTTGCAGGTAGAAACTTATGATGTACTGGATAGCACAATGGAAGCCGGAGATTTTGATATTGCCGGACTGAATTATGCAATGGCTCCTACTGGAAATGAAAGCTATTTTACCAATATGATATTCCTTTCTGGAGCAAGCAACAATTATAATGGATACGACAATGAAAAAGTAGATGAAATAGCGGAAACACTTTCTACTACATATGACAAAGAGAAACGTGTGGAACTGATGAAGGAAATGGAGCAGGAAATTCTTAATGACGGAGCTTACGCGTTCTTTGCTAATCAGAAACTGATCTGTGTATATAATAAAAAAGTAACTGGATTTGAGATTAACCCTTCAGAATATTATTTGATTACAAACAATATTGACATCGCAGAATAATTTGGAGGAAGAACGGTGCTGGAAATAAAAGAGCTTTGCGTTTCATATGAGAAAATACCTACTGTAAAAAATGTTTCTTTTAAAGTGCAGCAAGGGCAGATTGTTGGACTTGTAGGGGAAAGCGGAAGCGGCAAGAGCACGGTAGTAAGAAGTGTTATCGGGTTATTATCAAAAAGTGGAAGAATTACTTCAGGTTCTCTTATTTTTGAAAACCAGGATCTAACAGAATGCTCACCCAAAAGCTGGAACCAAATACGCGGACGTGAAATTTCTATGATATTTCAGCACCCGGAACATTCCATGGATCCCATTCTATCAATTGGAAAACAGTTTTGTGAAACTATGCGTGCTAAGGGGAGAAATGGAAAAAAGGATGCATTAAACCAAGCTGCTGCCGTTCTCAAAGAACTTCACATGGAGAACCCGGAACGTATTTTAAAAAGTTATCCATTTGAATTAAGTGGGGGTATGTGCCAGCGAGTGGCCATTGCCATGGCAATGGCAAACAATCCGAAACTGTTGCTGGCAGATGAACCTACAAGTGCCTTAGATGTGACAGTGCAGGCAAAAACAATCGATGTAATGATGGAATTGCGGGCAAAATATGGTACGGCGATACTACTGGTCACACACAACATGGGGGTAATTGCCCGCATGGCTGATATGGTAGGAGTTATGTACCATGGAGAACTTGTAGAATGGGGAACAAAAGAAGAAATTCTGAGAAATCCTGCACATCCTTATACCAAAGCACTGATCCGCGCCATTCCAACCATGGATGGAAAATTGCCAGAAAGCGTATATGTGGAAGAACGCATGCCATATACGGAAATATCCAAAACACATTGGGCAGGGACAAGAGGTTAATGATGGAAAAAGAAATATTGGTTGTTAATAATCTGAATAAAACATTCCGAAGTGGAAAAACAGAACTGCAGGCAGTAAAAAACGTCAGTTTTTCGCTTAATCAGGGAGAATGTCTTGGGCTGATAGGGGAAAGCGGCAGTGGCAAAAGTACAGTCGCAAATCTTGTCAGTGGTCTTCTTTCCCCATCATCTGGCAGTGTTTGTTTCTCAGGAAAGAATCTCCAAATGATATTTCAAGATCCTATGGCATCTTTCAGTCCCAGAATGAACATTCTGGACAGTTTATGTGAAGGACTCCGCTATCGTACGAACTTGTCAGGAAAGGAACGGGAGCAGCGGGCATATGAAGTCCTGGAACAGGTAGGACTAAAAAAAGAGTATGCCCATAAGTATTGTTATGAATTATCTGGAGGCGAATGCCAGAGAGCTGCCATCGGGCGTGCGATTATGATAAAACCGGAATTGCTGATCTGTGATGAGGCAACCAGCGCGTTGGATGTTTCTGTTCAGGCTCAGATTATCCGACTTTTAAAAAAACTGGCCGATGGGATGAAGATGTCCTATCTCTTTATTTCACATGACCTGGCACTGGTGAGCAGTCTCTGTGATAAAATCGCAGTTATGTATCATGGGGAAATCGTGGAATCAGGTGCAACAAGAGAGGTTATGGAGCATCCGAAAGAGGAATATACCAGGCTTCTGCTGGATTCGGTATTGTCAGTACCATATGGGAATCAAACAATATCATGAACAAAAAGTATAGTCTGACCAACGGAAGCATATTAAAAGGATTTATTAATTTTGCAATTCCATTGTTCCTTGGAAGCCTGTTTCAGCAATTATATGGTACTGTTGATCTTTTATTTGTTGGAAATATTCTTGGTAAAAATGACGCAGCCGCTGTTGGCTCCAGTAGTATTCTTGTTACCTGCCTGATCGGACTTTTTACAGGAATATCTGTAGGAGCTGGCATTGTGGCTTCACAATGCTGGGGAGCAAATAACAGAAAAAAGCTGTTATTTACAATTAAAAATTCTTTGATGATGGGCTTATTTGGCGGAATCATCCTGACCGGAATTGGTGAACTGTTTTGTAAACAGGCATTACAGGCGTTAAATACTCCGGAAGCTATTATGGCACATGCATTGCTTTATATCCGGATTTATCTGCTTTCTATCTTACCAATGATTTTGTATAATATGTCAGCAGGAATCCTTCGTGCCATGGGAGATTCCAGAACGCCATTTCTGATACTTGCTGCAGGTGGATTTCTTAATGTATGTATGGATGCGCTGTTTATTGGATTTCTTCATCTGGGAGTTGCAGGTGCTGCTTTTGCAACTGTAACTTCTCAGCTTTTTACTGCAGTTGTACTTACAGCTTTTCTAATTAAAAGAGAAAAACTGCTCCAGGAAAACTGGTGTATTGATTTAAACATGATCCGACAGATTTTGTTTCTTGGTGTCCCATTAGGGTTTCAATCCATGCTCCTTACTTTGTCTAATTTAGTAGTACAGTTTTGTATAAACGGATTTGGCGAAAATGATATTGCTGCTTTCGCTGTGTATTTTAAGGTTGAAAATCTGATTTATCTGCCTATTATGGCGTTTGGACAGACAATGGTAACATTCACAGGACAAAATATTGGAGCAAGGCAGATACAGCGGATTCAAAAGGGAGCAATTCAATGTAATCTTTTATCTATGGGAATTATTGGATTAATTTCCGGAATTGTCCTTTTATTTGGAAAAGAAATTCTAGGACTATTCTGTGCAGACGAAGCAGTTGTTGCGGAAGGGTTGAGGATTGTTCATGTATCTTTCCCATTTTATTTTATTTATTCTATTTTGGAAATTACAGGAAGTATTATAAGAGGAGCCGGAAAATCCCTGCAGTCTATGGCAGTTGTAATAGCAACTTTATGTGTACTGCGTACAATCTTGCTAAAAATTTTTGGCTTTAGATGGCATACAATTGATGCTGTAGCAGCTGTATATCCTATTTCCTGGTTTTGCGCAGCAACATTGTTTGTAGGAATATGGCTATATTATAAAAATAAATTATCTTTTTACGAAAGCTAAATGATAAAATAGTGGCGCTTAGGAATTACAATATTCCATTAAGCGCCATTTTTATTCTAAATTGGAATGGTTGCAGAACCCCCCAGGTGGGTTGTAGGCATTGGGGAGCAGTGCTACAATACAAATAATTATAAGGCGCGCACCAAATAAAATTTATTTGGAAAGGAAGTATATTCCATGCATATACCAGAAAATTATCTAAGCCCATCCACCTGTGCAGTTATGACTGCTGCAATGGTGCCGGTGTGGGGATACTCTATTAACAAGGTCAGAAAAGAAATTCCGAAAGCAAAAATGCCTCTTTTAGGTATAGGAGCTGCATTTTCTTTCCTGGGAATGATGTTCAATATTCCGCTTTCAGGGGGAACTACTGGAACTCTGATTGCAATACTTACCGGAAGCCCTGCGGCGGGGTGCATTTCCGTTTCCATTGCGTTGCTGATCCAGGCCTTGCTGTTTGGAGACGGAGGAATCCTTGCATTTGGTGCAAACTGCTTTAACATGGCCTTTGTATTGCCCTACCTTGGATTTTTCCTTTACAAGCTTCTTCTAAAAAAGACTGGAAAGCGAAAATTAAGTGCCGCAATTGGTTCTTATGTGGGAATCAATGCTGCAGCTTTTTGTGCAGCTGTAGAATTTGGAATTCAGCCGTTACTGTTTAAAACAGCAGACGGACAGGCTCTTTATTGTCCATATCCTTTAAATGTTTCCATTCCGGCTATGATGATCGGACATATTACTTTGTTTGGTCTGGCGGAAATTGTGTTAACAGTAGCTGTACTGGCATTTGTTGAAAAGGTTACACCAAAAGCATTAGACCCTGTTCCGGATCAGACAGCATTTAAACCTTTATATATATTAATGGCAGCGCTGATTGTTCTGACACCTCTTGGACTTCTTGCAACAGGAACTGCCTGGGGAGAGTGGGGCGTTGATGAAATTGCATCACTGGTCAGCGGAGGAAGCCAGCTTGGCTATACGCCTTCAGGAATGCAAAATGGATTTGAATTGTCAGCACTGTTTCCGGATTATTCTATGGCGGGAATGCCAGAGTGGACCGGCTATATTCTTTCTGCAATTGTAGGTGTGGCACTTCTGATCATTGTATTTAAGCTTATTTCTTCTGCAATGAAAGATAAAGTTGATTTTAAAAAGAAAGCAGCATAAACATGGAGCAATCTAACAAAGAGGGAAAGCTTCCTGACTGGATGTACAGTCAGGAAGCTTATGCTCCCTCAAAGGATAAAGATGCATTTATAACAAAAAGTACAAAATCTCTGTTAACAGTATTTGGCAGAATTCATTTTACAGAAGGGAAGGATGGCAGATTTTCTGCAAGTTCTTCTCTGAAATTGTTTTATACCTTGATTTATATAATTATAACAGCCAGTTCCCGGAATGCATTGTTTGTGCTTATTATGTGTGCGGCAGTGACACTCCGGCTGGCTTTTTTTCCTGCAGCTTCCATCCGTCAGATTTTAAGCGGGACGATAAGCGCTATTCTGCTTTCGGCATTTATTCTTCTTCCGTCTATTTTTATGGGAAATCCCCAGACGCTTGTAAATATTACCTGCAGAGTTTATGTATCTGTAACCCTTATCGGTATATTATCAGCCGGAACTTCCTGGAATAAGCTTACCAGAAGCCTGAGGAACTTTCATGTTCCATCTTTGTTTATTTTTACCCTGGATATCACCTTAAAATATATTTCCCTCCTTGGAGAAGTTTGTACCGATATTCTGACTTCTGTCAGATTAAGGTCAGTAGGAAAAAATCCACAAAAAGCAGGCGCTTTGTCTGGAATTCTTGGAATTACATTTTTGAAATCTGAAGAAATGGCAGATGAAATGCATGCGGCCATGTACTGCCGAGGATTTACGGGAGATTATCCAATGTCTCCAAAAGAATCGTTACATATTGCGGATCTTTTTTATATTGTGATATTACTTGGCTGTATAGGATTGTTTTTCTATCTAAATAAATAACAGAGATTTTGTTTGCTATTTGAAGCAATAAAAAGGCCCGATAGCTAAAAAATCTTCATGATTGAATAATGGAGGCAGTTATGATCCGACTGGAAAAAATATGTTACGCTTATGAAAAAGAAGTTGCACTTAGATATGTGAACCTTCAAGTAGAAAAAGGAGATTCCCTGGTGATTCAGGGACCAAATGGCTGTGGAAAATCCACTTTAATCAAATTATTAAATGGGATTCTCTTTCCCTCAGAAGGAAGCTATCATTTTCAGGGGCATGAAATTACAGAAAAGGCTTTGAAGAACAATCAATTTGCAAAATGGTTTCACCAACAGATGGGATATGTGTTTCAAAATGCAGATACTCAGCTGTTTTGTGGAAGTGTGGAAGAGGAAGTTGCATTTGGTCCTATACAGATGGGATTATCGGAAACAGAAGTAAAAAAAAGAGTAGAAGATTGTCTGCATCTATTTGGGATTGAGAAGCTAAGGGAGAGACCACCTTACCATTTGAGCGGCGGGGAAAAACGAAAAGTTTCCCTGGCCTGTATTTTATCATTAAATCCAGAAGTACTAATTCTAGATGAACCACTTGCTGGTCTGGACGAAAAGACACAGGATCTTCTGATAGGATTTTTAAAGAGTTTTCACAATGCAGGAAAAACATTGATCACGATCACACACAATAAAGAACTAGCCAGTACTTTAGGAACAAAATTTGCATATATGAATGAAGAACATGAATTGGAAATGCGTTGATCCAGGTGCTAACTTCAACTCTGCGGAGTTTCACTGTAGTTAACATCCAGATAACGCCGGATCATGGCACACTCCCTGTTTGAATGAGAAGAAGGGAGCAGTTGAAAATCTGAGATTCCTTTTTATCATGAAAAGAAAAACTGATCCCATCAGCGCCTACCGTACAGTAAGAAAATGGAGTGCTGCATTGGTATTTTTCTGTATGTCGGATATGTAGGTTTACAAGGATCAGGTCATCTTTTGGGGTGAAAAAACCTGATCTTCAATAAAAATTCCTCACGTCCTTCTGAATCGTGCAAAAATACAGATAACAGCGCCTTAACCAGATAATCGTTACAAATCGATAACAATTTGGAGAAGACTTGGTGGCATGGGAAAGAGCATAATTGGAGCATAAATTAAGTAAGGAAGGAGAACAAAGAATGAGAAAAATATAAAAAAACTGATTTGATTCACTCTTTGTATATTCCGTTCCCCAAATCTTATTTAAAGTTTATTAATCTAATGAGAGCTATCGCGATATTCCCGATAGCTCTCATATTTTCTTTAGAGTCCAGTTTTTATACCAATAAATCACTGTTTCAGCTTCTAATATACGAAACAGAATATGCTCTATCACCATTTGCAACAAAATACAGTATCACTTATTTTCCGGTGGAACATACTCCAGCAGATCTTCAATCTTGCAATCCAGCGCATAACACAGCCGCGCCAAAACAGCTGTATCCAATCTTGTCACAGTTCCTTTACAAAACTGGTTCAGCTGTGTCCTTTGCATCTCTGCTCTGTGTGCCAATTTATTCTTACTGATTCCCTGTTTTTTAATCATTTCATCCAGCTTGATCCGGATGCTGCCATAATTCAAATCTTCCATATACTATTACCCTCAACTACAATATTATTATGAGATTGTAATAATAGGATATCTAATCTATAATCGAATTATAAGCTGTAGAATATCTACTGTAGTTACTTACACATACAGAAATATTGGGAGGGATTTGATTATGGAAGTATTAAGAAATTTATCATCGGAACAACAACAGAAATTTAACCAGATATCTGCAGAGCTGAAATATCTTACGGATACACAATGAAGAGCTCTTTAACGGTATTCAGTTGGAACGCCTGAAAATAGGAGATGAGTTGGAGTCTGCTGCCCTGGAAGTTTTCCTAAAATACACAGAGTTTGCACTTTCCTACAGCGACTGCCTTGAAAAGGCAATAGAAACACTTCAATCGGACACTGGCACTCCAGAAAATTCAAATAAAAATTCGAAAGATGTATATGAAAAAATACAGCATATAATGAATCATTTCCATACAGCTTCAATTAATTTATAAGGAAACTACATAGAAAATCCAAAAGGCAGAGGAAACTTCTTATGTTTGATTTTTTGCCACAATCAATAAAGAAATCTCTCTGCCTTCGTTATATACAGCCCTCTTAGAGCTATCCCCGTTTTTATGAATATACCGCCTTTTTACTAATTCTCCAGCCCTGCAAAAAAATCCCCGAATTCGCAGTCAAAGATTTTTTTCATTGCAACCAGCTCACTGACCTTGATGTTCATCCGGTTGGTTTCCAGCTTTGCATACGTACTCTTGGATATCTGGATTCCCATCAGGTTCATTTTTGCAATCACCTGGTCCTGGGTAAGTTTCCTGTCGTAGCGGATTTTCTGTATATTTCCGCCAATATTCAGATCCGGTCTTAATTTCTGCATATCCCTTTCCTCGCTTTCCTCAATATTTCGCAATAAAGAAATAATTATATTGATGATAGCGAAAAATATAGATATAATGTTTCGTAATAGAGAAACATCTGTAAACATATCAAACACACAAAGGAGAAAACAAATCAATGAAACAACAAGCAAAAACCCCCGTCTTTCAGGAAGACAACGGTACCTGGTCCCATCTGACCAAATTGGTAAATCCTCTTATCTACACCATCGAGTATGGCCGTCGTACCGGGTTTTCATCCCGGTAAGAAGCAGAAGAGAGTTACCAACGTTCCCTGGCTTCTTACCAGGACCAGCTGTCTAAACTGAAAAAAGAGCGGGATATGCCTTTTACCTTTTCGGAATATCTGGATTACTGGCTGAATGATGTGTGTGCTCAGGGTTCTAATGGCAGCCGTACACTGGTTCAAAAGCAATGGACCATAAACCTGATTATCCAGCCTCATCTGCATAAAGATATTCTTTTGGGATGTATCACTCCCGATTACCTCAATAAGGTTCTGGAATCCTGCCAGGCTTACTGCTGCAACGGAGGCTATTATGCCTATAAGCTGCTACATAGTGCTTTGAAACACGCCCGCATAAACAACTGTCTTCCGGATATGGACTTCCAGCAGATCCGGCACTATCCGGAGCCTTCCCAAAATCCGGTTTTCTATTCCCCGGAACAGCTTCGCACATTTCTGACTGCCGCTTCCAATTCCAACCATTACCTGGAGATTCAACTGGCTCTTTTCTGCGGCCTGACACCCGGGGAAATCCTCGGACTGAAGTATTCGGATTTCAACTACCAGGAACAGACCGTCACAATCCAGAGGATCTGTACCTTGAATGATTCCGAGAAGAACTGCCAGTTAAAAAAACTGGAAGGGGTCAAACAGAACCGAAGCTTAAAAATTCCTTCTTTTTTATTTTCGGAACTTTCTGCCCGGCGGAAAGAAAACAGGAAACTCCTGACAAAATATCCATCAGCTACAGGCTATAAATCCTGTCTTTGTCTTGGTCCCACAGCAAAGATAAAGTCTGTTTCTACATTAGGAGTCGCTTTAAAAACGATCAACACAGAAACGGGTCTTCCAAGACTGAACATGCGTGATCTGAGATATATGTTCGCCCGTTTTCTTCTCGAACAGAATTTTTCCCTTGAAACAATCTCTGGTATCCTTGGTCACACAAAACAGACTACAACACTGGTATTTTGCAACAGGATTCCATGTACAGATCCTGAAGTTGGTGCTGTCGTTGCAGGTTCCCTGGATCCGGTCCTTGGCGCTGGAAAAAAAGAGGGAAAAAGTCTGTGAAAAAGAATGAGGCCTATCCCCAGATGCCGGTAAAAGAAACCTTCCTTTATGGCAGGCTCATCTCCGGGAAATCCCTTGGTGATGTTATATACATAAAAGCCAGACGAAAATACTGTTTCCGTCTTTTACTTGTTTTTGAGTCCGGCGATGTGAAGATGGTACAGCGGACCGCCTCTTCCAACAAGCAGCTGGCCCGCCAGGAAAGGGATGAAGCCCTCATGGAAATCGCAAACGGCAGTTTCATCCCTTTTTCTTATACCGTGAAAGAGTTTTATGATTTCTGGTTTTACCATCATATGCTCGGACAAAAAAGGATCACTTATAATACCTACAACGCTTACCGGAATACCATAGAAAATTACCTGCTTCCCAAACTCGGCCATAAGAAACTGGAAGCACTGCAAAGAAAAGACCTGGTAAAGGCATTATCCGGGATTCCCCATCCAGGCGTACTGAGAACTGCAGCGGGTGTCGTCACGGCTTCCCTTTGCTATGCCCGGGAGCACAACTATCTTTCCAGGGACATCTATACCGGGATCTCTTCCGAAGTAAAACGGCCATGCCTGAAGAAAAAAGCGGATACCCGGCAGGTTTATACCGTGGAACAGGCCACCCACCTTTTGTATCTGTGTAAGCAGCAGGAACCTACGATCTATCTGCCCATGCTCCTTGCGGTCACTGCCGGCCTGCGGATCTCCGAGATCACCGGCCTCCGGTACAGCGATATTGATTTCCTTGGCAGGAAACTTTTTGTGGAACGCCAGCTTGGAAAGGACCTGTACATGGAAGTGGCGCAGGAGAACAGACCGGTACTGTGCAGTGAACTCCCACTGAAAACAAAAAACAGCAAAAGAGCAGTAGTACTGGCTGATTTTGTCCTGGATGAGATCCTCCTGGAACGACAGCGCTACGAAAAACGCAAAGCTTCTGATCCAGAGTTCCTAGATCTGGGCTACATCTGCTGCCATGAAAACGGGCAGTGCCATAACCGCAGTTTTTATATCAAACCTTATAACCGCCTGATGGAACAGAGCGGCATCTCCCGGCTGCCCTGGAGAAAATTTCGGAATACCTATGCCACAATCCTTGCCCAGTACCAGGTCAACATGAAAACGATCTCCAAATGTCTTGGACATTACAGCCCGGATTTCACCAGCAGGATCTATGTAGCCTCCCAGAAGCCGGAAACCTATGATATCTCAAAGATAATCGAAGAGTACGTGTTGGCCCACTGTCTTTTACCGAAGGAACAGGGCAGCGTGGATCCGAAAAGGCAGTGCAATGTGGAGCAGAAACCCTACCTGCTTCCAGAAGATCAGACTTATCGGAATTATTTCTATGATTAAAATCAGCTTTTTCTTTTATAATAAAACACCTCAGGAAACGGAACGTTTATAGTCAAAGTCTCTCCCTGGATATCCGCGATCTGCTGGCAGAGGCCCAGCATCCGGTAAGGATTTGCATATCCGAAAAGTTTCATGATCTTATCAAACTGTTTTTCCCTTTTGATAAGATCTGCGAGATACATATATCTGAGGTCTCCAAGGGAGATGCGGGGCAGGCCATAGGACTGTGTGATCTTTTTCAGTCTGGTATTCAGTGTGGGAAGCGTCTTGACTTTTCCATATGGACCAAGGCACAGGGCGCCTTCTTCGGCCAGTCCGGGATATCTCAGAAGAATGCCCTCATTCAGATATCTCCGTTCCCTGATCTCATCAAATAAAAATTCCGGAACAGGCACAGTACGGTAATTACTGTCTGAACGGAGCTTTCTGCCACTGTATTTGAGACTCTGACTATTATCACCCCCATTCCTGTCAGCAGACACATAATTCCGTGCATGCAGCCCGCAGATCGTTACCGTGCCTGCCTCCAGATCGAAGCTGTCATATTTAAGTCCAAGGATTTCCCCGGGTTTCAGCCCGCAGTAAAGCGCCAGGGCATATTCCAGATAGTGGGAGGTGTTGTCTTTCTTTGCAGCTGATAATAAGCAGGTAAGCTGTTCCGGTGTATAAAGGACAGGATCTTTTTCCAAAACAGAATATTTTTTTATTTGAAAGAAAAGTTCATAATCACCGGTATCTGGTTCAAAACGATCCTTTATAAAGACACGCAGAAAGCGGTATGCCGAAGCAGCCGTATTTTCATTTTTTTGATTGATGCATGCCAAAAGAGCATTCAGGTATTCTGCATCGATATCGTCAACCGCCCGCTCCTTATCCGGAAGGCTGGGTTCAATGACATTGAAGATCATCCAGTAGTAGTAAGCAGCCGTACTGCTGCTGGTTGAATTCGAAAGACATTTGTTCTGGTACCAGCTCTCCAGGTAATTAACAAAAGTAGTTGCAGCAGGTTCGTTCCTTTTCTCTTTTTTCATTGTTGCGGCTGTAACAGCCATTTCTTTTGATTCTTTTCTCATTCTTTTTTCCTTTCTGCCATCATTGGCTAAGCATTTAACTATATTTCAGTTATATATTGTCCGATTTTCGCTCAGAATCCGATCTTTTATGAAAATTTTTGACAAAATTCTAAAAAAATGACATATTAATCCTGTAAGGTGGATGTCCATACAAAGAAATATATTTATAGAATA
>OHJX01000526.1_pt1 | contig 14749 bp, 13 predicted proteins | sample 1568671 | NCBI WGS metagenome assembly OHJX01 (sample SAMEA3879589, study PRJEB24766) | human gut metagenome | biome: human-associated habitat; feature: feces | place: USA | collected 1985/1987 | reverse complement strand
ATGGCGTATCACATGTTTTTGAATGTGAGTACGACCGAATATCTACAGTACTTACACGATTTAAAGTGGAATTAAATCTGGGTAAAATCGTAACCCATTTATATGGTAACGATTACAAATTGGATATTCCGGACATATTTAAAACATTACCCAAATATGGGGTTAAGACAGAGTGTTATATGACGACAGATAATTTTCTGAAATTTCAAAAAGATTTTGGTGATGATGCTTGTAATAGGCGGTCGGCTATTAATTCAATAGTCAACAGGTCAGAAGAAAACATGGATAGGTCATTCCTAAACTACATTTCCGTACAACCATTTCAGATATCAAGTCCTACACACATTGATTTACCACACGAGTTAAAAACATGGGCATATATTGGATTAATCAACAACAGACATCAATATATTAGAGTTGATGGTCCTGTTACCAGAAATATAAATTTTAGAGATAAGAATCAATTTCTGGGAACTGTGGAGGGTAGTATTCCCGTTATACAAGAATATGCGTTATCACATTCTATCCCAATAGATGGGGTAGTGATAACATTAATGAATAGAGATATCATTAATGTTATGGGTAGACAAAATGATAAGAATAGGTTTCAAGTAGCATATAAAATGCCTGCTGGAATCAAGAAAACCACATTAAAAGATATAAATTATTCAGTTGGTCCAGTATCGGGAACTATCACCCCGGTAGCAATTATTGAACCGGTAATAATAAATGGATCAACTATAACAAATGTGAATCTTTCTAATTTTGATAAACTTGAGAGGCTTGATTTGCATATTGGTGATGAAGTCATGATAAAATATGACATCGTTCCTAAATTATACAAAGACAAAACATGTAATAAATCACGCGGACAGAAATTGGTAAGGATTACCAAGTGTCCGTTGTGTAACAGCACACTGAATCAGAATCAGTGTGTGAATCCAAATTGTGTATCGAGAATACCGGGAAAAATATGTAATTATATAAGAAAACTCGGTATAAAAGGAGTTGGTAAGAAAACTATTAATGATTTGGTCAAGGCTGGTTTCATAAGAGGTATACAGGACCTCTACGCATTGGAGTTGTATAGAGATGAGATAATCAACTTGCCATCGTATGGCACAATATCATTTAATAACATACTCCACGGGATAAGTACACGGATGTCAGTATATCCACATGAGATTATCGGGTCTATAGGAATTCCCAATATAGCAAATAGGACAATGATGCAAATTTGTAAACAGATATCATTAGCCGAGTTACTAGCAGACCCAGAAAATATCAAAGAACGGTTGATGGAAATCAATGGGATTGGAGAAAAGAAATCGGACAAAATAGCGAAAGGTATCATCGAACACATGGATGAATTGTTATTCTTGATTCACCGTTTGGATATAAAACAGTATCCAATAGAATGCAATCGCTATAATCAAACGGTAACTTTTACAAATATACGGGATAAAGACTTTGCAAATTTTCTGGACGCTAATGGGGTGGAAGTATCGCAATATTGGACATCCAGAGTATGGCTGGTGATTATCCCGGATGGCGTATCTATCGATGAGATACATTCCGATAAAGTAAATAAAGCGAAAGAGCAGGGACGTACCATTGTCTCGTTATCTAAGGCAAAGGAGATGTTCCAGTATGAGGACAAATTCAGGAAATGACTAGCGCTAGAGAAAACAATGTTAAGCATATCTTGACCATATTTTCAAATCTGATAATCAGATTCTATAACGCATTTGGTGTGGACCCAGAGTTGTTCTGCCAAGCATCTTTGGATGTTTTGACAAAGAGCCAAATGATAATATTTGATAGTGACACAGAACATTTTCAAAAGGTATCTTTTAAAGTGACTGATACCGACGGAAAACGTTCCAACCAAATATCGTACTCCTTTTATGACATGACTCCATCAGAAGAATATGTGTATATAGAGGAACTCATGTTTATACTCAATAATTCAATGTACATCAACGGTAACCGTGTTAATGAAAATATACCAATGCCTATGGTCGGTGGGATTGGTACGGCCTTGGATTATCTGGGGTTAGTATGGTCAATCTATATGCGTTATTGTATATATTCGCAGACACTAGTTAACCACGACGGTAGATATGTTGTTTCTGATAACGAAACCGACACTGAGTTCAAGTTTAGAGCATCTCTATTTGTAAACACGGCAATGTCCGAATACACGAAAGGTTTAAGATTTAAACTTGTTAATATTGATTATACACAAAAGGCAATGGGATGCGTAGTAAAATCTTTTATTGCTGATTCATTTGCTAATTTTGATGATGTGTATACATTCAATATGGAACCGACAATGGTGGGTTCCATAGTACCATTGCCAACAGTATGGAGGATAGAGTTGTACGAAATTTAGCATTTCATTCCACATCTAACAAAGCGTTAACGTATATATTATTTACGTGGACCTGGAAAAACAGGTCGAAACTTATACACAAGGAGGAACTATTTAACATGACAGTTGAAGAAAAGCAGAAACAGGATGAACTTACAAGAAAGCGCCCATTGTGGGACATTGCGGACAGCCGGATTGAAATTGAAACAATTGCGGAAAATGCGGCAAAGCATATCGACGAGGCGTATCCTAAGATGAGAACGTCTCAAGTCTATATGGCAATACCGAGAATCTCACAGGTGTTCGTTGTCCATCTCTTGAATTATTTGGATAACCTCAAGAGAAGCGATATCGAGAAATGCAAAGAATCTGGGGTTGAATTTTCTCTTGGTGATATTGCTACGTTCCGCATCGAGTATCTCAGCACCCCCAACTCGGAGGGAAAAGAGAGCACATTCAATCCGGCGATTCTTGTTGGTCCAGAGTTAGATTATAACAAAAGAGATATCCCCTACAAAGATGCACTATCAGTTGAGATGGCTGAAAAAGCAAGAGGACTTGGGGCCAGATACATTCTGGCACAGTACTATGACCAGATGAGTGATTTAAAGCCCATCTGTGAAGCAGCAATGAAGGAGTTGGAAGATACGTATGATATCAAATTCACGGATTGGAGTATGTTGTTACTGACAACAACATATTTCTTCCGGGAAATCAGGAACTTCTTGGTCGAGAATAAGGATGCCGGAGAATTGGGCATCGAAATCAATTTTGCTGACCTGTTTAATGTTGGTATCGAGAAAGATGGACCCGACGATGACATCGAGTACAATATTTATATGACACCAGGTCAGTTCTTTAAGAAAGAGAGAGCAAAAACAGATTCAGAAGAGAAGATAGGAGAATTAATATAATGGGAAAAGGAAGAGAGTTAGGCATTTATTTAAATAAAATATCGGGGACCACATTGGTCCCCGCCAATAAAAAAATCACAGCTGTGGTGGGTAGATTCACAACAATTACAGCTGTCATACTGGATGAATACAACCGTGTAAAAAGTCAGTTTTCCTATGATGGCGAGTTCCTTGGTGCCGACCAGCTACAGAACAACCTAATCATAAAGACATCTACCGGAATCCGCCAGATTAAGAAAAATCAGGTGATTGGATTTGTACAAAACGATAAAATCCAGCTTGAACCGGGTGGTTCAATCGAGCGTATCCCTGATATAAAGGAAGGGAAATAAGACATAGAAGGGATATGAGTGTTGTATGATTCATAGAATCAAGCAGGATTTTCCCAATCCAGATAACGACAAGTTCAATATGGACTTGATGGAACACAGGGGAGAAAAACCACTGCAAGAGTTTATTGTAAATTGTTTCAAATCCATCCACAGTACTCTTGAAGAAATTGAATTGATTAACTGGACTTTTGTCACAGATGTTGACAAGGTTAGCCAGTCTAATTATGAAAGAACTCGGTCAAATAGAACGGCTGATAAAGAACAGAAGTACACTTACATCAGCTATTCTAGGCTGGGTGAACTCACAATGAAGTTTAAGGTGGATTTGAGAAATAATCCAATTGCAACAAAGAAAAAGATTCTATACTATACGGTACGAGAATTGATTCCGATTGAAGTCGATGGATGTTATTTCTTGAATGGAACGAGGTATCCAATTCAATATCAGTTGACAGAACGCAGTACTTATGTCACAAGTGGCGCTTTGGTATGTAAAGCGCTTATGGGTATCAAGTTGTCTAAAGACAAAGTACAGGTCAGGGACCATCAGGATAATTTATATATCCTGAACAAATGGGGAGTTAATATGTTTAATGGTATTGCAAACGTTGCATACTTCTTCTTATCACACATGGGTTGGTATGATTTCTTACACTTTTTTCAGATTCATAGACTCGTCAATTTGACAATGGAAGAAACAAAAGACCCTAATTACACCTATTTTAAAATCAATCCACCATTGTTCCTTAAAGTGGATTCAAAATTCCTGACCAACAGGTATGTGATGACACTTGTTGGAACCATATTGGCGGCCATGCCTCCTCATGTAACATATGAGGAGATTCTTGATAAGAAGACATGGGTGGCTAGGATCGGTTCAACGAAGAAAAATTCTCCAAAGGAGAGTCACTACGAGTTAGGGACCAGATACAGAAAATTGTTTAATCGTATGCTCGATGACTCATCGATAGAGGCATACGAGCTTACCAATTATAACAAGAAGGATATTCTCCATATTCTCAGATGGATGATTCAAGAGAATGCTCCATTACACGAGAAGGATAACCTGAATATTCTAAATAAGAGGCCAAGACGCAATGAAGTTATTGCGTCACTTGTAAACGGTGTCATATCTGAAAAGATTAAGAAATTTGTCAATACGTCTGTTAAGACAGAGGAAAAACTTCATGACGAATATAATAAACTTTTCTCATATAAAGGCACCGAGGTGCTTTCAAAGATGCATCGGTCTGGATTAGCCAAATGGGATGATACAGTAAACGACATGGATATGTTTAATCGTTATAAGGTCACGTTAACTGGACCTAATGCAATAGGTAACAAGAATCCACGAAACGTCTCATCCAGAATGAAATCGCTTGACCCATCACACATCGGAATAATCAGTCTCGACGTTTGTGGAGCTAGTAATCCGGGTATGAATAACTATTTCAATATGTTATGTGAAACTGATGGGTTACGCTTTAAGGGTAGACCTCCAGAACCAGAGACTTTTGGGTATGAGTGGAGAAAGGTATTGCTAAATGAGACCATTGATGAGAATGGCGATGCCGATTATACATTATCATTTGGCGACCCTGTTAAGTTTAACAACATCATGGATGTTTATGATGATATCAAAATATATGGTGTTGGTGAAAAGAAGCGGGAAGTATTAGGGGGTGCAGTGAATCTTGGTTAATTCAAGGGACCAGATTCAAAGTGTATCAACTACATTATTTCAGACGGAGCAATTGCGGTTGCAGTGCTCCGTCAATTTGTATGATAACGATACACACACTTTGAAATATATCAGTTCGTTTGGTACTGCTAGAGGCAAGTATGTAACAATTAATCCAAATGCATCACTTAAGCTAAAATATGTAAATAAAGTTGGCGTAAACCCATTAAACTACAAAACAGAATACGACAGGCAGTCTCAGATTTATATATCACCAAAAAACATTTATGGAATCAGATTATTATGTAGAAGATTTTGGGAAAGTTTCCAACGAGATGACATGTACACGTATGATGAATTTGGTTGTGTAAAAGAATTAAATAGTAGACCAACTGACATAAGTGTATTGGGATTGGATTACGGTCAAGTTATCAGAATCCGACCAGCCATATATTATCCACCCGAAAAAGTTCCTGGTGAGGTACAGAGAGCATTTCCTGGGATTGGAGTAAATGTAAATTTGGAATCACAATTTACAATAATAACTATTGATGAATATACTTGGTTCATGGACGTGTTAAATGAATTTAACTATTCGATGATGGGACAGTTGCTACTACAAAACTATTTATTGTCACAAAATACGGTACCACAGATTAAAAATCTAGCAGTTGATTCAACTAATGTCATGAGAGAGGTAAACAAGAATGCATTAAGTGTATTTCAACAACCAGAAGAAAAAGAGTCGGTATCTAGTGCACCGTTATTAAGGCAACCAGCGACACTAGATGATATATAGGAGGGAAACTATGGTGTCAAAATATAAGTACAAATTTAGATGCTATGTAGGAAAAACAGAATTACGTCAAAAATTAGCATTTATCCAAGATAGATTATCTTTTCTCGAGAAAGATAATTACGGTGAATGGTATGACCAGACAATTGAAACGCCAAGTTGTTTTGATGAAATCGGTGCAATGGATTTCGTGATAAATTATTTCACTGGTTCTGATGAAACTGTGATAAAGGCGTTCTCATCACAATATAAACTAAGGTTCTACCTGGATACCCAGTATATCGACATTGTATACTCGTATGAGGATGTTGGATGGGATGATATTGTAGAGAAACGGTTACGTGAGTTGATGTGCAGTAAAGTGATGATAAGTAATCCTATTTGGATTACTAAGTACATCAATACAAGACTTAAAACTATTGAACGAAATTCTATTTATGGTACCGGTGAACATATCCCAGACATATTTAGACCAGCACGGCCAGACCGATACGAGGATTTATCGGAACCTGAACGCAAGTTGGCGGATACAATAATTGACGAAGACAGAGTTTTACAGTGGTTTCAGATGCATTAAGTAAGTAGGAGGAGAATGTATGCTGCTTGAGGATAAATGCTATTATCACGACCCGGTCACTGGGGAATATCATCCAGTGAAGAATATCGTATCGGGCAACAATATTCTTGAGGAAGGATATTATTATATTCTTGGAAACCATGTATATCCATATGTTGGTAAGTTAAGTAATCACATACAGTTTAGTAGAAACTACACTGGTGGTATTGCTCTTATAAAAGGAACATTAGAATTTCAAGAATGGAAAACAGAAGATGAGTTTAAACAACACACCCTCGACCATCTGACATCAGAGGATTTATCGATTGATTTAGACAGAGTAAAGACGTCGCAGGAATATGTCAAGGAATACTTAGATGCATGGGACGATGGTAGGAATTTGCCATCTAAAATACGTGCACCATATTCTCCATTGGGAGACATTTATATCCCTCTATTTAGAGATGAGGATTTCCCATTGGAGCAAATTCTTAAACGGATGATAGTTGCTATGAAGATAGTATCATCCGAGGAAAGAAAGAAAATGTCAGATGACTACAAATATGATAACATGGTAAGTTCATTGGATGGAGCAACAAAACATACATCTATATTAAAATTCTTAGATTGGGCAAATCTATTAGAATTGGATTGGGAGTTCTCAGTGTTTGATATATCAGGGAATCCTTATCCACTAGGAGAACCAATCATTGTAACCAACCGGGATGACGGTTGGCAGGAAATACCGGTACCAGACAGCAAGGAATATTTTGTGGTACCATGTGAAATGGGCGAAGACCCATATAAGCGACTTATCAAATTAGCACTGTGGAAGAAATGTGTACCGACTGCATATTATAGGAAAAAAGGCGGAACCAGTCATCAGATAAACAATATGAAGAGTGCCCTTAAAAGCAAACAAAAAATGACATCAGACTATTTTTCAACTTGGTGTGAATTGCTGGATATGGGAAGTAGCTTCACGTTAACAAATAAAGATGGTATATGGTTCAAGGCAGTTGGGTATGATATTACAACGAATTATGAGGAGGATTCTAATGGATGAATCGGTTAATACCATATCGAGTGATACCAATACATGCAACCCGACGGTAGACGAAATAGCCAATCTCGTCGTAGATAAAATGAAAATGTTGGATGAGGATAATCTGGTGAAATTAGATACGGATTCAGCAATCAACATGCTCACTGCTATAACGCAGCGAGTTGCAGAATTACAAACTGAATACCACATTCAGTTTTGCGAAATACAAAACCAAAAAGAGGATTTAGACCATTTACTTGGAGCACAACGTGTAAATGGTTGTAGTGCATGTACTTGAAGATACTGCCAACAAAATAACCGACGCAACTATCCTGCGTAGAACAATCAAGGATGCGCGAACGGCAATGAAAGTCGTTACAGAAAATTTGGAGAAAACATGTCAATTCTTAAAAGGTGTAAATAATCGATACTATACAACAAAAAGTTTGGCTTATTCCAACATAGGTAAAATTAGAGCAGAAATAAAGAATCCTGACATGTCAAATGATTATGTCACTCACTTGAAACACCAGTACAAGACTATGCTGGATTTGATATCATTGAGACAAAAAGAAGGGTTGATACCAGATATGCCAGCAGATGACGAGGATGTGACACAGGTAACCAGGATAACTGCTCTTCCACCAACAAGAAAAATAAATGTGCAAAGTATACCATATTCACACAGTCAATCACGATTTTCACAATAGGTATACAATAAGGATATGGAGTTTTACTCCATATCCTTATTTTTTGTATGTGTGTCGAATATATATTATAAAGAGGAATAAAAATATGTTTCACAACGACATAAGGAGAAAGGAGATAATTAGGATGAATGACGTAATGTATCCATCGATACAAATACTAGAAATCGAGCTAATAAATTTTGCTCATATTAAGTCCGGTATGAATATAAATAGATTGCATATAAACTTCAGAGAACTAGACAATCGCATAACTTTGTTGGTTGGAGCCAATGGTTCCGGCAAGACATCCGCCATGAGATGTTTTCACCCATTTGCATATAATGGTGGTGCTGGTGACAATAGTGATAATTCAGATTTGATATGTGCTAATAAAGATGGTAGAAAGACCATTTTAATTGGATATATGAATGATGAGTATGAGATAGTTCATCTGTATATTAGAAAAAGAGGCACTCTTTCTGTAAAAAGTTATATTAAAAAGAATGGGGTGGAGTTAAATGATTCCGGCTCTGTTACAACGTTCAAGAATTTGATTGAGAACATATTTGATTTGAAGGAAACTTATTTGTCTGTACTGAGTATTGGTAATACGGTATCTAGTTTTGTAAAATACACTGCCGGAGAACGCAAAAAATTTGCAGTAAAATTGTTCTCCATATTAAACATTTATTCCATGCTATATAAGAACGCAACTGCTAGGGTAAGAGAAATAAAACCAGTGTTGTCTAATGTTAGTGCAAAACTAGACAAATACCGGAATTATGATACTAATGATTTGATATCTGAGTGCCACCAACTTGAAACTATTGTTGATAAGATGGATTCATCTCTCGGTGATATACTTATTAGAATCGGTGAAGTGAATGGTAGTATATCCACCAATCAGTCGACAATAGACGACTATTACGGTAAAAAGAATAGGATATCAGAAATATTTGACAAAATTACTTCGCTTAAAACAAAGCTGGTTGATGGCAGTAGAGACGAGCAGTCATTACTCGCAGAGATAGCGGCCACTAATAATGAGTTGGATGTCTTAAACATAAATATTGCTGCAACTGAACAAAATATTCAAATGGAATTAAAGTTCAAAGAGGATAAACAGTCAAGATTAAATGAATTAAAAAATGATACCGAAAGAATGTCTAAAGACATAGATATTCACGAATTGGTTGAGTTGAAAGCTCACTTGGAAGCTGAGCTAAATGGTCTTGGTGTAGACGAGTTAACTAGGCCAGAACAAACCTCAAATCAATTGATTATATCAAAAATACACATTGATGAATTAAGGTCATCGTGTATAGATTTGATAACTGAAGTTGATAATGACGATGTTGTTAAGGACGCATTAGCTAAATTTCTTAAAAATCACACGATGGCTGATACGTATATTGAAGAATATAATAAAAAGCAACAAGAACTGGAAACATCTCAGGCGTTTCAGTTGTCTAGGGGATTAATACCAAAACGGTTGTTGCAACATATAACTGTTGACTGTGAGACTCAGGAGACTTGTCCATACGCAAAACTATATAATCAAATAATGGATGTTTTGGATAAGACTGAATCTGATGCCAATGAAGTAGTAAAGTCCAAAATCGAAAGTGTTAATAAAGCAAAGATGTATGCTTCGGCTGGTAGAGTAATTAAGAAGTTATATAAATATATTTCAGCCCACACAGAGGAATTTTTGTTACCACAACAAATGTTCAACCCATGTACATTCATACTGGAATATTTGGACCACAGGGATGTTTGTAATAGGGGGTTGATACAATGTGTAATTTCAACAGCAGAGAAATTTGAGACCGCTGATAAATTGATGTCCCAAATTGAATCTGTTGAGGATAAAATAGACAGTGTATCTAATTCCAGAGCGTTGTATGATGGGATGATTCATACAATAGAATCATTAACCAATGATTTGAATGGCATTGAGGACATGTTGACGTTATACAGAAACAATCTTGATTGCTATAATGACAATAAATCTCTCAAGTTGAATAAGAAAAATAAATTGGAAAACGAACTGTCATTGGTTAAAACAATATCTGACTTGAAGTTGGAGATGACTGTGTTAAAAGAAGAAGTTGCTGCTATGGATAACAATATGGCGACAATAAGAAAAATGGATGAAGAATTAAAGAGACTTAGACTAGAAGAAAGCACTCTCAGAGAGAATATAAAGTTTAAACAGAACAGGATTAACGAGATAAATAATATTCTCACAACCATATCTTCATTAGAAAGGGAACAAGAACAATTGATGGTATCTCTGAATGAAAGACTAGCCATCCAACAAGCAGTATCTCCATCAGACGGAATCCCGTTGGAATTTATAAGGAATTTCATCAAACATGATTTGATTGAGATGGTAAATGATTTATTGGATACAGTATACCATGGCAAGCTTAAACTCGATTCAGAAGGAACTATTATAGACGATAGCAATTTCACAATACCATACTTCTGGAATGGTAACTGGGTACCAGATATCAGTAGAGCAAGTGATGGCCAAAAGGCGGTATTAACGTTGGCATTTTCGATAACGTTAATTAAGATGACTGGTGGTAAGTACAATATCATGTTGCTGGATGAAATGGATACTACGTTGGATGTGCACAGTAGGCCAAAATTCATTGAATTGTTGGAAAACTATGCTGATGAGATAAAGGCATGGATGATTTTCCTAATTTCGCACAACTCTATGTTTGAAGGACATCCCGTGAATGTCCTATTGACATCTGATGAAGTGGTGTCAAACTTACAAAATGCAAAAATAATTAAATTGTATGAAGGAGGAAATTGTAATGCTGTCGCACAAGATTGATACTCACTGTGCACTATCATGTGATAGTGTACATCACGATTATATTTGCGGTAATGACGAATATAAAACATGTCCAAAGGAACTTACTTTACCAACACCGGAATACAGGGGAATTATTGAATTAAAACTATTCCCGCATACTGCAATGCAAACAGCATACACATGCTCTCTTACAGATGAAACTCTCAATGATAACCTCATGGCATGGGGAATGATTTGTCCAATATTCTTACGTCAGGAAAAGCAGTATGTGTTCACCATGTGGTTTGGGCCTGCTGACGGTGGAGCATTTATTTACACTGACAAAAATTATATAATTACTAAATTTGAAGTCAACGATAAATATAAAAATCCAGTAGTCAATAGTCGGTGGTTACCTGCCATGAATAAATACAAGGGATATAAGTTTGTATTCCCTGATGAAAAGGAGTAAATTTATTATGATTGATTTACAACTCACACTATACAATAAAATATTTGGATATTTCTATAATTTAGCTTACCCGTGGTTTAATGAAAAATCACGATGGAAGAACGATATAATACTATATTTCGATGTAAGTGACAAAAATGCTACATCGTATGATGCAGTATTGTTTAACTATGAGGGTTTCTTACATAGTGCAATAACCGGACAGATTGGAAACTGTAAATTTACATGTTTAAATAGACCAATTGATGAGCTTGTTGATGATTTTAGTGAAGTTGCCCCGGAATTAAAATCCTTCTATGAAAAACAATTGAATGAGTGTAGAAAAATATCGAATGGAGCTGTAATGGACTGTGAATGGGAATATAGAGCTGTTTGCACGTTGACCAGTTTAAATCATAGCACATTGCGTCAAATAGGTAATATCACTAAACATTGTATGACTGAGAGACTGTTATGGTTTACAAATAAATTAACAATGTTGGCGTATATATCAATGCTCATTGTACTTAACATTGGTATGACGTTAGCTATAAATTCACCCTATGTTGGCTTGGCAATGATAGTGATGATGGCGAACATGTTGTTCATTATCAATACAGTAATTACATTTCATGCTATAATATCATTGCATAAAAAAGCACTATCTGAGATACCGGATAAATTAAGATTGTATGAAATTGAATGGCCAACATATATAAAATTCTTACACTGATGATATCTATCGAACCATAACAAACTTGTCAGTACACGTAACAATTAGGTCATAGTTGTGGTTATTTTCACCAGAGAATCTGATGATGAAAGCTCGACTATATACATCAACATTCAGACCAGAATAATATTACATGAACTTAAAATACATCCTCGGGATTTTGCATACACTACATAGTAACGATAATACGACGGAATAGGCTAAATACCATATCCGTCGTATTATTTTTTGTATTAATCTGTACGAAATACCAGTAATCTGATATTGACCGCAACTTCTGGTTTTTTCTTATTACAATAAATCGTGATAGCATTATTACTTGTCACGATTCTTGAAATGTTACCGGATGCCTTTTCCTGCTGAAGGGCAAGTTCAGTATTATTGGCATCGAGGATATATCCAGCTAAAGGCTCATCTGTTTCGAGAATGCCTGGGACGGATACTGTCTGCGTAAACGGTGCCACAGTTCCTTCATAGCTGGCTTTTGCTGCCGCATAATATGTCTTGATGTAACATTTTTTGTGAAGAATGTCGTCGATTTTGGAAATTACTGCATCGACATTCGATAGCCCACCAAATAAAATGGACGACTCTCCATCATATTCAACCATGTTAGAAGCCGTCTTAAAATAATGCTTTGCGCCTGTGTGGTCCTCAAATACTGTACGGTACACTTTGTTTGCACCAGTGCCGGTTACACTCTGGATACTGAGGTACACGGAATCAGATTTTCTGTCTACTACTGGTACAGAACTACCAGCCTGAATCGGTATAACCTTAGTGGCACCGATTAAACTATCTAGTGTATTTCCCATGTCATCTACACGGTCTCTAAGTTGAAGCAGCGACTGTATTTCATCAGCAATTTGACCAAAGTTTTCTGCCAAACCAAGCAAATCATCAATATGGTCCTCAACCCTTTGTACTTCTTGGTTAAGCAGGACAATAATTTCATCAGCCTCATCTTCTTTCAGATAAATCTGTTGTGTGAACTGGTTTACGACAGTTATTGTTTTAGATTCAAGCTCCTTAAGTTCATCAGCGATATTTTTAACAATGGAGATATTCGGTTCAATCTCATCAAACAATTCAATCATCCCGGACACATATTCCGCGAGTTGTCTTACTCTTTGAATCAAGTCTGGTTTCATTTCAACAGTGGGAGCAGCCTTAGTAGTACGCGCAGCAGTTAATTGTGTAATAGACATAGTGTCTTCTCCTTTCCAATTAGTTAATGTATTGTACAAATCATTGATGAAATCTGCAATAGTTTATAGATTTGTTCAATTTACTATGAACCGAAGAGTTATGACAGAAACATCCAAGTAACCTTAAAATTTGTTAAATCGAAAGGAGAAAAACAATGACTACTTATGTAACTAGAAATGAATTAATTATTTGGGTTAAATCAAAAGTTGGTACGCCGTATGTATATGGTGCCAAGGGAGAAATATTCAATCTGACATTACTTAACTCACTGGCTGCATCCTATCCATCTACATTCACAACCTCTTATATTGCAAAAGCAAAAAAATTCATAGGTCGGAGATGCACGGATTGCTCTGGGCTTATTAGCTGGAAAACTGGTATTCTGAGAGGATCGTCTAACTACAAATCCAGTGCAACTGAATGTGTGCCTATTAGCCAGCTTTCTGAAAAACACATCGGTTGGGGATTATGGCGTTCAGGCCACATTGGGGTTTATATTGGAAACGGACAGGTTGTTGAAGCCAGAGGAATCGATTACGGTACTGTAATCAGCAAAGTGGCTGACCGTAATTTTACTCATGTTATTAAGTTGCGTGACATTGATTATGGTTCTAAGACTGAGTCCAAAGAGGGGTGGATAAAGGAGAACGGGATTTGGCGCTTCTATGAAAATAATCAAAAAATCAAAAATAGATGGATTCATACTGAAGCCGGATACTGGTACTACTTCAATCAGGACGGCAACCTCGCAATTGGTTGGGTTCAAGGAAACGATGGTGCGTGGTATTACTGTGATGAAAGTACTAATGACGATTTAATTGGTAAGATGCTTACCAATACAACGATTAGGTCAAATGGTAAGAACTACTATCTTGATAAAGATGGTAAAATGGTTGAAGCCGGACACAAGTTAGTATTCAACGTTGGAGAAAATGGCGAGATGACGCTTGATACCATTGAATAGATAAAAAGAGTGCGCATTTTTTACATACGCACTCTTCATTGCATTGCTATCTTGTAGTGTTGATACTACGATGTATCGATTCAATACCAGCCATAAGCTCATTATGACTCAAATTATTCATTTTTCGCATAAGCAATATAACTAGTGTATTAATGGAATAAACTTTTGAGTCATTATGAGAAAGAATATCATA
>OHJX01000521.1_pt1 | contig 14923 bp, 8 predicted proteins | sample 1568671 | NCBI WGS metagenome assembly OHJX01 (sample SAMEA3879589, study PRJEB24766) | human gut metagenome | biome: human-associated habitat; feature: feces | place: USA | collected 1985/1987 | reverse complement strand
AATCATCAGATAACATTTACTTGCCTGTATATGTGAAATCAGCACACTCCGGGGCTATGGCGTATACTGTTTCTCCTTTAGTCATGCTGTAATATTATAATCCCTGCTCTCACACATGTCAAGCTTTTTTGTAAAACCTCTTCCCTTATTTTATAAAACCTCTTTCCTTATTTTCACAAAATCTATCATACTATTTACAAATCTTATCGTTTCCCCTGCATTTCTCAGCACTTTTTTCAATTTTCCGCTATCGCATTTTCCGCCAATAAAATTTCCTGTTCGATTTCTACTCCTTTTTCCAAAATACACTTTTTAAGCTCTTCTAATTCTCCCGCATTAAGCTTTTCCAATTTTTCTTTCTTTTTCTCTTCCAGAGGAATGCCCGCTCCTCTTTCAAGCGCTTCTTGAAATGCTTCTCGATCCATTTTATACGGCTTCAATTTCGGAAAAATATTTTTCTTATTAAACCGGAAAATACGAATGCCTCCCATATCCATATCTCCCCAATGAAAATACTGTATCTCTCCTTCCGCCACTTCCATTAATCTTTTCAAAAAAATCCGTTCTTTCGGAGAATAAAATCCATGACAGAACAGATAAAGCGTATCCTCTCTGTATTTCATTTCTTCATAATTTGCCTTATTTTCAATCGTTACAATTCTTTGGACTCCTTTTATAGAAACGGGAAAGGCACGTTCCAATGTCTGCGAATTAATCACTGTTCCGTATTGATTTTGAGATGTATCTATTTCATATTCCTTTTCCCTCGCCTTATCTTCTATATACTCCTGTCCGCCCTTTAATTTATACAGAAGCGGACCTTTCCATTCCATCACCTGTGCATAACTGAGAATTCCATGAACGCTTAATATCTCATCGTCAGTCATCCCCTCTTCATACAAAGGTGATCTGACCAGTACTTTCACCACTTTTTTCTCATAATCTTTTTTAAAACGCTTAGAGTCATTAAGCACAGCAGCACTGAATACGCGCATCCACAGAGATTTTTTCAAATTCACAACTGCATTCAAACATCGGAAAAAATCAACGTCCTCCATATCGGGTGATTTTACGATCTCCCCAAGTTCCAACCGTCTTATGATCTCATCATAATAACCTTCCAAAAAACTGCCTTGTACCTCAGCGCGCAGTTGTTCTATTTGTTTTATATAACGAAGCTGCTGCTTTCTTGGATCTTCAATTCCTTCTTTTTCGCACAGCTTTGGAATGACATCTATGGAATAATAGATTTTTTTCATATCCGCGCCCAGATTGCTTTTTTCTGTCCGGATATATCCGCTTTTCTCCAACTCATCAGCCTGTCTGATCAGCTCAGGCAAGCCACCTGCTGCCTTGATCATTTCTCTGTCCGGTTTCGGATGTTTCATGCCTGTCAGCGTTCCCGCCCGATAAGCTTCACTTTTTTCCGCTTTCCCAATAATCCACTTTGCCAACAAATTGCCGCTCATATGCGATTCAACATTTTCCTTCCTTTTTATCAACTTTTAACTATTGCTCCATCATCCAAAAACATTTCTACACCTCTTCCGATCTGCTTTCCCCTGCGATCATATCGAGATAATTTCCTTTGTCAATATGCATCATCGTAACCTGATTTCTAAACCTGCGGAAGCCGTATACGCTGTCCACATTTCGGATCAGAGACTGAAGTCTTTCATCCGGCACGCAGACAATCAACTGAAGTTCCAATTCTCTTGCGTATTTTAAGCAGACTTCGCTTCGCTCCTTATCCATTTTTGAAAATGCCTCATCAAGAAGAACAAGGCGAATCTTTGAATCCCGATTACTCTGCTGCATATAGAGCATTGCGAATCCTGCAAGAAGCGCCACATATTTCGGGTTCTGTCCCTCTCCTCCGGAATCGACGCCCGCCATGTCGTCCACATAATTTTTCTTCTCGATCCCGTTTTCATCGATAGATTGTTCATACATATTAAAGTCCAAATAGTTTCTGTAGTCAGCAAAGCGTTCCATTTCATTTTTGTGCTTTTCACGCCCTGCCCCGTCTTCCTCTCTGGACGGCATGAATTTCTCGGTAAGAAGTCCGATCTTCCTTTCATATTTTCTGAAAAATTCATCTTCCATCAAACTCATCTGACCGTCAAACCCACTATGATCTATTACTTTGCTGTCCAGTTCTTCTGCCATAAGCATCTCATAAAACTGTCCGTTTTCATTTTTTGCCGGAGAGATATCAATCTGATAAATGCTGTCCGAAAAACGGATCTGCGACAGCATTTTATTGATCTGACGCCGATGTCTGTATGCCGACTTGATTTCCCCGTGTATCGTTGCGATCACGTTATCGCGCAGAGAATGGTACACGAGCTCGTATTGTTTTTCAAATTCTTCTTTATATTTCGGCTCAAAATCTTTTCTGCATCGCTCCAAAACTTTGTCGTAAACTTCATTGTCATGTTCTACACCTGAAAATCCATATGCGGGATATGTATTGTTAAATGCATTTCTTGATTTTATCCGCTCATCCTGAAGTTTTGTTTCTTTCTCAAAAAGCCTCTCCGCCATCACTGTCATCTCTTTTTTATAAGCCGCTTCGCTCTTCATTTCCAAAGCCGACCTCACTTCGGCAAATATCTCATCATTCGGAACATATCCCTTCATCAAAAAATCGAGTCTTTCTTTCAGCGCTTTAATTTTCTCTTCCAGTTTGCCCTTTTTCTTCCCTGTTTCGATTTCTTTTTCTCTTAATCTTCCTGCCGCCTGTTCTTTTTCTTCAATCCGGCTTGTAAGTTCTTTCGTTTTAGCCTGCAGTTCTGCTGCCAAAGTTCCGTTTTTCAGTTCTTTGATTTCTTCTTTGAGCCGGTCTTGGCGGCGGTAATGATCGGCCAGTTCGTCTGCCGCACCCGCAAGACGCATCAAATGTTCCGGTTCCTGACCGAACCGTTCAAATTGCCGGGCTTCTTTCAACGACTCTTCCGTCTGACGATCTGCGATCAGCGAACTTTGAAGATCTATAATTTCCTCCTGCAGCTCTCTTAGCTTTGCCTTCGATACTTTTGTACCGATACATGCATTTTTCGTATAATCCTTCCTGCGCAGATGGCGGAACATATATCCGCTGTACGAATAACAATCCGGTGTGACTCCGTCTTTTACCGTACTTAACTCTTCCACCGTCTCACATTTTTGTATTCTTCCAAGATAACGTTTCAAGCACCGGTCAACATATCCGCTTTCTGCGTGTACCGCTTCATATAGCGAGTTTTCGTCCGCTTCCGGAGAATCCTTTTGAACCGCCTCACTATTGATCAGATCAACTTCTTCAAACTGCTGCATCCTGCGAAATATTTTCGCTGCATCAAGAGCGTATGCCGGTTCTGTAATCATACTTTTTTTAATCCTGCCAAGCCGTCCTTCGATCGCATTTTTCCATTTTTCATCCGTAATATCAAACAAATCCGCGAAAATATGAACTTCGATTTTCCTTCCGTACCTGTCGCTCAACGCACGCTGCAGTTCCTGTCTCGCCTTTTTCAATTCCAACGGATACGGTTTTCTGTCGTTTTGGAGATCTTCGACAGCATCTTGTTTTTCTTTGATGTCTTTTTCCGTTTCATGGATCGAAATACGAAGTTCCGACAATTCATTTGTAATATTATCAAGGGCCAAGTCAAGATGTGTCCTCAGTTCTTTACATAACTTTTCCGTAAGCGCTCCGCCTCGTATTTCCTGAATAAGCTGAAGAGCTCTGTTGCTCACATAATCAGTGACAACATCCTCTTCTTCCCATCGTTTCAATCCTTTCACGATCTGCCGCCACTGTGCCGAATTATCCGCCAGAAGAGCAATTCTGTATTCTAAATCTTTTAGTTCCTGTTCTTTCTTTCCATAATCGCTGTTATTTAATTCTGCCTGTACCCGGGCTCTTTCATCCCGTATCGTCTGCAGTTCGTCCTGAAGTATCTTCTGTTCTTTTTTCGCCTCGTCCGCTTCTTTTTCAACGGATTCCAACTCACTTTCCCGTCCTTTGAGTCGAATTATATTTTCCTCGATATCAATGCATTTGAGCACTGTTTCCGTTCGTACTTTCTCCGCACGCACATTCGTCAGTTCTCTGTCATATACTTGGATCTTATCCAGCATTTCGATCCGTTTTTCCAGATCTTCCACCCGTTCTTTGATCTCTCTGTACGCGCCAAGCTGTTCACTGATCGTCGCCACCGTATCTTCTTTCGTTTTCGGAAACATATAATCTCTTATAAACTGACCTGTTCCACTCGTCATTTTCAGAGCAATGGCGCTTTTTTCCATCGTGATCATACGACCTTGTTCTACCTGACCGAAGATTTCCCCGTACAGCGTATAAAGATAAGCTTCTTTCGACGGATACACTTTATTTACTTCACCCCGGCCTCTGTTATCGGCGCTTCTGCTTCTTTCTTCCGTAAGTTTTCTAATCTGTGCGATCGAATAAGGTACGTTATTTTCCAAATATTCATCCTTTGGAATTCTTCCCGAATGACTGAAATAAGTATATTTTTTCAGATCCGTATCCCCTTTTGCCACCTCGAACGCCGCCCCGACACAAGTCACAATATGAGTGGCGGTATCTTCAATCTCAAGAACAATCTGTGAACAAAAATCAACGTCTCCCCTGTTTGCCGTTCCGTCTTTTTGCGCTCCTCTAAGATAGCTTAAAACGCTTCTCTTGTTTTTAGAATCATCTGCCGCTTTATTCAGAAAATTAGCAGACACACTCCCATACAGAACAACCTGTATCGCATCCATAACCGTCGATTTCCCCGATCCGCTCTTTCCGCTGAAAAGATTCACATACTCGTGGAATTCCAACATTTTATGGCTGATGCCGCCCCAGTTATTGATCAGCATTCTTGTAAAAATTTTCTTCGGCTGTTTCATATCCGTCTGCCTCCTCTCTATATTCTTCAATCAAATCATTCATATCTTTCGCCGTCACATACAGATTGATCGTACTGTGAATATAGATCGGCGTATCGTCTTCTACGTCCCTCACCGCTCCCGGCACGTCGATGATCTGATGAAGCCGCATCAGATAAAGAGAAGCTTTCCATTCATCTGCCTTCAATTTTCTTACGATCAGGTTCGTATTCTTTCCGTATTCGCGCATTTCTTTCAGCGTTGTCACAGGAGCGTTTAACCCTTCTCCCATAATTTTATCTTTATAGATCAGTTTTATGATAAGAAGGATCACCGTTTCTGTCATATTCAGTTTTTCCCTTGCAGCTCCGTCGCCTGTCAAACAGAAAATATGCTCTTGTGCATCATGCGTAAGCTCACATCCAAGTACCGAAAGATAGTCTTCTATAAAATGTCTGTGCCGGACACAGATTTCATACTGTACATTATCTTTCGGCACAAGTGTTGCCGGATCATATTTCACCTGCAAAATACATGTCTGGCGAAACAACGCCTGTATCGTCTTTTTTATCTGTTCCCCTTCTGTGATAGAAATACTTTCCAAATACTCAAACATGACTTAGTCCTCTCTTATTTCCAGCGTTGAAAAACGCATTCCCTGTTCGGTTTCTTCTTCCTCTCCTACGGTGATCTCCCCACTGCCAAACGCATTTTCCGTCGCTCCCTGCCATATAAAAAACAATTTTTCCAAATCTTCAGCCGACCGAACCGTCTGCCGCGTAGTTCTAAATACGTTTCCGACACTGTTTCTTTCTTTGAACTCCTGCAGCTCTTTCCTTGTATAAAGCGGTTTTAAGACAAACGACTCCAAATTTTCTTCCGCCTGTCCGCCTTCCGAAACAGTAGCCGGAACAAACGCTTCTCTCCCTTTTTCTTTCCGTTTGTACAGACTTTCATCCGTCAACGCTCTGTGAGGTCTGCTAAGGCGGATACGCTCCGCCAGTTTTTCCGATATTTCTTCTTTTCTCCTGCTTTTATTCAACAGATCTACAAGCGCAACCGTACGGTCTTCTTCTGCTCCTTCCTGAAGAACGTACCGTATTCTCGCAGCCGCCCTGGACGCAAAAATCGTCTTCTGTTCGATCAGTTTATTATATCTTCTTTCGATCGCATCAAACTGCCTTTCGATTCGTATCAGCGTATCTGCCGCTTCCTCGCACATTGCCGCCGCCCGTTCCAGCCGCAGTTCTTTTATTTTCTCCGCCTCATCTGTTTTTTTCGGATCTTTAACTTTTCCCGCGTTTTCTTCGTCTTTCATCTTCTTTTGACGGACCTCTTCCAGTTCCCGCAACAGTTTCAGCCTGCTCATATCATTTTCCTGTAAATTTCTGTCAAGCAGTTCTTTAACAGCTTCTTTATATCGATAAAAACTGTCCGTTGTCGTCAAGATCGCATATTTTCGGCTGTCACTGTTATTGATCTCCTTTACAAGGACGTCCTGTATTCCCCGAAAATCTTTCTGACGGGACAGTTCATCAAAATACCCTCTCATACCGTCCTGCATATTTACAAGCATCTGCACAAGCTTTTTGGAAACACGAAGGGCGCTTTTTAAAATCTCATTATTTTTTTCTTTATCGGAACTATATGTATACAGATGGCTGTATATCGTCATAACGCTTTCCCGCTCTTCGCTCTCTTGTTCATCAAGCAGACTCCTAAACAACTCCACATACATCTGACTATATTCAGGAAATGTCACAACGTAACTGTTCAAAGCCTCGTCATAGTCCTGTTTCAGCCATCCCCACTCCTGAAAATGTTTCAGACACACGGACGCCATATTAGAACGTGTAAGAAACTCTCCCTCTTCATCATAATTTTCCTCATCCCACAGAAGAGCCGCTGCCGCGATCTTTTCATTCATAACTGCCCTGCACTCTTTTTCCGTCAATCCAAGCACGGAATAAGACAGACTCATTTCCTCATAGATTGCCGTGAGAAACAGCATATAGTAATCCGTATATTTACTTGAAAATAATTTATAAAAATCTTTGGGGATCCTTTCCATCAAACTCATTTTTTACCGTTTTTACTTCCTTTATCTTTGTTTTTGTGCCTTTATTCAGTATATCTACTACACTTTTTAATGTCAATTCTGCCTTGATATGTTACAATCTACCTATCAACAGTTGGCTGTACAGATGTCCGTTTACGAGGAAACATATATCTGATCACAGCAAAAATATAATAACTGAAAGGACTGAAATTATGTGGGCTTACAATGAAACTTTTTATCAGATTTATCCGATCGGCTTCTGCGGCGCGCCGACGCACAATGACGGCGTGACAATGCACCGGATTTTGAAAATTGCAGACTGGGCCGGATATCTCGAAGAGCTCGGGATCGGATCGATCATTCTAAATCCGATTTTTGAATCAGATAATCACGGCTATGACACAAGAGATCTTACGAAGATCGACTGTCGCCTCGGAACGAACGAAGATTTCCAAACAGTATGTGAAACGCTTCATTCGCACAATATCAAGATCATGCTCGACGGGGTATTCAATCACGTCGGCAGAGGTTTTTGGGCATTTCAGGATGTGTTAGAGAAGAAATGGGATTCTCCGTATAAAGACTGGTTTTATATTAATTTTGACGGCAACAGCGCATATAACGACGGCTTCTGGTATGAAGGCTGGGAAGGACACTACGAACTTGTGAAGTTAAACCTGCAAAATCCTGCCGTCACAGACCATCTGCTTAGCTGCATAAAAATGTGGATCGAAACTTTCGGCATTGACGGACTGCGCCTTGATGTCGCTTATTCTCTCGATCATAACTTCATGCGCCGCCTCCGCTCTTTCTGCGAAGAGATTAAGCCGGGATTCGCTCTTGTAGGAGAAGTTTTATTCGGAGACTACAACCTGATCGTCAACAACGAAATGCTTCACAGCTGCACGAACTACGAATGTTACAAAGGATTATATTCCAGCTTTAACAGCATGAACTTGTTCGAGATCGCCCACTCATTAAACCGCCAATACGGACCGGAGCAGTGGTGCATTTACAGAGGAAAGCATCTCATGACTTTTGCAGATAACCATGACGTCACGCGGCTTGCTTCCATATTGACAAACAAGCGGCATATCCCCCTTGCTTACGGACTTTTGTTCGGTATGCCGGGTATTCCCTGTATTTATTACGGAAGCGAATGGGGAGAGGAAGGAACGAAATCACCTGATAATGATTATGCCTTAAGGCCTTGTTTCGATGCGCCTAAGCCAAACGATCTCACCGATCTGATCCGCCGCCTGATCGCTCTTCGCAGAGAAAGCGATGCGCTGTGCAGCGGTTCTTATCGAAATATCGTTATTACAAATCATCAGCTTATTTTCGAGCGCAAAACAGAAAAAGAGCAATTCCTTGTTGCCGTCAACGCATCCGACTGTGAATTCACAGCCGGACACCATGAGTTAAACGGCACATATGAACAGATCCTTTCCTTTGAAAACGAAACGATCACAAGCGGCAAGGACACTTCCGTACAGGAACTTAACGGACAGCTCGTCCTGCCCGCATACAGCATCCGGTATTTAAAAAGAGCTTTATAAAAGTCTTATATGATCCAGCGGGCATGGCTTCCATGGCCGCTTTTTGTCACAGTCAGCTTCCAGTCGATCTGCTCTTTCAATTCATTGACATGAGAAATGATACCTACAAGTCCTTTTTCTCCTGCAAGTTCTTTCAAGATACGGATCGCCCTCTCCCGCGACTGATCATCCAAAGAACCGAATCCTTCGTCTACGAACATCGTCTCCAAACTCACCGCTCCGGCTGTGTTCTGAATGATATCCGCAAGTCCTAACGCCATTGACAACGCCGCCATAAATGATTCTCCGCCTGACAGAGATTTTACGTCGCGGACAGAATCTGTCACCAGATCGTACACATCCAGATCTAATCCGGCCTGCCCCTGACTGCTTAAATCTTTCAATTCCCGACACTGCAGGATAAATCCTCCGGAAGTCATTTTGGCAAGCCTTCGGTTCGCCGCTTGTATGATCTGCCGGAAATACTTTCTCTGAACATACGTCTCAAAATCAAGCTTCACACTGCCTGTCAAACTTCCGTTCGCCGTCCTGCTCAGATTACCGACAACTTCATACTTTTCCCGAAGTTCCTCCTCTGCCGCAAAATACTTTTTAAGGCTGTCACAGGCGCTTTGATGGGTAATATTTTTCCCGTGAATCTCCAGTTTTCGCACATTCTTTTCTTTCAAAAGCATATCTGTCTCATTTTTCTTTCTGACGTCACTTTCCGTCTCCTGCCGCCTTTTACCGTTTAACTGACCTTTCAATGTCTCAACACTGCTTTTCTTTTGAACGACCAGACTTTCATACGTCTTTACTTGATCGTTCATCTGCCTCCAGCCTTCGATCCATTTTTTCGCCTCCCGGTATTCCTCCTGATCCGCAAACCGCTGCTTTCGTATCTCCTGACGAAACATTTCCTGTTCCTGCTCGAACCGCTCTTCCAGTTCCGTTTTCTGTAAAACCAGATTTTCCGCCCGCCCTGCCTGACGTTGGTTTTCTTCTGCAGTTTTTCTGTATGCGTCCTGAAGCTTTTTCAAATTCGATCTTTTTTGCGCAAGCAGGCTCTCATATTCTGCAAGCCGGTCTTCCGCCTGTTTTTCATCTTCCCGAGAATACCTTTCTCCAAAAAGCGCTTTTTCTTCTGTTTCAAATTGTGCGCGAACTTCCTGATATTTTTCCTGTGCCGCCGCTCTCTTTCGCTCCGCTTCATCACGGATCTTTTTCGCCTCTTCTACTGTCTTTTCATCGACTCCGCCTTCGGAAATTTTCGCCTTATGCGGATGATGCACCGACCCGCACACAGGACACGGAGAACCTTCCTTAAGTTCTTGTGCAAGAATCCCCGCCTGTTCGCCGAAAAAGATTCTGTATTTTTCTTCATAATCTTCCGACGCCGCTTTACACTGATCTATGCAGCGTGTCATCTGAACTGTCTGTTTCTCATACTCTGCTTTTAATTTCCGTACTTTTGCATATCTGGGAAGAATCTCACGCAAACGCACGATCTGTTCTCGAAGCTTCGGTTCGATCCGATCCATCTCACTCTCCGCCTGCTCCGCATCTTCTTTCAGCCTGTTCTCCCGCTTACTGTGCTCTTCCATCCACTCATTCAGAGTAACGATTTCTTCTTTGATCCTCCGTGCATCTTCCTTTGTACGAAGCGCCTGCACTTCCAATCTTCTCGCCTGTTCCGAACGTTCTCCCAACAGCGCGTGATTTTTCAAAAGCTCATATTCCGCGCTTTGTTCCTGCAGTCTTTTATATTCCGATTCTGTTCGCTCTAACAGACCGAAGATCCTGTTGATCTCCTCTTTCTTCCCGATCATAAGATGGAGCTGCTCCGATTCTTTCCGAAGCGCCGTTTCTTCGGCTTCCATCGTTTCGTACGCTTCTTTTCCTTCTTTTAATATCCGGCCGAGCGTTTCTGTTACAGCCTCTGCCGAGGGCATTTCCTGGGAAATCAAATCTTCCCACACCTTTTGCACCTTCGATCCGTCTGCATCGACGCGCTCCATCTCACGCCGAATATCGGCTTCATTTTCTTTTAACTGTATATACAATGCTTTTCCTTGCTCTTTTAATTGTTCCTGGACGTCTCTGTATATCTGCGTCTGAAAAATCTTGGAAAATATCTTCTTTCGCTCTTTTGATTCCGCATGCAGCAGCCGCAGGAAGTCTCCCTGCGCTATCATAGCGATCTGCGTAAACTGCCCGGCGTCTAATCCGATGATCTGCTCTATTTTCTGATCAACTTCACGCTTTTTCCCCTGAAACTCCTTCCCGTCGGGCATGATCAGGCTGACTTTTGACGTTTCCTTTACAAGGCGGATCTTTCCGTCTGCATTTTTCCGCTTTCCCGCGCGCATATATTCCGGGTTTCTTCGGATCGTATACTGCCCGTCCCGATATGCAAACGTATATTCCACGAATGTTTCCGCCTCGTCGTCGGCATACTGGCTTCTCATCATATTTCCGTCGCGCCGTCCGCCGCTTGTCCTGTCGTAAAGAGCATATGTCACCGCATCGAAGATCGTTGTTTTTCCGGCTCCGGTATCGCCGGTAACGAGAAACAGCCCGCCTTGAATTTTCGTAAAGTCAATCGTTTCCATACCGGAATAAGAACCAAACGCAGACATCGTAAGTTTGATCGGTCTCATCTTTCTTCTCCTTTCACATCATCAAAAATCTGCGTCATCATTTCCGCCTCTTCTAAAGACATCTTTCTTCCATGCATTTCTTCATAGAAATCCGAAAATGTTTCCAGTGGATTTTCCATGCGGATATCCTCATCCTTAAACTCAAGTTTTTTACGCGTCCGTTCATTATCCGTCCGCACTTCTAAAATACGGCTGTACACTTTTTCCAACTGTTCTTTCGGTCTATAAGGATCGATTTCGTCTGTAAGCGTCACGCTCACATAATCATCCCGCTTTTTCGGATCTGCCGAACTTAAGATTCCAGAAAGACATCCCCGCACTTTCTGTACGTCCCGCAGCGGATGAAGCGGAAATTTTTCGATTGTGACCGCCTCTTTTTTCTGCCCTATCGTCACAAGATGAAGAGACTTTTCTAAGTCCGCTTCACTGACCGAATATTTCAAAAGCGTCCCGCAATATCGAATATGTTCCGCCCCCACTCTCTGTGCCTTGTGCAAATGTCCAAGCGCCGCATAATCAAATCGGCTGATTGCGGAAATGTCTACATTATCAATTCCGCCGACACTGAAAAGTTCTGAATCACACGTTTCCGGAGTCTCGCCGTTTCCTGTATAAAACTGATGAGATACAAGTACGTTTCGCTCCGAAAAGTCGATATCCTCTCTCCTTAAAACCGCATCGAGAGCCTCTGTATAACTGCCCGGCGTCTCGTTTTCACACAACAACCTTACATATCCCGGCTTCAAAAAAGGAAGCAGATAAAAATTCACCGGACCATACTCATCTTTTAATACAACTTTTTTCAAATGTTCTTTTTCCGTCTCAGGCGCTTTCCCCGCAATATAGATGCCGCGGCTTCCAAGCAGACGGCTGGCATAATCAAGTCTTTGCGCCGAATCATGATTCCCCGCGATGATCAAAATCGACACCTGAGGGCTTACCGATGAAAGCCGTGTCAGAAAATCGTCAAACACTGCGACCGCCTCTGCCGACGGAACAGATTTATCATAAATATCTCCCGCGATCACAACCGCATCCGGCCGAAGCTTCTCTGTATATCCGATCACTTCCTCCAAAATGTGTTCCTGATCTTCTTTCATATTGTAATGATAAAGATGTTTTCCGATATGCAGATCCGATAAATGTATAAATTTCATTTTACTGTTCCTTTCCGCTTCATCCTGATCGTTTTCTTTTTCTGCGAAAACACGCTTATTAAAGTTTCAGTTTTCTGTATCTGTCAAAGCAGGCAAAAATTTCCTGCGCTCTTGGCATCGCCATACATGCGATACTTGATCTGCTCTCACAGAGCGCATCAAGCGACTCTTTTTCTATAACTTTTTCCATCTCTGCGATCACTTGACGAAGATCTTTCTTTCCGTTCATAAGATGTTTTTGAGCATATCGCATACAATATCCGAGCGCTGTCACCTGTTCGCTGTCAACAATCTGTTCCACATAGCGAAGATCGATCATTTCTTTGTTGATCATGACAGCTTCTTTTCCCATCGTCTTCATCTTGATCCGGTCATTCCCCTTTAAATCTGCATTTGCGATCGGACATCTCTTAAAATCAGGCTGCCGCGCCGGCTCTTGAGAAAGACTGATCGCAGGAAATGCTTCCGCTTCCTTTTTCGCATATCCGGTAATATCTTTCGGCTCGTATCGATCCATCTGAAGGATCGTATCTGCAATATGGAAATAAGCTCCTGAACTTCCCGCTACGATCACGGTGGAAATCCCCTGTTTTTCATACAATTCTCTTATCCGCTCGATAAACGGCGTGATCGGCTCCATCTCCCGATGAATCACTCTTTGCATCAGTTCATCCCGTATCATAAAATTCGTAGCGCTTGTGTCCTCATCGATCAAAAAAAGAGAAGTTCCGGCTTCCATGCTTTCGATTACATTTGCCGCCTGAGACGTACTTCCACTGGCATCTTCCGTACAAAATAAAACCGTGTCCTTTCCATTTGGAAGATCGTTGATAAACATAGAAATATCCGTCTTTTTAATACTCCGCCCGTCCTCGGCGCGAATCTTTACCGCCGTATCGTCGGTGATCACATACTCCCGTCCGTCACCTGCAACATGCGGATAAACTCCTGTTTCCAACGCCTTTAACAGCGTAGATTTTCCGTGGTATCCCCCGCCCACAATAAGCGTGATCCCTCTTTTGATCCCCATTCCGCTTATGACTCCCGCATGCGGAAGTGTAATCGTCACTTCCTGCTCCTTTGGAGACTGAAACTTTACTGCGCCGCGCATCGGCTTAGACGAAACGCCGGACTCTCTCGGAAGAATGCTTCCGTTTGCCACAAAAGCGCAAAGTCCGAGTTTCGGAAGCTGATCTCTTATATACCTCTGATCTTCCGCAAGATCTATAATTTTACGCAGACGGGCCGCATCTGCATTTTTATAAAACAAAGAGGCCTTTACACATTCCGGCACAAACTGAAACAGGATCTTCTCAAGCTCCCGCGCATTGATCGTTCTTCCGTTTGCGGGAAAACCGATTTCCATCCGCAAAATGATATCTCCACTGTTCGGATCAAGTCTGCAGGCCGTACGTTCCAAAACTTCCTGCCCGCAGCGGCTTACAGCGATCATCCCACTTTTTCCCGAACCTTTTGCCTGAAAAGCAAACTGATCCGCCTTTTTTGCAAACTGACGCGTCAATTCATCCTGAAGCGCGATCCGCTGATCTTTCCCACAGTAAAGATCACTCGGAAATGCCGCTGCCTTTCCTTCTACATGTATGCTCACCTTTGACGGAGACGCAAACGGATCTCCCTGTACATGATCTATAGACAACACATATCCCGGAAACCGATATGTTCCTTTCGTATCTTTATAAGCAGGATATCCACGATGATCGATCCTGTTCAATAAACTTCTCAAATCTGCTGCTGACTGCATTTTCTCGATTCCTTTCTTCCACTATTTTCCCGCGCCGCGCATCGGCTTACGTTTTACGTTCTTTTACTCTGTCTGCCGTTATCTTAATGTTCTGATTTCACTGCCTGACAATATTCATACTGACGCTTTACTTCAACTTTAAAATCGTACATGAAAACGGGGCCATTTCCAACACATTTTCATATACTTCTCCACTTTCTGCATCAATCTGCTTTCCAATGCCTTCCAAACGAACCTGCCTGTCATTAAAATTCATCACAAAAACAAGACCTTTTCTTCCTGTCTCATCCTCTCTTTTTGCAGCCGTCACGCCATGGGGAAGTCGTTTTAATATGCGGTCGGCAGATGATGCTTCTTTCAACAATCCCGCCTTTATAAACACATCTTTATAAAATGCACTTAGAAACCTCTGATCCGATTCTGCCGAAAGATAATACGCCCTTCCGCTTCCATATGCATTTTCAGTTACTACCGGACATCCTTTATAAAAGTCTTTTTTATAAACAGAGTAAATTTCCGTCTTAGCTTTTGCATGAACGATATCACACATCGTATACGCCGGATATTCTTTTCCGTTATAATCAAAACAATTCTCAAACTCCTTTGACGGCGCGTCCATTTCTTCAGAAACCACCCCGAGTACATCTTCCAACGGATGCCGTCCTATAAAACAAAGATCGGTTTCATTTACAATCCCGCTGAAATACGTTGTCACATAAGTTCCGCCCGCTTCCACGAACGCTCTGACCTTTTCGGAATATCCCTTTTTATACATATAATTAAGTGGCGCCGCCAGAAGCCGATATCCCGAAAAATCATCGTCCATACTTACAAAATCAACGTCCAAGCCACACTCCCAAAACGCA
>OHJX01000505.1_pt1 | contig 15173 bp, 10 predicted proteins | sample 1568671 | NCBI WGS metagenome assembly OHJX01 (sample SAMEA3879589, study PRJEB24766) | human gut metagenome | biome: human-associated habitat; feature: feces | place: USA | collected 1985/1987 | reverse complement strand
CTCCGCTCAATCTCAATGCGAGTGCGGCCTTACCAGTATATGCAACAAATGCCACTTCGTTATCGGAAAACCCCAGTTCGTCTATGATATGTCTAACTATAGTAGTTTTTCCTGAACCAGCCGGTCCGGATATCTCATACCAATTTCGCTTTCGTTTATCTGGATGATTATACCAATCTATAAAATCATCTTTAGCATATGCTTGTTGTGTGTTTAACGTTATTACCATTACATCATCCTTTTCTGTGTTGCTTAATGTTATGTCATCACCATCGTTTGATTTTGTCATGTTTGAACAGCCTTGTAATAGGAGGTAATGATATGTTATACTCATCCACGACAACAGTTTTCTCTGTATCCAACGAGGAATACTTCATTAATGTAGAAGATATACCAGAAACCCCAACTGAGATAAAAGCATATTTTCCAAAACTAATGCCCAATATCAAAGGGGATAGTGGTATCGATACATCAATTAAACTCAGAATAGATAAGAGTATTTTCGCCAATGCAAGCGAATGTGCAGTTATTCAAACGCCGTCGATTATAAATGGGCAAAATTTTATTACCATTAAACCATTTGAAAACGAACGACCAAACTTTAGGGCTAAAGCAACATTGGATTCAAATGGAAATTATATGGTGAAAAAGAATAATAAATTTATTGCAACTGTCCTTCATGGGGACATACAAAATATGTACTTTACGGGCAGAAAGTAGGAGGTGGGATGTATAGTATGGCTACAATAATTACAAACTTTGAGCCGGAGAAAAAATCTACAATTGATGAGTTTATAAAGTCCGGTAAAAAACTATCCCTTTCACACGAGGGATTATTATTTAAGTACCAGATGACAGATGACATGATTCTACCTATGAATATGATAGGTGGAGATATAATCCTAAAATAGTTTCCAGAGAATTATATGGTACACCAGAATTATGGTCTGAATTATTACTTATCAATAAAATGACCAGTTGTGTACAGTTCAATAAGAAAACAATCAAATTATTTAAAACAAGTATCATTGATGCTATTAATGAGTTATTAATGTTAACAAAACAAGATATAAAAAATAATAGAGCAGGAATTAATGCTTAAAGGAGATTATTATGACAAAATTAAACAATGTTACATGTACAGATTATCTGTATGAGCACAGGGCACTTGTTCACGACAAATTAGCCACAGTCAGCCGAGAAATTAATACCCGGGCAAGACGCCACGACCAATCTAGCCTCAGTGGAACTGAACTCAGGATATATAAAGAGCATTTCGATGAACTCCAAAAATATCCAATCTTTGACCCAAGGAGAGATATTGTATTATCTAAAATGAGAGTTGCGATAGCTTATCATCATGAAGCCAATGACCATCATCCGGAGCATTTCACAAATGGTATAGATGATATGAATTTGTTGCAATTGATGGAATTTGTTGCTGATGTTATGAGTCAATCTGAGCAGAATGGAATTGATGTGTACGAGATATTGCCTTTACTAAAAGACCAATATGATATATCGAATCAGCTATATCAGGTTATTCTCAATACTGTCGCCGAAATTAAGAGGTTGGGAAGATAATATGGCTAGGGGTACAAAAAAGAATAAATTTGTATCAATTCTTAAAACCGGGTTCGATATAACATTTTATTATAAACCCAATGGGACAGTCGATGAACCATACTGTATCGTACTGAATGACTTATTGCGTTTAAGATACAAGATTGTTAACGGAACAGTTGTTATCATCGATGTGCATCCTATGTCTACAGTAGTAGACATGGAAAAGTATTATAATAAACTCATAAGATTATTAATATCACAATCAGGATGTACCATTCTAATCGATACATTTGAATCAACTTGGGTATTAAACCAAGTTTGTCAATCTATGAAAATACCCATTGTGGAAAATATGGAATTTTCATCAATATCTCAAACCATGTGGGATAGATATAAGGATACATATAACGATCCAGCACATTGTGGATTTTATCTACTATCTGTGGTCGATGACAACGACAATGATGATACACTAGAAGTAAATCCAATTAAAGTTAACAATGCATCGGCAATACAGATATTGTATGATGGATTGGGCAAGGTAGTTGATACAACTATGGGGATACTCTCGTTGATAAAAGCAAACGATTATACTTGTACTATTGATTTCATGGGCATAAAATTTGAAGCGACCGTTATCAACAATACGATCTACATCACAAGTATGATGTTGGGTAAGAACGTTGATATGACGATTGTTTGGAAATTGATACAAGCTCTCACAACATACGTCAGTATTCATATCGATGTTGTTATAGTACATGTGACCAATGATATTGTGGCTACAGTGTGTACTGGTTATGGGTTCTCTAAAATACATTCAAGTAAACTCCCCAGCGACTTAGGTGGAGATTTGTTATTATATTCGGCCTCCTATGGCAATTATAAAATAATAGACCCAGCGTGTACAAATTCCAAATAATGCTCAATGATACATCTTAGTAATTTATGAATAAGGAGGCTATATATTGATTACAATTAAAAAAACTGAATGGGTAATTGGTGACAACGGAGATATTGTCAGCATTCCAATGTTCGGAGGAGCACTTGCATTTTGTAAAATCACAGAAGTCGAAGGTGATGAAGTGGGTGAGGATGGACACAAGGCCCTCACTTACAAACCAACAGGTGAATTGGCAAAAAACTATATTCTTTGTTTCTTGGACGAAACCAAACCAAACCAAACCAGACTTATCAACAATACCAAAATGCTTTGTGAATTATGCGATTTCACAGATGCAGACATACCCATCATGGATAAATGGTTACATGATTTCTCTGGTGTTGGTGGCGGTGTACCAATCACGGTGAGCGACATTGATATTGCTGGTACACCAACTCTAATATTCGGCAATCTTGCCGAATATTACCAGGAGATGGAAAGTGAAGAGCTGTCCAGTGGTTATGATGAATATGTAAGGGCATTCAATGAATTAAAATCTGAGAATTCGGATGCGGAATTGGAGTCAGAACCCGGTAACTTCGATACATACTGTCAGTGTACAGTATCATCATATCAAAAAATATTAAGGGAATATCCCGGTATATTGGATTATGTCAACAAAGACATGTATTCAACTCAGCTGTTGGCCAAAATAGCAACGGTTATCCAGAAGAGATATAACCTTATACATTTCGACAATGTTATTGCCGAAACAGCAGCCACTATCAGCAAAGTGACCTATTTCAATGATAAAGGTAAAATTGTACCACTTACGCTGACGGCAGTTGAAAATTTTCTTGGTCGGGTAAAGGATTCTATCAGAATTGCTCCTATTACAGAGCCACCAACCGACATTACCAAAGTTTACAAAAATTTTTAAAGCCAATTAGATAGGCAGCAAAAAATAGTAGTGTAGGAATAAAATCCTACACTACTATTTTACAGTCACGCTACTTTTTGTTGATTTGGCGTTCGATTGTAGAGCCGTCCTTCATCATACTATAGACACCAACAATCTTTGAGTCTGTGAATGTTGTAAAATCATAATTGAATAGATTTAGAAGTAACATTGCACTTGTGTGTCTCCAATTTTCATCGTATTTATAGTTCGGGAAATCGTATTTTTCAAAATAAAATACTGGGTCTCCGACATTAACACCAATCACAGTATCTGTTATCTCAACATTACACAATTTCAATCTAGTGTTATCTTCTTTTTCCGCCAGTACTCCGTAAATTGCATTTTCAAATATTATTATCGCAACCAGTTTATGCCCATTATCAAATTCATCATAGTATGATGCCACTGATGTAATCAACCTAATATGAGGCAATCTTTGCATTACTTTACGGTGCAACGTATATGGGTTACTCGAGAAGCCCCTCAACAACTTTTCGATTTTCATTTTTTATCCTCGGCCACATTTGATTAAATCTTTCACCATTTCATTTGTGAGAGCATACGCATGAACCGCGTTCTTTGACATCCATAATTCCTTTATGAATAAGATATCATCTCCCACTGGAAGATTTATCATACGTTTGATTATAGTTTCCATACGTCTAGCTTCAACTGCCGATTTTCCTTGAAGTGATAATATGTCAATAACCAATTTTGACCTGTCTTTAGTTGTTTCAAACTCCCCAAACTTTTCAAGTATGTAAGAAATTCTTGAAATGGAAACATCTTTCAACAACGCCAACGTTTCGTATGGATGGTTAATCAGTACACCATCTGGCACTCTACCAGACATTATGGCTCTGGCATGGTCTATTACCGTGCTCCTCATTTCACTATCTTCATAAGCTTCAATTGCTCTTAACGCATCATAATATTCCTCCTCCGTAAAATCTGTTACTTCTTTGAATCCTTCTGGTCCGAAAGTCATGTTTGTTCCTCCTCGTGTAATTTGGGACAACAACAATGTCCCTTTTTGTAATGTAGGTATATTCGTTAAACGGTACCAGTAGACCACTTACAAATTACCAACTCACTATCACCACCTTTCCTGACCTACTGGATACTATAGGTCTACCACAACCGATAGTACCGTTATATAATATATAGATGAACAGGGTTTTAAGAAAGGAGGGTGTATCAATGTCTATAGTAACATCCGACACATCTATAACTCACACTTTTGGTAACGTGGCATGTGTTGCCATGGATTATATACGAAGCTTCTTCTCTGATGGGTTTTTTAAAACTGAACACATCAGCACAAAAATAGCATATCGTCAACTAGATGTATTTCGTTCAAAGAAAGAATTCTGGAAAAACGAAAAACCTATTTTAATAGTGAAACCAAGGATAGAGATGGATGACTCATCTAAGGCACATTACGGCAGTGCTATGATGGAGAGAATCACAAGTAGCAAACTCCCAATGGAATTTTCTCAAAGAGTTCCTGTGATTACCGATAGGCAGTATGGAGTTATGCTCAGATTTGGATGGAATAGGTTCAAAATATATTACGATGTTGCAATCGTGGTACAGACATACAATGAACAAATCAACATCGCCAATTCATTAAAAAATAAAATGATTACATTAAGACCATTTTCTATAAACACCGACCTTGAGGCATGTATACCAAAAGGTATCACTAAACCCATTCAGCACCATCTTGGAATACCGGAAGACGATACAGCTGAATTGGTTAAGTATTTAAATGTGAAGGGAATAGTACCATTCACATACAAGCTAAAAAATGCATCTGGCACTAATGAATACTTCATGCTATACAATACTAATATTGAAGCTGTTTTGTCAGATATAAGTATCGACGATGGGGATAGCATTGGAATGATAACCGATACATATACGATAGGATTAACAATGTCGTTCGAGTTTAATTCTCCTGCGACATGGTATGCGTTTCTCAAAGATGCCAATCCTCATTATATTGTCAATCCATCAGATGCTGAGATGGATGCAGGCAATGCGTCTGTCGGAGACAGAATAGTCCCGTTATTAACGTTACCTACAAGATACAACCTCAGACTGGGAGATGGTTGGAAGATTTTAGTGTCCCCTACATATATGGTGACAACAAGAGGCAAAGGGCCAGATGTTGTTGATATCACTAAGTTCGACCAAGTTATTCCTAAACCAATACGAGAAACATTAAGTGGGATTGTAAAACATAATAATGCGAATGGTATTCCTCTTATGCCTTACATCCAATTCAGATGTTTTAAGGATGTGATTGAACTCCCGGTTGGGTTAGATGGGTATGTTGTCGATTTAGAAAAATTTGAAATACGAACATATGATTGCAAACCCAATACAACGTATAGGTTTTTCATATTGATTAATAACTTGGCCATAAATTCAATAACACCACAGGTGACTAAATTCATGTCCAATACAAAGTAATATCAAGACGATAGTGAGCATAAGCACACTATCGTCTTTTATCAATGAAACATTCTGCTGGAAACACTAGAGTAACAATCGAAAAGGAGGTGTAAATAATGACGAATCAAAATATGACTCCGACAGAAGATATTATTCTTCGTGATAATTCGCTCGAATCAAATAGTACATTTGATATCGAGAAATTGAATAAATCGTTGAGACAAATTGAGATGGATTGCTATGCGAATCTATACAAAGTACAGCAAAACAAAGTTGGGATTTATCGTGTGGATTGCAAATTCAATGATTTCATACTGGAGACAAGATTTCCAGGACAAATTTTCAACGAATATTATCCCAAACAGCATGTCAAGTACATAAAGTATTCCATGATAAACACAGGAAGAGAAGAAGCATATCGTCGGTCAGCAGTGTATGGGAAAATGCTAAGCATGTCTGACATATCGGACCACCCAGAATTGTTCGACCACAATTTTCTATTGTTTATAGATGGAAAACTTGCTACTACTTGTGAAGTGTATCCAATGGAAGATACGACCAGAGTCAGTATAGATGTGTCCGATGTGTCGCATCATGATGGTATATCGTATGATTCATTTGTCAAGTATAGGACAAATAACGTTGATGTCTCTATTATATTTGTACCGACATACATGATGGAGATATCAACGACGTCTCGTGGTACATTGACAGCAAATGGTTATACTTTGCCTATTGGTGAGTTTCCAATGGTGACTAAGTTTGCAGACTACACGACTTTGTATTTTACAAATACAGATGCTGATTCAGCAATGTGTATAAAAATCGATGAATTATTAACGGACCAAGGAACCGGGTACGTTCGAGTAGAGAATGTATACCTAACAACCGTATCAGCAATTAGAATTGTAGCCATTGCATTTAAAGCAGGATTAAGTACATCACACAAAGTATCCCAACGTGACCCATATTTTATAGTATCTGAGTGGGGAGTTCCAGTTCCAACAGAAAATATGTTAACGTTTAAGACCAATACAAATGGAGCTCAATCATTAACAACATTGACGATTGAGAAGTATTATCCCAATATGTATAAAGTAAACACAGTCGATGCCGCAAACTACACGTATAACCTGTTGGTGTTCTACAATGATTTGAATACCACGGAAAATGAAAAATATCGGGATGACTTGGCATTTTATTCAAACCGAGTAGACATGTTTAGGAAACTCCAAACATCTACCCTTAATAATATGATAATGGAATATACTCCGGCGACCTTTGTATATAACGAAAAAGATTACGAAAGTTCCGTGTGGTTTCCCAATATCATAAATTACAAAATTGGTAACCTAAGAGCTTTTTTACTGGAACACCCAGACGTACTTAAAACTTATTGGTCGATATTAGGTTCGCCGAGTGAAAAGTATTTCTGGGACATGAGACGTTTTGATTTAGAGAATCGTATTCGTACCGACACACGACAAGAACAAGCTGGTCTTGATACAAGTATGACCTTTACCGAGGAACATTACCTATTTCTGTTAAAGAGAGATATGTTCTTCAACAGAGAATATGCTCACAGAATATGGATTGATGGATTAATCCTCAACGAAGCCAATTACCATGTTCTTAAAGGGCATGACTTTTACTACATCTACATACCGACCAGACTACTCGATAGACGTAGTTTTATAGAAATTGAAAGATATCGGTTATGCGATGAAAAATACGTGGGGGTACCAGGAAATGAAGTAGCTCCGTTAATATTCACTCCGCCAAAAACAGCAGCTTGTCAGGCAAAAGATATCTTTGTTGTAAACTATGAGACAAAGATGTACTTGACCGGTGAGCAGTATGAGCTGAAACATTACTCAAAATATTTGGATAAATGGGTGAATATACCAGTAGACGGTGCTTATAACGTGAATGGTGAAGAAATACATATTCACATCACAGACCAGTCACTTTATGGTCATACAATTCTATATGGGGTTTATCAGAATGCTTATATGACATCATCTGACCCATACAACCCAAATGGAGACAATCCTACTTTGACAGGAGGACAGTTTCCATACATAAGGATGGATGTACCAAATTACGGTAACTATTCAAAAACAAGTTACAGAATGTTTTTGAATGGCCACTTGTGTACAGAATACCAATTTTACGTGAGACAAAATGGTGAATATGGCGGTACTGATTCAGTCAGAACATCAACTGAATTGCAAACAGGAGATATATTGACACTCGATAGAGTACCAGGTGATTATAGGACCGTGTACTACATGGAGGAAATAGGGGAGAATGGGTATATTGACCTTGATGGTAAAATACCATTGCCCTTAAGTTTTAAATGGTATGACATATATCTCAACGGTATAAGATTGAACGAACGGTTAATAGACTTTGTGTCCCCAACCAAATGTTACGTGCACGATGTTAACAGCAGAAAGAACTTTCTTATCGTTGAGAGAAATCACGACGATGATGTATTTTATTTACCGTCATTTGCATTTAAAGAACCTCTTGAAAATGGTACTACGATATTAGATAAAGTGATGCTATTGTCAAAGAGTGTAAAAGAGGAGATAGACCTCTATTACGACTTAATAGACGACACTGACAGAGACTATCTTCTCGGGGGAATGTATTCAGAAGAAGCTCTAATTGCAATTATTATATTTGAAGAGTTTCTTAGATTTACATTCTTTAATCCCAACGATTCATCTACCATGGATATTCTTAACAACATTGCCAAAGATTATCCTGATTATTATACGGGTGGAGTATTTACCATCTCAGGAAACGATAAATATGCAGCCGACTTGGTACTAAAAGTGGACTGTAATGAAACTTTTAAAAAGGAGGGATAAGATATGGCTGACATTGATTTCACACAGGTGGGGGATGAAGTTCTATCTTCAGGGTACCATTTGGGACCAACTGAAAAAATTGTAGATGGGCAAACATTCCCAAATACAGTAGCTCCAATAGGCAACGCTTCACTTAGAGGTACTGCTAATGATAAGCAGAGTCGATGGGGAGTTGTACCACTGTACACAAATTACCACGAACATGCCTTTGTTGGGGAATATTTATGTGACCCAAATACAGGCGAACCTGCAATTAAGAGAGAAGATGGTTCGGTAGTGAATGTAAGCGAAATTGCTAGGATTTACTACCATCTTGATATGTTAACCAACGCATTGTCTTACTTGGGTATGAGGCAGGCAAAAATTTTTTCCGTTGAACCTGAGAATGATTCTACCGTCCCGGTATATAATGGAAATTGTATCGATGAAGATACTGTACTGTCAAGTGACACCATTATCAAAAAAATAGTCATGTCATTCGATATAAGCGTGATGACCAAAATCGAAGGGTCTAGTTTACTTAGGTCTATCGACGAGGACCCAATCATCAAAATTGAATATGTTCTCGGTGGAGAAACGACTGTAAGGACACTGAGCTACAAGATGTCCGAATATCGCGGAATAACAATTCCAATCAATGAAAAAAGATTTACACTTAAAAAGATTAGCATACCGTCTGCGGATGCATCCGGATATGCTTGTTTCATTCATTCAATTTTTGTAGCATATTAAATAGAAGGAGGCGCTAAAACATATGAGAGTTATACAAAGACGTGACCTGAAAACAAAAGCCATCACAAGTTTTGATGTGTTTGTACAGGTTTTGTTCAACGGTGATGCCCCTCAGAAGTTTGACCCAAATAAAAGCTACAGTACTGGTGACTTAGTTTGGGTAACTGATGATAATGGAGATAACTTCAGAATCATGCAAGCTACAACATCTGGATTTTTTGTAGATGCAGTAGAACCTAACTGGACGGAGTATAGTTTATCCAAAGTACTCGAAGAACAGTCTACCACGATAAAAAACCTTACTGGAATCAGGTCAAAGATTTCAGATATCATATACAATACACATGTATTATATTTCACTGCCAATAAGGGCACAACCCATATAGACAGCATCGGATCATATGATTGGGAGAATGAATATTGTTACTGTGAACTTTATGTCGGCGGTAAATTCGTCCCAGTTAATAAATGGGAGATAACAGATGACACTCTCACAATGGATTCTGATGTTATTACCAAAGACGATCAGTCCGTGGTCATTCGAGTCAACGAGGCTAATAGTTTGCTGACACGGATGATTAAAAGATTGGAAGTGTGTGTTGATGCAACCTATTCCGACAAAATTGTACCAATAAACAAAAATATGCTCAAGCCAAACCCAAATGTGAGTGTGGGTAACAGTGGATTTACAACTGTTAAATGTGAGAATAATGGTACCTATACTATCAATGGAACATCTGCAACAGGTGGAACATCGGAACCCAAAATTTATATACGGGGTAGTGAAAATGCGGTAAATAATATTGATTTACCATTCGACCTACCATATGGGGGATTCCTCACGTTTAGTGGCAATGTAGCATCAGCTAAATATTACTTCAGGGTAATTAATGTCGACGGTCAATATTTCGACGTCGAAAATCAGATAGCGTTCACAACTGGTATGAAAATAGCTGGTCTTTATGTACAATTCCCAGAAGGTACAACATATACAAATCAGAACTTTAAGTTACAGTTAGAGATAGGCAAGGAAGCAACCGATTGGGTAGAGTACGCAGAGAAAAGAGTCACTGAATATGATTCGTTCCCAATCCCATATCCGATAAACCCTGAATATACAGCAATGCAGTTCGATTTGTATATTAATGGAGATTTTGTTCCTCTGGATGAAATTACGTTGGGTACAGATATCGATGGTAATATCTGTGTAACAGACTGGCCAAAAACCGCTGATGTAATTGATTATGCATTCATGTTTGAGTTTGTATACTCAATAAGCAACGAAGTGTTGTTATTAAAGCAGGACTATACTGTAACCGTTAGTGATACACAACGGTGCTATTTGCTTGATTTAAACCCAGTTGACTTTATAAATTCATTTCAGGAAATTAAAATTTTCCGCAATGGTAACGTCGTTGACCCGGGTAGATATGTTCCTGGTAAAGGTCGCATTAATATCATCCACCCCAATTACTACTTTAACATCGGAGACGAGATATCCTGTAGTGTTTGGACATATGTGCTTCCGTCGTATGTCGGTGGTACAGTCCGACACAACTCGCAGTCCGTCCCCATTGTAATCGAAGACACGTTGACTGTCACAATTCCATACCTTGATTGGGATGTTCAGAGGGACGACCTCCTTGTCTTTAACGACGCGGGTATCCTGCTAAGCAATACAAAGTGGTATCTTGATGGATATGATATGAAATATTTTAAACACGACATTGGAGTTACAACAGGAGATATCCTTGATTTCAGAATGATTGACCAGGAAGATTCTGTTGCAATGCAGAACATTTACATTCGGGTTACATCTGACAACCAGAAGGTGTTTGAAACCCCGTATGATTTATCTATATTTGCATTTGTAATGCTCTTCACATCAGACGGTGAGTACGTAACAGACAGCAAGTATAATATAGATAAGAAGAGGTTGATTGTAAGCGGTGGTGTATTGACACTGTCCGCAGGAGATATGTTGGAAATTGTTGGTTTTAAGTTTGTTGGAAGCAATACATCCACAACCTTTAACCGTAAAATCATCAATGGTTCCAATAACACGGAACAAGTTTACACCAACCCATATACAGATTACAATGCAAGTACAGACAGCCTTCTTATCTTCAATAACGCAGGTCAATACATCGGTGAGAGGTTCTATTATATCAATGGTAATAAGATAACATTACTTGGCACTGGAATCGATTTGGGCGAATATCTGGAGGTTATACTTATTAGGAATCTCGGCATAACTATTACAACAGAACCATCCACTGAGATTATCGATAAGACTGCTTTAAATCTTCATGATTGCTATACAGATGAGGTGGCTGTTGCATTGAAGAGTCTTGATTTGGTTAAATACGGTGTCCTCACCGAAAATGACGCTAACTATATGAGAGTACAGGCTGTTACAATGGAGACCACTGCGGCCCGTGGTGACACGAAATATGAAGCGGCTGTATTGTTTAGCGGTACACGATGCTTGTTATCCATTAATACGGTAGATGCCACAAATCCAGAATATGGTGTTAAACCAGGTGACGTGATTGCTGTATCCATCAAAGTATCGTCATCTTATGATAATAGAATTTACAATTTCAATGTGACCATTGACCCCAAAACATTGAATGTCACTGTATTTGGCGATACAAGCACAGGTGAATCAGTAATAATACCATCACTCCAGAGATTATTGAGAGCATTTCCTATCAAAAATGTAACTGGAATGACCACCGATATTATTACCAAAATCAAGGGAGCCGAAAAACTTAAACTAACAGCTACCAAGGACAATGTTGCTATCAGCCCAATGCTGGTAGACACTGTCGATGGCGAACTTGCTATCAATTATGGTGATATTACGACGAGTGGTGTTATTAAGACCGAAATCATCATTTACACAGACACAATCGATTATCAGTACAAGTTTAATATAACAGTAACTAGACCGTGGAAGCTTATATATGATAAAGTTGAGGGTCATGCTATTCATCTAACTGGATTGGAAGATAATTATCTTGAAATCGAGATGGTGAATGGTAAAACTACACAGAATACCACAAAGGGTGAAAACGTCTTCGATGTACAAAGGTATGTTGATGGACCTGGTAATACTGGAAGTGCTGCTATAAGCAACGTTTCGAGAGAAACCGGTACAGTATCAATTACATCTGACGGCAAATCTCAGTATTGTGGTAAGAGACTCACTTTCCTTGGAATTGTTGATGAAACTGCAACTTACGTGATGGCATTTGATTCTGCGGTTAGGACAAATAATAATGTTAGCACTGTTGCATCGGTTACGGTTAGTTATGGGGACAAAAAGGCAAGAAGCTTCCAATTGTTCCAGGCTAATGCCGGAGATGGGCTTGATATAAATGGAAAATCAATTGAAATACCATTAGGAAATTTTTTAGACATAACCAATATAGACCTCAGCATAACAGTTGATTTCACATCTACCCCAACTGAAAAATCAAACACATTAACATTGAATGGTCTTAGATTTTTTAAGCAAGGAACTCTTGATAAGTTTGAACCATTTACAGGTAGAGAACCATCTCCAAATCCGGTATATAAGCAGAGTATCAGAAATGCTGGTACAAAGACTTACAATATACTTGATTTGGAAACATATTATGGGGATAATAAAACCGTTGTACACAACGGTGTTACGTTCATATACGACGATGTGAACAGGGATGTTACAATAACTGGCCAGTCAAAGTTATTATTAGATGGTGAAAGCAAAGTATGTTGGAAAATAATGAAAAATATGGTTCCCGTACTTAAAAATGGTCACGTTTATAAAGTAAGTGTCGAACCATACGACGAAACTTTACCGGTGAACGTTGAATTCAGGGTGACCAACTCCGATGGCAATAAAACCTACTCCAAGCAGATATCATTTGACTCCTCGACCATCTCCTCAGTTGATGTGAAGTTATCTGTGACGTCTGAAAATTATGACTTTGGTTCTACTCCAATACCATTACATGTTATGGTAGTTGACTTGACAGAGAATCCCAAAGCATTTGAATATAAATCATATGGCTATGAGGTGGAGTATGTTGTAGCAAATCAGAATTTTTTTAAATGGCCAAAAATTCCTACTGGAAATAAAAACGGTCTGGTGCTAGTTAGCAATGGAGATGGTTCCTTTACAATAACTGGTGATGTAGAGGATATATCAGAAGGATCTTACTGGGATTATAAACTAGATGGGGATGACGTCAGAAGAATATTTACGGCAGGTACTTATATCATGACAACACAAGACACAGAATCTGAATTGAATCCATTTGCGTATGTGAATATTAAGTATGGTGGGAACTGGCATAATAGTGTGTTGTTTAGTAGAAGGTATAGAAAGTTTACCATAACTGACGATATGATTAACGAAGAAGGTTTTGCTCTGCGTATTGGGATAGGGGCTGGGCCTAGTGCTACCACACCAATTACAAATCGAACAATTTATCCAATGATACTTCGCTCCGACGGAGATGGGTCTGAGTGGGTTGCAAATGAAAATGGTGTATATGTTGCTGACGAATTTGTTGCCCGTGAAGAAAGTCATATACCTATTTGGGTAAAAGAACCGATTAGAGCGAGAGATGTCAAAGTGAACGGGGTTCCCACTAAATTGACGAATGTATTTGACCCAGCATGGTTGGGTAGCAAAACTCAAAATGGGATCGTTCTTACCAAGACGGAGTACGGTTTATATACAGTCAGTGGTACACCAACTGGAGATTTTTTTATTAGTAAAACATTTAATCATGAGGAAATGGTCAATACATTTAAACCCGGTTGGTATATGGCACAATCACTTGACAATAGAACACTTGACAGTAGTGATTCTATCCTATATCCATATTTTGCATTCACTAAACAGGTAAACAATGTAAATATAAGTGAAACCACTAGCATCAATCTGGAAGCCATGCAACTAACAGAAGATGATATGTTAAATCAAGCCACAACGGTAAAGGTCTCAATGTGGTATAACCATTCAAAACACACATTTTCCGCCAAAGTAATGAGACCAATGATATTTTATAGTACTACTGGTGAAGAATGGCCCATTGAATCAAATGGTAAACGGAGAGTTCTTCCATTTATACCGCATTATTCATTTGACACAAATGGGTATTGTGGTGATATGATAACTGAGTTGAATGGGAAATATGTGGTTGTCAGATCAATAAACTCCATTGTTTTGGATAGAAGCATGGAAAAGAAGTTCACCAAAAATCCAATTATTGATACTACCCCCCAGGAGTATAGAATTGGGTGTTCTGGTATTGATTACATTGCACCTGGTACGTTCCAGGATAGATCCGATGTTATATGTGACAGTTACCCAACAATGCCAGAAATATGTACTTGGACCAATCGAGTTAAGTGTATATCATCGGGACGTAGTGCCATCAATATGTTGTACATATATGATAAAGATTATGCATTCACATCAACAATGGACGATTTCTTAACATGGCTTGACGATAACCCAATAGAGGTACAATATCCGGTCATGAAACCTACAATTGAAGTATTGCCAGAGATGACACAAAGAATACTCAAACGTATATCTGAAATGGCGGGATATAAACCAGAAATGTACATTTATTGTACAGATAGTCTCAATCCAGATGCAATATTCCAATATAAACGTAGAGTTGATGGA
>OHJX01000498.1_pt1 | contig 15212 bp, 10 predicted proteins | sample 1568671 | NCBI WGS metagenome assembly OHJX01 (sample SAMEA3879589, study PRJEB24766) | human gut metagenome | biome: human-associated habitat; feature: feces | place: USA | collected 1985/1987 | reverse complement strand
CTTAATACCCTCTATTACACAGTTAATGTCTTCTTCCGGCATCCGGATTCTGTCTTTTTTTAGAATAACGACATCCGAAAGGCGCAGGTGCTGATTTCCTTCTATATTCATAATTTCGAAAACAACATATAAATTTTTAAATTTCAATTCTCTCATCTGATTTTCATGGACTCGAGTAATATATGCAATGTCATTTCCAACAGAAAAGGAAAGACTACTGAGGAGCAATGTAGGGGAATACTGTATCAGCATTGCGTATAGGAGTTCTCCCAATATCCTACGTTCTGCCTGAAAGTTTTCTTTTTTTGCTTTCAGATCTAACGCCTCGGGCTTATTTGAGTTTTTTGTACTCTTCTGTTGCCGAACTATTTGATACAACGTCTTTCGGTATTCATATACAAAAGAGGATACATCTGTTCCATGTTCTTGTTCTTTTTGAAGTTCCTGAATTAACAAATTACTTAATACCTTTATGGTTTCCATAGTTGACCTCCTGATGTATGTTTGTATACAATATGGAAGATTCTTATGTGCCTTTTGCAAAAAAAGCAGCCATTTCCCTACGTGGAGAAAGGCTGCTTTTTTCTTAATCGTTTGTCTAATGTTGTATATCTTTTGGTTGCATTGATATTTTTGATAATTTGATACATTTTTTTCTTGGAACCGATAAGCAAAATACATTTTTTTGCTCTGGTTACACCGGTATACAGTAGATTCATCGTTGTCAGCATTGGAATATAATCATACACGGGCATCACTACTACCGGATATTCTGATCCTTGGCTCTTGTGGATGGTTAAGGCATATGCGAGATTTAAATTATCAAGTTCATCAAACTCATACCGTGATATCCAGCCGTCTTCGAATGTAACGTAGACATATTCATTTTCTGGATCAATGCGGGACACTCTTCCGGTGTCACCGTTGAAGACTCCTTTTTCTTTTTTATTTCCTTTTTGTCTTTCACGGTTATAGTCATTTACAATCTGTATTACCTTATCTCCTACACGGAATCCTTTTACCTGCAGTTTATTATTATGGGCAGGATTTAATCGTTCCTGCAGACTGATATTGAGTTCATTTACTCCGAGATAACGACCTCGTACTGGAGCAAGTACCTGTATATCCTTTTCTCCTGTAAATGCCGGCAAGGAATCAGCAACATAGTGTAGCAGCATTTCCCGTATTTTTTCTGGCTCATCACATTCTTTGAAAAAGAAATCTTTACTGCGATTGGTAAGGTATAATTGTTGCTGATTTAAGATACAGTGAGCGTTAGATATAATATGACTGCCTTCCGCTTGTCGGTAGATTTTTTTTAACTCTACCACTGGGCAAATACCAGATGCTATAATATCGGCCAGGACATTACCTGGTCCAACACTGGGTAACTGGTTTCGATCTCCAACCAATATCACCTGCGCTCCTGTGGGAATGGCTTCAAACAATGCCCGGGCTAATTGGATGTCCATCATGGATGTTTCATCAATAATAATTACATCTGCATTCAGTGGATTCTCTTTATTTCTTTCAAATTTAACGCCACCTTCCCCTCCCGTAACTTCCAGCAATCGGTGAATAGTTTTGGCTTCTTTCCCTGTTGCTTCTTTCATACGCTTTGCTGCTCTTCCTGTCGGGGCTGCCAGCAATACTTTTTTCTTTTCCTTTTCAAAATATTTGATAATCAGATTTGTTGTGGTTGTTTTTCCTACACCGGGGCCTCCAGTGAGAACCATGAAGTTGCTGCGGGCAGCAGTACGAACTGCTGACATTTGCACCTCATCCAGTTTCCCTCCTAATTTTTTCATGATATCTTCGGACACTTTTCGTTTTTTCTTATTTCTCGCAATTCGTTGCATATCTTCTGCGGCATCTTTTTCCGCAAAAAACAAGTCTTTTGTATAAATACGATCACTGTCTTCTTCTATGATATTACGATGAATGATCATTTCACAAAGTTGCTTTTTTACAGACTCTTCTCTAATATCCAAATTTTTTCCTGCTTCTTTGATTAATATATCTTTTGGCATATAAACATTACCAAAGGCGCATCCTTTTTCTAAAGCATATGTAATTCCGCTTTGAATCCGGTAAGGGGATTCTTTATGAACTCCGTTTGATAAGGCGATTTTATCTGCTGTTTCAAAACCAATACCACGTACATCTTCAATCATTTTGTATGGGTTTGTCTGGATAACATGGAAAGTTGATCCACGATATTTTCTATAAATCTTGATTCCAAGGGCTGGGGTGATTCCATAATTTCCAAGTTTAAATAAAATCTCTTGCATCTCCCCTTTTTCCTTCATTCTTTTTCCAATTAGTTCTGCCAGGCGTTTGCCTATGCCGTTAACTTCTGCTAAACGCTCTGGATGATTCTCTAAAACATCCATGGTATCTTCCCCAAACTGTTCAATAATACTTTTGGCTCGCACAGATCCGATACCTTTGATCATACCCATACTCAAATATTTTTCAAGCATATCGGTTCGATTAGGAAGACAGGATTCATAATGATCCGTTGTGAACTGTTTACCATATTTGGGATTAATCGTATAGTCACCATGTATTTTTAAATATTCGTTCTCTTCCAACTTAAAATATGTTCCCGTAACAACTTGCACATCCGGGAACAATGTATCGTTATCAAGAGTAAAGTTGAAAATACTATACCCATTCTCCTCGTTTCTATATTTAATTCTTTTCACTGTTCCGCAGAGTGTTTCCAATTTATCCCCTCCTATGAGATGACATTGTAATTTTTTGATTCTATTAATATGGAAGAATGAAATCTTCTTTTACTATCTATTTAATATGATACCATATGTGAAAAGCTGGCTTATTTTTACAGATGAAAAATTGTACGATTTACAACAAAAAAAGAAACTGATTTCTCAGCTTCTTAATACAAAGAACATCATATCTATGATCTGTTTAATCTCTTCTTGGAACTGGCTTAACACAATAAGTAACACCATGACAACCGTTGTCTTCACACTTAACCATACACTGTAATGTCTTCCAATAATGCCACGTAATATCCAAACGGACGTTTTTGCTCCTTTTTTTGTGTTGCATCGTTGACATGCTCCAACCAGGTTTCGTATATTATTTACATTTTTTATTCCCGTTATCTTTAATATTATTTGCCAGAAAGTAGAACTTTTGGCTTTTTGGACAGGAATCAGATGATCAACCACTAACTCTTCTCTTGGCAGCAGTTTTCCGCAATAAGCACAGTGAAAGCGATTTATCACATCTGGATAATTCTTTTCGAAGTAATCTCTTCTATAATCCGTATTTCTCTCATGCAATTTTGCATCATATACACGACATTCATATCCTATATGGCTATATTTTTTCCAATACCGAATTTGTTTTGCACTTGATGTGTTCTTTTTCCAATACCCATTATATTTTCCTGTTTTTATAAATGTAAAACCATTTCGTTTTAGCTTTTTTCTTATCTTGAATGTTGTTCTTTTTCCATCTCTGATTTCAATTGTCTTTATGCTCATATTTTCTTAATTAGCAGAACATACGCTGTATTTTTCATAAACTTGTTTTTTGACAGATTTCAGTGCAGCAGGACCGGCTACACTTTCTCCCAGCACATAATTATCAACATCTTCTAAAAAAAAGCTTTCACAATCTCTTACCGTCTTAGCTGCGATATGATCTTGCGGGTTTCTCCTGTGCGCTTTCATTGCTCTTCCATAATCTAATACGGCTTGTTTGATAATTGCTTCTATCAGACGAATACATCCATCATTATCATAATTTTTCATTTTACAAACTCCTTTGTTTTTTCTACTTTCCATTCTATATATCGCATCATTTCTCCTGATTTTTGGATATAACATTTCTTGCACTTAATATGGTGAATTCTGTAGATTGTTGTTTCAGCGAAAAACGGAACCGGGTTCCCTTTTTGCATTGCACATAGAACCTTTTCTATAGAGTGGATTTTTCGCAGTGAATCTATGGGAAATTATGGGAAATTTGCAGACGGCAGCAGGTATATCAGGTATAGCTGATGTTCATAAACCGCTCAACTACAAGCAACCGAATCGTTTGTATATCAGTTTAAGGTGATACGAGAGGTGAATGGTATTGTGAATTAATCTGGAGTAAGAAATATATATCTTGTACTCGCTACGGATATGTAGCATCATCTATACGTGATAGCACTTATAATGAATTATCAGCTATAGATGATGGTTTTTAAAATTAGGTTAATATGATATTTCTCTATTTTGACCTCAGATATAGATGATATTACTTCTTGACAATATGATATCAACTATAGCTGAGACACCTTTTCTCTACAGGAATCACATTAAGCTGATATGCAATTTCAGGATTTTCTATCGAGTATAGATGATAACTTCTGTATATCTTCTATCTGATATAGGTGATATTATTGCAGCAGGACGTATATTTACATATCAGCTATATGAGGAAAACGTATCATCACGGATAGTGATACATAAATGACAAAAGTACACCAAATTGAATAAATGTATGTTCATACAAGATTCTTTGATACAACACCGGTATTTTTGATACAAACTGAATATATATACAATAACAGTGAATATATATGACAATTTTGATGGTCAATTTTATCAGTTTTTGACCTATTATAAAGGGAAAAGCGGCGTACTACTCCTTCAACGAAAAATAATTCCGTAAAACTTATTACGGAATTAAATATTGACCAGAATTTTTGTCGGTAAATTTCTTCTAGTGTTTGCTCATATTAAGCATATACACTAGAATGAATATTTTACGAGGGAAATGTAATGGGATATTGCTTTATGACTACACAAAAAATAAAAACAATGGGTACACTACGCTCCAAACACATTCACAATTTCAGAGAGACAACTGTATTAAATGCTGACTCTGAACAAAAACATCTAAACGAAGAAATTTCTTATAGCTGTGATGAAAATGGTAAACGACTGGATTATAACGATGCTTGGGAAGAACGGATGAGGGATCTTCCCTCCTATCAACAGCATGGGACAAGAAAAAATGCTGTTTTAGCAATTGAAGTAGTTACAACTTTTTCCAGAGAAGAAACTATCAACCTGGAAAAATGGAAAGAAGAAAATGTGAAATGGTTAGAGAAAACCTTTAATATAGCACCAGACGGGAAAAATAATGTTTTAAGTGTTGTTTATCATGCGGACGAACCGGGGAATGTCCATTGTCATGCTATTATTGTGCCAGTGGATGAGAAAGGAAACTTAAATGCCAGTAGATTTTTGGATGGACGCCGGGCAATGTCACAAATGCAAACAGATTATGGAAAATCCATGGAGCAGTTTGGTTTAGAACGTGGATTAGAAAATGGAAGGGCGAGGCATCAGGATATAAAAAAATATTATGCCGAATTAAATAACGCTATTGAAGTATCACTACCCAAAGAGCATGAAGATGCAGTAACCTATCGAAATCGTGTCATTGAGGAATTGCAAACAATGCAAGCTGCTGCTCTTCGGGAAAGAAATGAAAAAAAACGGGAAATGGAGCGATATCTTGCGCAGAAAAGAAAAGCGCAGGAAGAACAGATAGTAAAAGAACGAGCAGATTTAAAAAAAGACCGGGATGCTTATTTACAAAAGGCAAAAGAAGAAAATAAGGAACTAATAGATAGTATTGAGAGAAATAAAAGAGAACTCTACTATACTCAGAAACGTTTGGAGCACATTGAAGAAAAAATAAAACTAACAGAACAAGATTATCAGGAATTATTGGAAGCCGTTGCTGATATAAAAGATACGGATAGGAAATTATCTTTTTTTGATACATTTCAAAAACAATATCACCTGTTATCTGAGCAAGAGCCAGAACGAGCAAAAAGGTTTGCTAATGAATTGCAATATATGAGTACATTGAAGGAAAAAAATTTGACAAGATAAAGCTGCTGCATAAACCTCATTTTCAAAGAAGTTCACATTCTTTTTTAATCTTGTTTTAAACAAAATATAAAAATGAAGTTACCGCTAATTCGGTCAAAAATGTAACTCACTGCAGTTCCAATTACCACATGGTTAGTTTTAGAATTTGATGAGGATTAATGACACGTTCTTTCATAAGTTCTTATATAGCAAAAAGTCTTCTTATAGGATATACCTACAAGAAGACTCTTTCTTTGAATTATTCGAATTCAACAATATAATTTAGAACCATAGCATCTTCATGATAAAAGATGATCTCATCATTTTGTAAAGAAACCCCTGCGTGAGCATGAAGACAATCACAATTTTTATCTTGCGTCATTTTCTCATAATTAGTAGATGCACTCCAGGAATGCACATCATATGGAGTTCCATACGCAACTGCGTATAATCCCATATAAGCGACATCCGCAGTTCCGCCTGCCCAGCTTGTTCCACGGTAGGAAGTATAATTCCAGGATTTCATAGAAGATGGAGCAAAATAAACTCCATTTCCAAACATCTTTCCAGTGATAATAGCATCAGGGTTTAGTTTTAAACTATTTAAGATAATGGATAACCAGTTTTGATTCCGACTTCCATGCCACAACTGCATTACTTTTTTAATGTTATTTTTACGTAAATATGCATTAAAGCGTTTTTGCTGTTCTATTGGAATTACTCGATATACATTCTTAACTTTACCCTTTAAAGTATCAGATAAATGGTTTAACACCTGCTGTTTCTGCTTATCTGTGGCAAGATAGACTTCCACACCATGTTGCATAAATCCATCCAGAGTTTCTGTTCTGCTCTCACCGGAATATGAACCTTCCATAGCCTGAATCAAATCAGATTCTCTTTGAATAATACGGGGAAAATCTTTCTGACTGTCTGCCAAAAGTCTTTTTACGCCTGTCCCATCACCGGTTTTCACTGGACGTTGTAAAATAGATATAAGTTCCAGGACCAGATTATTGAACGAATCTACCGTGGATGCACTATACATCTGATTTAAGATCCGTTTAGACTCTTTGATAATCGCATCGGTAACAGGTACATTCACTTTTGCTTCTTGAACTGCAATTTTGGCCAGAGATTTTAATTTCTGGAACAATTTTCCAGAAACTGTTGTAGGTTCAATTTTCCTGCTTTCTCTTGCATCAGACTGTACGTTTGGGGTGTTTGACAGATACAAAGCACTCCGATCCACGTATCCTTTAGAAAGCTTTTCAAAATATTTGCTCCAGAACATACTCTTTGGATATCGGTATGTTCTGGCCCCAAACAATTCACCTTTGTTTGTACCCATGCGTCCATATTCTGCTAATACAGAGTCTTTTTCAGGTGTCAGCTTATAATACTTATAGGCATTTTTCTCCGGTTTGACACAGGTTAAAAAACAGGGTTCCATTTTATCCAATAATGCCACGGGCAAATTATTAGATAATTCTGCAATCATCAATGTACCGGAACGTAAGGATAATTTATAACTTACATATCCCATGTTTGGCACGGTTACGGTAATTTCTTTGGGGCCTGTTGAGATATTTTCTTCTACAAGAATTTTTGCAATATCTTTATAAAAGTTGGATACCTCCACTGTTTTGGTAAAACCATTGTTGATTTCGTAAGATACATTCATTATTTCTTCCTCCTATTTTTAAATGTTCAGAAGAAATATGAATCTTTTAATTAAGAAACATTTCTTATCTGCAAAAATCCAAAAAAGTGTCAATAGGCTATATCATGGGTGTCGTAAATCCCCCTGCTTTAGCTGTGGGGAGTGTCAAGTGAAAACAAATGTAGTCTTTTTATTCTCGAGTTTTAAACCAGCGTAAAAAGTATTTTTGCTTTTGGAAGTATATTCTGCGGATGGAAGCGTTCTTCCGTCCAGCAATGTTTTGAAATCCTGATCAGTAAGCTTTCTTCCACTAATTGATCTAAATAACTGCAGACCGCAATCACAAAAACATCCACCATTATTTATCCGCACTTCTTTGCCGCAGTATGGACAAAAAAGGCCAGAAGAAAAGTCAAATTCTAGCATGTTCTGATTTACTTTTAATCGGGCGGAAAATCGTGTATTGTCCTTTTTTGTAAAATATAATTTTTTCGTAATTTTGTTTTCTTGAAGTTCTAAAAGTAAATTATCATCCAAATATATTCCGCAGATATATTTGTTCATTTTCAATCCACAATCATTACATTCATAAGTATATGGTTCTTGTTTCATGTTACTTCCACAATTTGGACATTTAATCTCTTTTGATTTTACAATATATTTTTTATCTATTTGATCACAAACATCTTTCAAATTGATGAGCATATCTTTATAACTATCTTGAAAAGAATCTTCCCCACGTTGGATCCGTTTGATTCGTGTGTCCAATTGTGCAGCAAAAACAGGAGAAATAATACTAATCCCCTGCATCTGTTCAACATATTCTTTTCCCTCTTGAGTGATATATAGTCCGGTCTTTCCCATATCCTTAACATAGCCACGATTAATAATGTCCAAAATAATAGCATCCCTGGTTGCAGGTGTTCCAATCCCCTGGGAATCAGCTAAAGACTTCCTCAGTTTTTGATCTTCAATCGTATTGGCAATATTTGTCATTGCTAAAAGAAGAGTCGCTTGTGTCAAACGTTTCGGTGGTGTCGTTTTCTTTTGAACTAATCCAATTTTATGTGCTGTAATTGTAATTCCCTGTTTTAAATCAGGGATATGATTATTTTTCAAGGAACCATATAATAATCGCCATCCCTGATCTGTAACAATGCGTCCTCGAACTAAGAACACTGCATTTTTGTGTTCAATAAACATTTTTGTTTTACATTCTTCTAGTGGTGCTAAAAATTGTGCCACTAATCGCTTATAAATTAACTCACAAATGATTCTCTCTTTTTCATTCAAATCTGCAATATTCGGAGTTTTTAATGTTGGAAGCAAAGCGTCATGGGATTCCTTTTCTACTTCCATATCATTAACTACCCGTTTGTCCTTTCTGACTTTTGAAATATCAGCATTTGTAATCTTCGAAAGAAGGGGTGCAATTGCCGGAAAAACCTTTGCCTGTTGAAGTATATCATAAAACTCTAAGGATTTCTCTGTAGATACATATCTACACTGTGTTCTTGGATATGAAATCACCTTGTGTGTTTCATACAATGACTGTACAGTTTCTAAAACTTCCGCCGGAGTCATACCGAACATTTGTCCTGCTTCTCCTTGTAGTGCGGACAAATCATACAACTGAGGCGCAATTTTTTTTGTGGTTTCTTTTTCGATAGATGCAATAATTCCCTCGTTAGGAATATACATACTATTTTGCGTGTCATAATTAATAGGAGCGCCTTTTTCATCTACTTGTATTCCTTGAAACTCCCCATAATCTGCTATTCTTTGATAGTAAGTTTTAGGTTGAAAATTTTCTATGCTCATGGAATTATCATACACCAATTGAATTGTAGGGGCTTTCACACGTCCAACGGTCATTAATTTTCCTGATTTTACCGTCATAAACCGTGTACAGTTCATGCCATATAGCCAATCGGCCCGACAACGGAGCAGAAAAGATTCAACATTTCTTCTATGCACTGGATCTTTGTGATAATCTGTCATAGAAAGCAATGATTTTAAAATTTCATTGTCAGTAAGAGAATGTTCAACAAATCGTAAAGCTAATTTATTTTCCAAATGTAAAAAAGTTTCTAAAAGATGATAAATCCCATATCCTTCAACATCTGAATCTGTACCCACGATGATTCCATCGTATGATGGAGCAATAGATTTTATTTTATTCAATAGCTGCTGTTTTCTTGTATCTTTAATCGCACATATCTTCCACCTTGAAGGAATCATGGGATATTGTATCTTATACCATGAACCTGTAAAAGAGCCGTATTCATCCGGTTCTGCATTTCTACATACATGACCACTTAAAGCAATAAAATCTATTTCTCCAATCTTACTCATTATTTCTGCTTTATGATTTCTGTAACAATTTTGCACATCTTTCATCAAGGATGGTTTTTCAGCAATGAATAAATATTTCAAAACCCTACCTCCAAATGGTTATTGATTTCCTCTTCACTATCAACCAATTCCAGATGTTTATGTACAAAATCCTGTAATGTCTTCTTCCTGTATTCTTCTTCTTTATTTTTGGGTTTCTCTCCGCATTCAACGATATAACAGGCAAATAAAAGCCATTTTTGCGGATTTGTGCGCATTTCATCTACTTGACGCAGCGTTGGATAGTAAGTAGGAACCTTAATTTTTTCAAATTTTTCAACTACTTGATCATACTCATCAAAAGTTAATTGGAAAACCGTATCTTTCCTAAATATTTTTGACATAACTGTAACCCTTTCTTTTTAGACTTATAGCAAATACAATATGGGAGATTTTCCCTGAAAAGGATTCACTTTATTAGAATTTTTTGTTGTATTTCTGGAATATTGCGTCTTGCAGTTTCTCCTGATTTTAACATCAGCATAAAATATGGTTTTACCATTTCCTGTTCCGTTTTAGATAAAAGGTGCATATACCTGTTAAAAACAGATTCCACTGGAAGCGCTGGGTATTCCAGACATTTAACCACAAAGTTTTCAATTAATACATCGATCATTCTTGTAATCTCTTTTCGAAATTAACAATTTCAAATTTATAGTAGCATTTACCATTGAACCAATCTTCTTTTAGATAACCAATACAGTCAAAATTATTTGGACATCCCTCTGCCTCAAAGTGTTCGGCTAATCCAAACCCCAACAATGTAATGGTTTTGCCCCTCAACATAAAGTGACTTCCATCACCAATTCTTTTATATTCAGCGTTTCCTTTGTACCACAAATGAAACAACGGCTTAGGATTTCCTTCTCCGTAAGGAGCAAATAAATCCAAATCCTTTAATGTGTTTTGTAACCCTTTTTTAGTGACTTCTAGATCATACGAGTAGATATTTCTGACTTCTGGAATTTCTCCACAGGCTTTCTGAAATGCATTACGAAATACGTTAAGCCCACCGGCAGGAATAGATAAGCCAGCTGCGCCCTCATGCCCACCATAGCTCAACATCGTTTTAGCAATGCTGTCCAATATGTTTTTCAAATGCACGGATGGAATAGAACGCCCAGATCCCTTTAAGCAACCTTGTTCTGTTTTGGTAAAAACAACCACAGGACAATGATATTTTTCGCAAAGGTTTCCTGCAATGATACCGATGATACCTTCTCCGAAATTTGGATGATAGATTACAATGGGACACTGCTCTTTTACCAACTTCTCGGCAATTAGCATATCCTCTGCCACCTCTTTTTTTCGCTTCTCATTGGCAGCAATCAGTTCATCTACCCACCAACTTAATCTCGGCTCATTTTTATCTGCAGTCAGCACACGAAGTACTTTTTCAGCACCGTTATCATATAACCGACCTGCCGCATTGAAGATCGGACCAAGCTTATATCCAAAATCATCTTCATTTGCCTGTGTACTTATATTTGTGCGCTCTAAAATCAATTTTAGTCCCGCAAGGGTAGTTCTATTAGTCTTGATAGTATTAAGCCCGTTTTTGACTAAAATTCTATTACTGTATGTTAGTTTCATGACATCTGCGACTGTGGCAATGGAAGCCAATACCTCCAAAGAGGATAAATCTTCTGTATTTTCCTTCAGAAGTTCTTTTACAAACCGATATGCAAGACCGGCACCACAATAGTTTTTATACTTTGTAACATCCTCTGCGTTTGGATCTAAAATAACATCGGCGCATGGAAGGAGTCTCTGCCCTTCTTTTTCAATTGCCAGATGATGATCTGTGACAATAACTGTCAGTCCATTTTCTTTCGCTTTTTCAATAGCATCCAACGCAGCAATACCATTATCCACAGTAATGACAAGCCCTGAGTCGATTTCATCAATGATTTTCGTTGACAAACCATAGCCTTCGGAAAAGCGATGAGGAAGTCTTGTTCTTGCTTCAATTCCAAAATATTTTAACCCCCAATACATGATCGCAGAAGCACAAATCCCATCGCAGTCATAATCGCCTACGATAGTGATGGGTTCGTCTTTGTGCTTTTTCAGACATTCGACTGCATCATTAAGACCATGCAGATACGGGTTCTCTTCTGGGTATAAAAAATCATTTAAAGGGATGCCTGTATTTCTTTCTACAATTTCCTGTACTGTATTTGCTTGATCTATTTTGTAAAACATATCTTTTCTCCTGTTTTTGTTTTCTTTTGTTTCTTAGACTGTATCACAAAAAAGAAAATTCAATTTTTTACAGATAACAAAAGCGGAACCGGGTTCCAATTTTATGGTTCGAAAATTCACAAAAAAAATAACCTCACCAGAATGTACTTTTATACATCCAGTGAGATTACTGCAATCTTCATTTTCCTTGTTCGAGTTCCTTCTCCTTCCATTGTTCTACAATAATTAATATATATATTCCCTTTATATACACTATATATTTATATCTGTATATATTCTATTCTATATCTATATATAGTATCTATATATTTCTATATATAAAGAGAGTTATATAAATGTAGAGTAGGGAGCTAAGTTGCTCTGTTTCGTTGTCGCCTCCCCGCTTCGCCAGTCAAATGCCTTTTACAGGTGGAAATACTGCCGAATTCCACTGCGCTCGCTGGGGAGCCGATGCACTTCCGGGCGCAACTCAGCTCCCCTCCCCTCCCGCAAGGATTTGCATAGAGTCATTTGTGGTATGCAAGCTTGCAAGGTAGAACATACTGATCTATCAAAATCTGTTATGACAGGAGTACGATGCGGCTGTTACCAGTCGCCAATCTTCGGAGTTGGATATGCTCCAGGGCCAAGGTCTGCGTTTAAAACGCCCTAACGTACAAATAGTTTCGATTGCCACCCCTCCCGATGCCGTAACACCGAGCGCAGGACAGGTCTTTCTTCTAATGAGAGTCAAGAGAAGAAATCAACTTAAAAAATACAATCACCCTCTAACGGCGGACGCATACGGCATTTATATCTTGTGAGGACAGTCCATGACGCACAGGTTATTTTAACGTGATTTGTATTCCGCAGCGTTTAACCTGTCCCGTATCACTATGATACTTCTGCTCCTTCTCAACACGTTTCAAGGCCAGGCATTTTATTTAATTGTCGTGGGTTGAAGGCTATCCAAAACTCTCATGTGCCTTGTCAGCGGTATAATTCCTCTGTCTCTGAATCTACCACCCGAGCCAAATCCTTACAGCTCGTAATTTTTCTTTTAATTAATATGGAATTTTTTCTTCTCTTTTGACATTAGCATTGAAAGAAAAATATTTTGTTTTTACAGATGAGAAATAAGGGAGTGTAAAACGGAACCGGGTTCCGTTTTTGATCCATTTTCAAGAAAAAAGGCAGCCTTAACTGGCCGCCTGATTTTTTTTTGCTTTTCCCCATCCGTGAGCGAGAAGTTCCATATCATTATTCCCTTTACAATATTTCCACGCATATTTATTTAAAACTTGTCTTTCAATATCGGCAATATCCAATTTTTCAAACAGTTTTTTTGCCTTTGCTGTGGATTTGCAACTCCAGCATTTCTTTACGACATCCCAAAAAACATCTCCATACTCACCAAAATTTAATTTTAATTTGATCCTGATTTGGCTTTTCTGTCTCGGATTTTCTTGATATGATGCCCATTCAACAAAAGCTAGTTGTTTTTGACTTGTATCACTTTTGTATGCACATAAAATCTTTAAAAATGCTTGTAAACACATTGCAGTTGCCCTTACATCTTCCAATGCAGAATGATACTGTACTTCTAAATCTGGAAATAAATATGTAGTTACAGTTTGAAGCTTGTAATCATCTACTTGTTCTCTACTGACAAGATCTCTTGCAAGTTTTAAAATGTCAATACACTCTTTCGGACAAATTTTGCACTGTATCCGTTTTTCCATTTGATTGATCATTCGCAGATCAAAACTGCAATTATATGCGCTCCAGAAATCTGCAGATTCCATAAACAGTTTGATCGTAGGAAACAATTCTTCTTCTGACTTCGCTTCTTTTAGAATTATATCTGTAATTCCTGTAAGCTCTACAATACGATCCTTTAATTGTTCACCGGGATTAATGTAAACATCTAGTATATCCGTTTCTTTCAATTCCATATTGTCTGTTATCTGAAATCGTATGCCAGAAAATTGAATGATTTTTGCGTCACTTCCTAATCCAGTAGTCTCTGTATCAAATAGGATCATACTTTTATTTGCATAAAACAGTGACATAATTTCGTTTTTTGTCTTCTCTACATTTCTCCACATATTATTTCTCCTCTTTTATGAAATTTCCAGAAATTTTTTTATACAGGTTGAAAAACTCATTTTCTAAATCATGCATTTGCCGCTCAGGTATTGGCATATAGTATGTCATCAATATCCGTTGGAATAAATCTTCTGCGTTATAGATTCCTGATTTAACTGGAACCAATGTACTTATACGTTTTTTCCCTAATGCTTTTTGCAATCCTTGGGTCCAACAAATACTGTAATCACAATCATGGTACTTAAATTGAACATAATTAAGACGAAAAGTCTCCATCTCTATATCCAACCCTTGAACAAGATCTTTCGTGTCTGAATCAGTAATAATTCCTTTATGCACTCGTGTTCTTTTGCAGATTGGAAATGCTATCCCACATATGACTGCTTTTAATACAACTGTAATTGGGTTGTTTGGCGTGTCTCCAGTAGACAATTCCAATTCAAAATGAAAGTTATCAAAAATTTCAGGATATTCTAAAACCAAAGATGTTTTCTCATCTGTAATTATCCATTCTTTTACATGATAAATACCCAATTTAGCAGCGCCATGAGCCATGGCGGTTTCAAAAAAATGTTTTTGAGAAAAAAGATGATAATTTCCTCCGATTACAGATAATATTGGTTTTACATGTTCATTTTTGTGGCGATGTAATATACGCACAAATTTCGCTTTGGAAATTTTTTCTGCCAATAAAAGAGCCGTTCCAAGTAAATGCTGATCAACATTTTTGAATGCCATAGAACAATCAAAAAAACGTCCTAAAGAGGCATAAGCTGTTTCTGTAAAAGGATAAAAAATATCTGTTTTCTCATTATAAAAGGCAAGACCAACGGTGTTCATTGCTGCATATTCATTTTCCGTCATTGAAATTTCCATCGAATCAAAAACAGGGAAACCATTTTCGACTTGATAAGGAAGCGCCGGATCGATCTTCAGCCAATTCGATAATATTC
>OHJX01000486.1_pt1 | contig 15611 bp, 14 predicted proteins | sample 1568671 | NCBI WGS metagenome assembly OHJX01 (sample SAMEA3879589, study PRJEB24766) | human gut metagenome | biome: human-associated habitat; feature: feces | place: USA | collected 1985/1987 | reverse complement strand
AAATACAAACATGAGAAAGCAGATTGCACAAAATAGAGAAGGGGAAATACAGGCTAAAGTTATATAAGAAACGAAAAAACAGATAAGAAAATTATATATTTTATACATATTAATGAATAAGGATCTAAAAAACCTGAAAGAAATCAGTAAGAAAAATGGGCAGAATGTTAAAAGTCTCAGAAAATGGGACATCAGGAGAATATGGATCTTTTTCTGGTTCATGGAAGAGGCGCCAGCGGGGATTCCGTGATAAAAAACATGACAGGAGAAAGATTTATATATAGAAGCCGGGAGTTTCGGGATAAGAGCTCTCTGGAGACTTACTTCTATTTTTTAATCTCAAAGGAGGGAAAGTAATGCGAAAGAAATTAGTGGCAATGGTAATGGCAGCAACGTTAGTTGCAGGTTCCCTTGTCGGCTGTGGCGGCGGAGGTAATTCCGCATCCAAAGACATCGCATCGTCGGGAACCACATCAGAAAAGTCTGAAGGTGGAGGAGGAGCTGCTTCGGAAGGTATCACAACAGAGGTTGGAACACCCCGTTCAGAAACACTGGTCGTTGAGTGTCAGAACAAAACAGATACCCCAGGACAGTTTAACTCTTATATGCAGGGTACTGCAATGGGATTTGGTATTCATCAGATGATGAGCGCACATCTGTGGGAGATGGATACAGTAAAAGGTGAACAGTATGGAGAAATTGCCGATGGAATGCCGGAATCCAATGAAGACTTTACAGAGTGGACGGTAAAGATTCGTCAGGGAATCAAATGGTCTGACGGCGAAGATCTTACAGCAGATGACGTTGTATTTACCTTTAATATGATTATGGAAAATGAAACGATTGGCGCCAGTGCAGCAACAAATCTGTACATTGACAAAGTAGAAAAAGTGGATGATTATACAGTGAAATTCACAATGAAAGAGTCTTTCCCGCGTTTTGTACAGCGTTATGGCGTTACTGTTTGGGGAACAGATTATCGTATCGTTCCGGAACATATTTATTCCAAACAGTCTGATGTAACTACTTTTAAGGATGAGGCTCCTGTTGTTGCAGGTCCTTATACTGTAAAAGATTATGATGATCTTGGTATGTGGGTTCTTTATGAACTGCGTGAAGATTGGCAGAGCAGTACTCTCGGCGTAGCTGGTCCGGAACAGCATGAATATGCGGAAGGCGCTACTCCTCCGAAGTATGTATGGTTCCGTACGTTTGCAGACTCCACCACAAAACAGATGGCGATGATCAATAATGAGGTTGATCTGCTTTGTGAAGTAACTCTGGAAGAGTTTGAAACCATGAATGCTTCCAATGACAAGATTAAGTGCTGGTATGATGAATTCCCATATGCGAACCCGGATGATCCAGGTTCTAAGAGTCTCGTATTCTCACATGGTAAAGGCGCACCGTATGATAATCCTGACTTCCGTTGGGGTATTTGTCTGGCGCTGGATATTGATGAAATCGTTATGAATACGTTCAATGGCGCTGGTCGTGTAGCTCCGATCCCGGTAATGAACAATACCCAGTACTTGCAGGAAACTTATACAATTCCTATGCAGGAATGGCTGGAAAACTTTGAACTTGATCTGGGCGATGGAACAACCTTCAAACCATACGACACAGGATATGCAAAACGTATGGCTGAGAAGCTGAACATCGAAGGTACAGATGAAGAACTGGTAACGATGTTTGGCGCTGGCTGGTGGAAACATGACGAAGAAGCGGCTACAAAACTTCTGGAGAAAGCTGGTCTTGAAAAAGTTGACGGCGTTTGGAACTTTGAAGGAAAACCTTTCACCTTTGAGATGAGCTATCTGGCAGATGCTGAATTCCAGGCAGCCCGTGGAGTGCAGGCAGCTTACAATCAGCTTCAGGAATTTGGATTCCAGTGCAGTATCGCATCCAAATCTTCTGCAACATGGGATGTAGACGGCGCTAAGGGTAATTATGATATTGCAGGTTACTGGCCATCCGGTGGTATTATGAAAGACTTCTATTCTGCAATCAGTGGTTTTGACAATCAGCTGATCAAACCTCTCGGTGAGACCGGTTCTGGACAGGGACTTCGTTGGGACAACGAACATGCTTCCGAGATTATCCAAGAGTTGGCAAATACTGATCCGGAAAGTGAGAAATCTTATGAACTGCATGTAGAATTCCTGAAAGAATGTGTAAAGGATATGCCTTTCATCAATTTGCAGAGTGGTACAAAGTTTGTTCCTACAAACTCTACTTACTGGGAAGGTTATCCGAATGCAGAAAATCCATATAATGGTCCATGGTGGTGGTGGAGCTGTTTCAAATATATGCTTCCGAACATTACACCTACACAGGCATAAATGACAACAGAGGCTTTGAAACATTAGAAACATGATTTATGCAACAGAAACTATAAAGTGATTTCCTGTTGAAACATCATAGGGGACGGAGCCGTAAGCGATACTTACGCTTCGTCCCTTTACTTTTAGAAAAGTAAAGGAGTGCTGTGTATGAAATTTAGAAAATTCTTTCTGCAGCGAGTGCTCGCCTGGGCGTTGACGATCTGGATCGGTGTTACATTTATCTTCTTCATTCCACGTATGTTCCCTTCAGATCCCGTGGAAAGCATGATTTCCCAGATGCAGTCGCGTTCCGGCAACATGGACCCGGCTGAAATGGAAGCGCTGCGTAGTCAGCTGCGTGTGCAGTTCGGTCTGGAAGGATCGCTGCTGGAACAATACGGTTCTTTTCTCTGGAATGGGCTGCTTCATTTTGACTTTGGTCCCTCTCTGATGAGTTATCCGGAACCGGTAGGCGATATTATTGCGAGGTATCTGCCCTATACGTTGATGCTGTCGCTCACGTCCACCTTTATTGCGTGGTTGGTTGGTAACTTTATCGGTTTGCTGGCGGGCTTCCGCAAAAACAAGAGGTCATCGAAAATCTTGGAGGGGATAGCGATATTTATTTATCCTATACCGTATTTCCTTGTGGCGTTGGTTTTGCAGATTGTATTTGCCTTCGTGTTAAAATGGTTCCCGCTGCAGGCGGTGATTGATACAAAGGGTGGTTTTGGACCGTGGATGGCTTCGCTTTTGAAAGCATCCATACTCCCGGGCGTATCCCTGTTACTGCTGGGTACTGGTTGGTGGATTATTTCCATGAAGTCTCTGGCTGGAACGACAGCGGAAGAAGATTATGTGCGCTATGCCCGCTTCCGTGGTCTTTCTGAATTTACCATCGGTAAGAATTACGTGCTTCGTAACTCTATTCTGACCCAGATCACAGCTTTGGCCATGAGCCTTGGCGGAGTATTCTGCGGTTCCATTATGACTGAGATTATTTTCGGATATCCCGGTGTTGGTACATTGATTCAGAATGCGATCTTGCAGTCGGATTATAATATGATCATGGGATGTATTACCATCTCTATTGTAGCGATTTCCACAGCTACATTGATTGTAGACTTGATTTACCCGTTCATCGATCCGCGGATCCGGTACGGCTGATAAGAGGGAGGGATAAATATGAAGAAATTTTGGAAGACAGCCAACTTCCGTCTGAAGGCGGGGCTCATTATTACCTGCTTTTTTATGATCGTTGGATTTGTTGTATATTTTTTCCCGCATCAAGATCCGTTCACATTCAATACATACCCCAATAATCTGGGCGCTTCTGGAGAACACTGGCTGGGTACGACCAGTATGGGGCAGGATGTGGTGTGGCTACTGATCGAGGCGGTTCATAATTCGTTGCTGATCGGTTTGATTGTTGCCACCATCGGTACGGTTGTGGGTGTTTTGGTGGGACTTCTGGCAGGTTTTGTAGGCGGGGTGTTTGACCGGATACTTATGATTATTACGGATACATTCGTAGTAATTCCTTCTCTGCCGATTCTGATTTTGATGACGTCCCTGATGAAAGGAAAATCTACGGTAGTCGTTATGGCTCTCGTGCTTGCGCTTTTTGCATGGGCATGGCCCAGCCGTCAGATCCGTTCTATGGCGCTGACGATCAAAGAGCGTGATTTTATCCATACCGCGCGTTTTTCTGGTGAAAGTACTTTGCAGATTGTTGTGACGGAGATTCTTCCGTTCGCGCTTTCCTGGTCACTTTCCAACTTTATGAATGCTACCCTTTCTGCCATCGGTTCCGAGTCCAGTTTGGCGGTGCTGGGTCTGTCTCCTGGAAACTTAGTTTCTCTGGGAAATATGATTCAGTGGGCGAGAAATTATAATGCGGTTCTTGCCGGAAGATGGCTGTGGATCGGAGCTCCGATCGTTGCAACTGTTATTTTGTTTGTAGGTTTGTTCATGTTGATCACGGGTTACAATGATTATCAGGCTAAGAAGAGAGGCAGGTGATAGAAATGCTGAAAATCGAGAATTTATCAACGTCTTATAAGACGATAGACGGAGATGTACATGTACTCAAGGATATTAACTTTGAGATTCATGATAATGAGATCTTCGGCATTGCGGGTGAATCCGGATGTGGTAAAACAACTCTGCTGAACACTCTTTATGATATTGTTGAGTATCCGCTGGTCATCGATCAGGGACGTGTTGTTCTGGAGGGAGAAAAAGACGGAAAGAAGTTTTCTTATGAATCTGGACAGATCCGTAAGACATGGTGGAAGAATATTTCTTATGTACCGCAGGCAGCGCAGAGTGTTTTGAATCCCATCGTGCGTTTGAAAACACAGTTTATTGATTCTATTCCAAAAGAAGAAAGAAAAAAGGAAAAACCAGAGGAAATATTAAAGAGAGTTGCTGAATATCTGAAGGAGCTGAATCTTTCCCCGGATGTACTGGAATCTTATCCTTTCCAGCTTTCCGGAGGTATGAGGCAACGTGCGATTATCGCATTGGCAACCTTTATGTCTCCGAGCGTTGTACTGGCAGATGAGCCAACAACAGCGTTAGACGTAGTAGTGCAGAAAGGTATTCTGATGATGTTGATGCGTCTGCAGAAACAGTTGAAGAATACAATGATTATCGTAAGTCATGATATGGGCGTACACTACCAGATTACAGATCGTATGGCAATTATGTATTCGGGAAGTGTGGCAGAACTGGGTAAGACAGAAGATATCTTTAATGATCCGCTTCATCCTTATACAAAGATGCTTGTAGATGCGCTTCCCCGTGTGGGTGAGGATGTTCAGCGTGTGGGTATTGCAGGTCGTCCGCCCGCATTGAAAAACCCGCCGCCAGGATGTCGTTTCGCTCCCCGTTGTCCGCATGCGACAGACAGATGCCGCAGTGAAGTGCCAAAATTCCGTGAGATCAGACCTGGTCGCTTTGCTGCCTGCCACTTATTAAAAGAGGAGGTGTAGACGAATGGGTGAAAAATTGTTGGAAGTAAAGGGCGTCAGTAAAATATTCCGTGTGGGCGGTATGCTGCGCGGTAAAAAACTGGTGGCCGTAGATGATGTATCTTTATCCATCGACAGCGACAAACCTGTGATCTTGTCTATTGTAGGCGAGTCAGGCTGCGGTAAGTCTACCCTGTGTAAAATGATTCTTCGGCTTCACAATGCGGATATGGGTGAAATTGTTCTGGATGGCAAATCTTATGCGGATAAAAAGAGCTATGATCCAAAGCAGTTTAAGTTGGATGTGCAGCCTATTTTCCAGAATCCCTATGAATCTTTCTCTGCAAGAAAGACCGTAGACACTTATCTGTATAATACAGCTCTTCGTCTTGGCATTGCAAAGAATAAGGCGGAAGCAGATAAGGTTGTAGATGAGGCGCTGAAGAGTGTGGGTATGTCTTTGCAGGTTGTAAAAGGAAAATATTCCACGCAGTTTTCTGGTGGTGAATTGCAGAGGGTTTCCATTGCCCGCGCACTGATCACCCGCCCGAAACTGATCATTGCAGATGAACCTGTTGCGGCAATCGATGCATCCATGAAAATGAACATCGTAAACCTGTTTAAAGAATTAAGAGATAAGTATAAAATTTCTTTTATTTACATTACACATGATCTTTCTACCGCATACTATGTATCGGATTATATCGCAACGCTGTATCGCGGCTGTCTGATCGAATATGGACCGGCAAAACAGATCATGGATAACCCGGCACACCCGTATACAGAACTTTTGATGAGTTCCGTTCCCCGTGTGGGAGATAAATGGGATAAAGAAATTGCCATGCCGGATATGGAGGGCAAAGAATATGCTGTACAGTACTGTAAATTTGCTCCCCGTTGCCCATATGCAACGGACGAATGTCGGAAAGAACGTCCGGCAGCGAAAGAACTGGGAGATGAACGAATGGTACTCTGCTGTCATCCGTTGACGGAAAAACAGAAAAAAGCATAAAAAGGAGGAGCGTCCAGTAAACCGAGAAGTAGTTTACTGAACGCTCCTTTTTGAATGGTATTTTTATTTTTTGCGCAGCTTTAAAGGTTTGACAAACCAGACGATGGACAATGCCATCAGAATCTGGGTAAGAAGCCAGGCGCCGGAGGAATAGGCTGCCGGGTCCAATCCTGCCTGAGAAGGATAAAAGATACAGTTCAGGATGATGGAGAACAGAGCAGTGATACCGGTTCCTGTAAGGAAGATCCAACGCTGAAAAATCTTGTTTCCAGATTTCAGTGAAAGAGAAATTCCTATGTATGCGATTACCGTCAGAATGATTGCAGGTATCCCCAGGATTTTGTAAATCAGTAAGAACATTTTTGATACCTTTGCTGTTTTTTGTGTGGTGTACAGGGCAGGATCTGTCTGTATTTCGGCTTCTTCTAAACAGAGATGGTATTTCTTTTCTTCTGTACTGATTTTTTCCACGGGAAGACGGTCGATTTGTTCTCCGTTCAGATAAACAGAGAGGGAAACCTGACTCAAATCTGTTGCCGGAGCATCGAGGGTAAAGCGACTTACCCGGGAGGCGGCATATTCCATATTGGCGAGGTACACGTCCTCGCTGTTTTCAAATTCCGCATAAGCAAGTGGCTGTCCGTTGCTGTCTGTGATCGCCAGTTCCAGGTTGGCGTTGTCGCTGGTAGGGAAAGCCCAGCCTTTTAAGTGGAGAGGTGTCTCATTGGGATAGAGGACTCTTCCTCCAGTGATACTTTCCACGAAACGCAGATTTTGCGCTGTTCCGGAACCAAGATGAGTATCTACATCGGTCATCTGGTTGGCTGAAAGATGAAATACGGTATATAAGGTATCTTTTAAAACGCCGGAAGGAGTGGCCTGAGCGCTGGCGGTTTCATTTGGAGCAGATTCATATACGGTGAATTTGTCATAGTAATGGAAGTTCAGCAGAGAAATTCCAAGACCAGAAATCAAAATAAATACTGCTGGAAGAAATAGAAGTCCGATTTTTTTACCGGATTTTTCTTTTTTTAACTGGAAGCCCATCCAGATCAGGAAACCTAAGAGCAAAGGAAGGACCCAGTAACTTGTTTTGCGCAGATACCAGAAAAAGGTGACGATGATGCTGAACCAAATGATCTGGGAAAGCAGATGTTCTTTTCGCTTCTGATAAATCTGAAAACCCAGTCCCAGAAGAAAGAAAATCAGTGAGGGGACGAGGGTGAAATCCCAAGCTCTCTGGGCGGTGTATACAGTCATCATAACCGGGGAATACAGGAAGAATACATAGAGTACTTTCCGAACCAGACTGGAAGGTAAAAGCGCTTTCCAGCTATGCAGGAAAAATAAAATACTTCCTATATATAAGAGAGCTACAGCCATCATAAATGGGATGCAGAGTTTGTTGCAGAGCATAACAAAAAATGGAAATGCGATGCCGTAGGAAAGCGTATTGTCCTGCCAGCTTCCCAGCCAGTTGCTCTGCATGAGCTGCCAGGCATGGTTCAGAAGATTCCAGTCGTCACTGCCGGGATCGCCCGCACCAGCCAAAGGCGTGCTGAGGAATAAGAAAATTCGGAATACAGTCAACAAAATCAGAACCCCAAGAGAAATCTGGGTTTTGTTGGGCTGAATCCATTCGTTCCAAAATTTTTTCATATTGTATAACCTCCTTATGGATTTGATTATATCGAATGAAAAGAAAAACTGCAAGTGCAAGAAAAAATGTGAATGAGACAGAACAGCGAAAATGAATTTTAGCAGCGCTTTAAGTGAATTTGATGCTTTGGTTGGAGAAATGAATTTTGTAAGAAGTTTGGATTTCAAAATAATTTTGGGTATTATAGCTATGATTGCTTCTGATTAACCCAGAAATTTTGAAATTTTTGAAGCCGTATATAATGGAATTGCAGAAGGGGTGAATGAGGAAACTTTAAATGAAAATTCTTTTGTTATGGCTAAGAATTCAGCTAAGATTGAGGCAGAGCATTAGACGAAAGCATGTAAAAACGCTCAATCTGAAATGCAAAAAAGCGAGTGATGATACTTTACTACTTGCAAATGCTCAACAACGCGTGCAAAAATTATTAGAAGATTATGTGACAAATATTGGAGAAAGCGTAGGAAAAACATATAAAATAGAATAAAAAAATCCCTTTATCAGCACGTTACGCTTGATAAAGGGATTTTTTTATTACAATATCTTAGAACAGTCCTGTAATCTTGCCTGTCTCATCTACGTCGATCTTCTCAGCGGCTGGTACTTTTGGCAGTCCCGGCATGGTCATGATCTCTCCGGTCAAAGCTACGATAAATCCAGCTCCGGCAGAAATCTTCAGGTTCCGTACCGTTACTTCAAAGTCTGTAGGTGCGCCCAGTTTTGTCTGATCGTCTGTCAGGCTGTACTGTGTCTTAGCCACACAGATCGGGCAGTTGCCAAATCCCAGATCTTCCAGCTGTTTTGCCTGTTTCTGAGCGTTTGCTGTAAGGACAACTCTCTTTCCACCGTAGATCTTCTGTACGATCTGGTTCAGTTTGTCCTCGATGGAGCCTTCCAGCTCGTAAGAATAAGTAAAGTCGTTTGGTTCTTCTACCAGACGTACCACTTCTTCTGCCAGCTTCATGCCGCCTTCTCCGCCTTTTGCCCATACTTCAGACAGAGCCACGTTTACGCCCAGCTCTTTACATTTTGCCTCTACCAGATCCAGTTCTGCTTTGGTATCTGTCGGGAATGCGTTGATCGCTACAACGCAAGGCAGTTTGTATACGTTCTTGATGTTGCTTACGTGTTTTAACAGGTTCGGCATACCTTTTTCCAAAGCTTCCAGGTTTTCGTTGTTCAGGTCAGCTTTTGCAACGCCGCCATTGTATTTCAGTGCACGTACAGTAGCTACGATCACAACAGCGTCCGGTTTCAGACCTGCCATACGGCATTTGATATCCAGGAATTTTTCTGCTCCCAGGTCAGCGCCGAAGCCTGCTTCTGTAATAGTATAATCAGACAGTTTCAGAGCCATCTTTGTTGCGGTTACGGAGTTACATCCGTGAGCGATATTAGCGAATGGTCCGCCGTGTACGATAGCTGGAACGTGCTCCAGAGTCTGTACCAGGTTTGGTTTCAGAGCGTCTTTTAACAGAGCAGTCATAGCGCCTTCAGCATGCAGGTCATGAGCGGTAACTGGTTTCTGTTCTGCCACTTTTCCGTATGTATATCCGATGATGATACGACCCAGTCTTTCTTTCAGATCATTGATATCGCTTGCCAGACACAAAACAGCCATGATCTCAGATGCTACTGTGATATCGTAGCCGTCTTCTCTTGGCATACCGTTGGTCTTTCCGCCCAGTCCGTCTACTACATTACGAAGCTGACGGTCGTTCATATCCACACAACGTCTCCAGGTGATCTTTCTTGGATCGATGTTCAGCGCATTGCCCTGGAAAATGTGGTTGTCGATCATGGCTGCCAGAAGGTTGTTTGCTGCGCCGATCGCATGGAAGTCACCGGTGAAATGCAGATTGATATCTTCCATAGGAACAACCTGCGCATATCCGCCGCCGGCAGCGCCGCCTTTTACACCAAATACCGGTCCTAAGGATGGCTCGCGCAGGGCAACCATAACTTTTTTGCCCATTCTCTGCATACCGTCTGCCAGACCTACGGTAGTCGTTGTTTTACCTTCTCCTGCCGGAGTCGGATTGATAGCGGTTACCAGAATCAGCTTTCCGTCTGGAGCATCCGATTCTTTCAGTAAATTGTAGTCGATTTTTGCTTTGTACTTTCCGTACTGTTCCAGGTATTTGTCTTCGATACCTGCTTTTTTTGCAATCTCAGTGATTGGAAGCATTTCGCACTCCTGTGCGATCTCAATGTCAGTTTTGTAGCCCATAGTGATACAATCTCCTTTCCAAATATGCAAATATTTTATATGCATTCTGTCAGAATCGACGAAAAAGTGTTCCGGAGCATTTTCTACATTGGTACAAAAAATGCAGCAAATGTAAAAAGGATACATTGCTGCCCAGACGGTCGACTCCTTATGGATTCCGATTTCCCTGTGGTACCCCACATATCCGCCAGTTATCGGAACCTTCTCGTTTGATTCCTGTTTAGTGTAGCACGCTTTGGAAGAAATGTCAACAATAGAGAGAAAAGAAAAAAGAAATTATACAAATTTACTTGAATCGACAAGAAAGGAAGGGTATACTGAACAACAGAAGGGCAGGGAAGCAGAGAGTATTAAGTAGTTTGAGACAGCAAGGAAAATAGCGCAGAATAGTTTGTGGCGGAGGTTTTATGGGAGAAATCAGAGAAGAAATTTTTTCGGGGTTTTGTATTGTCTGTAACAGAGGACAGACAGTTACCTGTGAATTTCAGGAGATACAGGGCAAATGGGAGCTGGAGGAAATTGACTGTGGATATGAAACTTGTATTCATAAGGGAAGTTGTCAGATAGGGACGCAGGTGAGGGCGTTTAGTTCACGAATTGTTCATAAATAATTCCCGCTCAAATGTTGCCAGAGGAAGAGGTTTATGATAATATGTTAAAGAAGTGAAAAATTTATTTCAATTATATTACGGATAACAAACGATTTCGTATAAGGAATGGAGAATAAGTATTCTATAAGGAGTAATCGAGTATGAAGAAAAAAGTCCTTTGCTTGATTTTGGGATTGATTTTAACATTTTCTCAGGTGATGTCTGTAAGCGCATCTCAGAGAAAGCAGGAACTTCAGCAGGAAAAGGCTGCAGCCCAGAGTCAGTTGTCAGCAGAGAATTCCAAGATTGATAATCTGGAAGAGAAGAAGAACGCAATTATGGCAGAGATTGATCAGTTGGATCAGGATCTGGTGAATATTTTAGTACAGATCGATGTTCTGAAAGGGGAACTGGAAGCGAAAGAAGCAGAGATTGTTCAGACGCAGGAAGATCTTAAAGTGGCAGAGCAGGACAGAGACCAGCAGTATGAAGATATGAAGAAACGTATTCAGTATCTCTATGAGAATGGGGGAAATGATGCGTGGGCGCAGATGCTTCTTCAGGCGGAAGATCTGCCAAGTCTTTTGAATCAGGCAGAGTATGTTCAGAAGATGTATGACAGTGACCGGAAGAGTCTGGAAGCGTTTAAAGAGACCGTTCAGGAAGTGGCAGATCTGGGAGATCGGCTGGAGACGGAGAAGGCAGATCTGGAAGTGATGCAGCGGGAATATGAGAATCAGCAGGCAGATCTGGAGAGACAGCTTACCGATAAAAAAGCTACTTCCAGCGACTATGAGGCGCAGATTGCCAATGCAGAAAGTCAGGCGGCTGAACTGGTATCCCTGATTAACAAGCAGAATGCAGAGATCCGTCAGATTGAAGAAGAAGAAAAGAAAGCGGCAGAAGAGGCAGCTCGCAAAGCGGCGGAAGAAGCGGCTAAGAAGGCTGCGGCTGAGGAAGCAGCTAAGAAAGCAGCAGCGGAAGAGGCAGAGAAGCAGCAGACAGCAAACAGTAATAAACCATCTGCTTCTACAGGAAATGGATTTTCCCAGAAACCTCAGTCCGGTAATCAGAGTGGAAATACCAATACAAATAACAATAACAGCAACAATAATACAAACAACAATAATAATCAGGGAAATGATACCCAGAAAGAGGACAACTCTTCCAAAGACGAGTCGGCAGGCTCTAATGTTCCGTACAATCCTACAGGAGCAGCGGTTGTGAACTATGCATGTCAGTTCGTGGGTAATCCTTATGTGTACGGTGGAAACAGTTTGACCAATGGAACAGATTGTTCTGGATTTATTAAGCTGGTATATGGGCATTTTGGCGTGAGCCTTCCCCGCTCCTCAGGGGCTATGCAGTCGGTAGGACGGGCAGTTCCATATTCTCAGGCGATGCCGGGGGATATCATCTGCTATTCCGGTCATGTAGCTCTCTACATGGGCGGCGGTCAGATTGTGCATGCAAGTAATTCTGCGCCGTATCCGAAGGGTGGAATTAAGATCAGTCCGAATGCGGCATACCAAACGATTTTGACGGTAAGGCGTGTTCTGTAAAAAATAACAAAATATGAGAGACTGTTGTATTTAGTCATTTTGAGAAATGTCTGGTACAGCAGTCTTTTTTGGTGAAAGTAGGTAAAAAATGGAAAGAAACAAATTGCTGGAAAAACCGGGAAGGTGATTTCTCTGGTGGGAGCAGGAGGGAAAACCACCTGGCTGTATCGTATGGCTTCTTTTTACAGCGCCAGAGGGGTGAGGGTTTTCGTGACAACCACCACATACATGATGGAACCGGAGGAGAAATATCGGGCGCATAATATAGAAGAAGCGGAGCGCATCTGGGCTGAGGGAAGGTATGTAGTTGCGGGAAAATCAGCACAGGGAGGAAAGATAACGAAGCTGGATCAGGGAGAATTGGAAGAATATGAAAAAAGATCACAGGTTGTCTTGATCGAGGCAGACGGCGCCAAAAGAATGCCCTGCAAAGTACCTGCAGATCATGAACCGGTAATTTTGCCGGAATGTGATGTGGTAGTAGGCGTCATGGGGATGGACAGTCTGGGCAAACCTCTGGAGGAGGTTTGTTTCCGGGTGGAATATGCAGAAAAACTGCTGAAAAAGCGCAGAGATGAGATTTTGACAGTGGAAGATCTGGGAAAAATTCTGGTATCGGAGCAGGGAACCAGAAAAGATACAAAAGGAAGAGAGTACTGCGTCATTTTAAATAAATGCAATGACAGAAAACGGCGGGAAGCGGCGGAGAAAATTACGGAGTATTTGAAAAAAGAAGGAATTTGCTCAGTGGCGATTGTATGAAAAATTGCGGAAAGGTGGAAGAGAGAATGGATAGATTACTGCTTGTGGTGCGGGGTGGAGGAGATCTGGCAACGGGAACGGTGCATCGTCTGTGGTCGGCGGGATTTTCGGTGGTTGTTTTGGAGGCGGAACGCCCGGCGGCGATTCGGCGGCAGGTTTCGCTGTGCGAAGCAGTATATGAGGGAGAAGCTGTAGTAGAAGGAATGAGAGGTGTTCTGGTGCAGGAGCCCGAGGATGTTTTTTTAATTCTTGACAGAGGGGAGGTTCCGGTGGTGATAGATCCCCGGGGAGAGTGTATCGGTCGACTGAAACCGGATGTGGTGATCGATGGGATTCTTGCAAAGAAGAATCTGGGAACCCATCGGGGGATGGCGCCCCTTACTATTGCTCTGGGTCCTGGATTTTGCGCGGGAGAAGATGTGGATGTGGTGATTGAAACGAAGAGAGGACATAATCTCGGTCGGGTAATCCGAGAAGGAAGAGCGATTCCGAATACGGGAATACCGGGAAATATCGGAGGGTATACGGCGCAGAGAGTACTATATGCTTCGGAGGATGGTGTTTTGAAGACAATCAGGAAGATTGGAGATCTGGTGAAGCAGGGAGAACCAATCGCGGAGATTTGGACAAAGGAAGGGAAAGCGCTGGTGGAGGCGTCTCTGGATGGAATCATCCGTGGGCTGATCCGGGATGGCTTTTCGGTGACGAAGGGATTTAAGATCGCAGATATTGATCCAAGACGGGAAGAACTGGAGAATTGCTTCACTATTTCTGACAAGGCGAGATGCATCGGCGGAAGTGTTTTGGAAGTGGTGTGTTCGTATTGGCAGAAGAGCGAGAGAAAAGGTGAAAGGAGACAGGGATGAAGGTTATCAGACCGGCTTTTTGGAGAAAATTTCGGTGTATCGGAGGCAAATGTACCGATAATTGTTGTGTGGGCTGGGAAATTTGTATTGACAGAGAGACGTGGGAAAAGTATCAGAAGCTTCCGGGAGAATTGGGAGAGAAGCTGCGCAGGGAGATAAAAATAGAAGACGGAGAAATTTCTTTTCGGATGAAGGGAGAACGCTGTCCTTTTTTGAATGAAGAAAATCTTTGTGAATTGATCTGCCGGTTAGGAGAGAAATCTCTGTGTGAGATCTGTAAAGAACATCCCCGGTTTTATGCATGGATGGGAGAATGGAAAGAAGCGGGGTTGGGGCTTTGCTGCGAGGAAGCAGTGTGTCTGTTGCTGGAAAATCAGGAAAAGTTGGAATTTGAAACGGTATGGGAGGAAGGGGAAGAGACAGAAGTGGATTTTCCCTGGATTCGTCCGTTGTGGGAAGCCAGAGAAGCGCTTTTTACCTGTTTGCAGGACAGAAGGATTTCGTTTTCTTGTCGGATGGAAAGAGCGCTTCTTCTGGGAGAAAGGCTGCAGGAATGTATGGACTGGGAAGATCAGGAAGGATTTTCTCTTGAACTGAAAAGAGCAAAAGAAACGTGGAGGAAAGAAGAAGGAGAAAGGGTTTTTTGTGAGGAACAGAGCTGGCTTGCTGGATATGAAAAAATATTGCGGATTTTGGGAAAGATGGAAGTAATGGATGAACGCTGGACGGAACATTTGGAAAGAATCCGGGAGAATCTTCCTGCCCTTTATAGGAAGCGGAAGAAATTTGAGTTCATGGAAATGGCATGGAGTTATGAATGGGAACATCTGGCGGTGTATATTCTTTTTCGCTATTTTCTCAAAGGGGCAGAGGATGGAGACGTTCTTTCAAAGGTGCGGATGGCGGCAGCAGGCTGCGGTGTGGTGCGGCTTTTGCATCTGGACACCTGGGTGAGAACAGGGGAACTTTCTTTGTGGGACAGAATCTGTAATATCAAAGCATACTCAAAAGAACTGGAATACAGTGAGGAAAATCTGGAAATGTGGATGGATTTTCTGTGGGGAGAGGTTGAAGAACCGAGAGAATGAAAAAATAAAAATGAGACTGCCGTAAAAGATCTTATGTCTGATGCGGCAGTCTCGTAGATTAAGATGCTTATTGTTGTTCGGCAACATGCTTTTTGATAGCTTCAAAAGTTTCGGGGCTGAGTACGTGCTCCATCTTGCAAGCGTCCTGGGAGGCAATCTCTTTGGAGACGCCCAAATGGATCAGCCATTGGGATAAAAGCGTATGGCGCTCATACATAGTATCGGCAATTTTTTGTCCTGCCGGCGTCAGAGAAATGTGTCCGTCGCTGTCCATGAGAATATAGCCGTTTTCCCGGAGATTTTTCATGGCAACGCTGACGCTGGGTTTGGAAACTTCTAATTCGTTAGCGATGTCGATGGAACGCACATAAGCCTGTCTGAGACCGATCATAAGAATGGCCTCGAGATAATTTTCTGCGGATTCGTGTATTTTCATAAGATTATTACCTTATTACCTTTCTTTATGTTTGGTTTTTGGGTACAAAAAAAGCACGAGACGGGATTCGAACCCGCGACCCTCGCCTTGGCAAGGCGATACTCCA
>OHJX01000476.1_pt1 | contig 15913 bp, 9 predicted proteins | sample 1568671 | NCBI WGS metagenome assembly OHJX01 (sample SAMEA3879589, study PRJEB24766) | human gut metagenome | biome: human-associated habitat; feature: feces | place: USA | collected 1985/1987 | reverse complement strand
TGTAGCAGAATAAAAAATGAAAAAACAGATACGGATGATTACTTACTTACGGAAAAGCTGAACAAATATAGCTATGAAATATGCAGACATCACCATGAAAGATATGATGGATCAGGATATCCAGACGGTTTAAAAGGAAATGCAATTCCAATGTGTGCACAGGTTGTTGGGATTGTTGATGCTTACGATGCATTGATCAATGATCGGCCATACAAAAGAAAGTATGAACCTGAAGAAGCAATACGGATGATTTCAAATGGTGAATGCGGAGCATTTTCTAAAAAACTGATCCAGTGCTTGACGGCGGCAGCAAAGCAGCCAGAGTGGTTAAAAGTAACAAAAAGTCAAGCACGACAGAAGATTTGAGGCGATTTTATGAACAAGAAATTGAGTGTTTTAAGACGAATTACAGCAGTTGTTCTGTGTGTTACATTATTATCTTCGCAAGTCGTAGTTGCGAATGCTGAAGATTCAGAAAGAATGAATGTGCAGACCAATAGTGAAATTACAGATATATCGGAACAGGATGGTTTCAGCAGTGATACATCTGAAATATCTGATATCACGGAAAGTGATATTCCTGATTCTTTTGAAGGAGAATCAGAGCCAAATACAGATATTAGTTCTGAAGTAACAGAGGAATTTGGTGATTCTGAAGATCAAGGATTTACAGATGGAGAAGAAACAATTATCGAGGATGAAAACACCTCAGATACTTTGGAAGAAGCAAATCCAGATTATGAAGATGGAAAAATATGTATCTACAATTACCAGCAACTTCTGCAAATCGGTACAGGAACACAGATGTTTTCCGGAGACAAAGATGGAAATGTTGGTGAAGGGGATAAGGTTCTTGCAGATGGTGCAGAACTTACCTATGCATCAGACGCTTCCTATTGTTTGATGAATGATATTCCAATAGATAATGAAAATGTCTGGAACTTCCCATCAGATTTTACAGGTAGCATCACTTCATCATCAGAGCGCACGGGCAACACAGTATATGATTCAGTGACTGATACGATTTATGTGTATAACCGATACCAGCTTGAATTGATGAAAGGGGAATCTTCAGACAGCGAACCTGTAATGAGCGAGGATTATATTGCTGAAAAAGTTGGAATGGGACAGGTTTTTACACTGGAAGATGGTTCCTATCTTACTTACAGCAAAACACATAATTATGTGCTTGCTTCTTCATTTACAACAGAAACACCGGAGCTTCTTGCAAATAAGGCTGGGACAGAGGAGACAACTCAGGATATTACTAGCGCATATCCGTCCGACTATGAAGGAAGAAATTATTTCGGTCAGGTGGTAAAAAAGATTGGTGATAAAAATTATATTCTGATTGGAAATGAAACACAGCTTCGGGCAATCGGAACAGATACGGATGTGACAGAGCCAATCTGGCGAGTGTATGAAACAAGAGAGAAAAAGTCGGGATTGTTAGGAGGATATACAGACTGGAAACCGGCAGCGGATACAGCAGAATACAAGACAGAACTGTATTATCCGGGTGATGCGGATATTGTAAAGTTTAATGACACATATAATTGGTCTGGAAAAGAATTGTATGGAAATAAAAAAGGTGACCATAAGCTGGGAGATACAGATGAGCAGGATGGTGGGGCTTTGTTAGGAACGGGTGCCACAAAACGATATCACTATGTGAGCAGTACGATTCAGGAGTCAGCTGATATGACAGTAACTGCAACAGAAAGTACTGCCAGTGCTTCCGAAGCTGCATCTGTTGAAGCCGATGCAGCTGTAAAAGACAGCAATTCGATTGATATGACTCTGCCAGACAGCGAGGAAGCAGCTGAGACAGGAAGTAATGATGAAACCTTTACAAGTGGTGAGGATGAAAGTAATTTTTCAGATGATGCGAATCTGGAAAGTATTACGGTTGATGAGAACAAAACTTACGTCCTTACCTATGATACATCCAAAAGTAGCAATACCAATATTGCAGGCACCGGGTATAAATATAGCAAGGATGCGAATTACATCATCTTTCGTGATATTGAGCTTTCCAAAGAGGGGACCAATTCTAATGGAGAAGATGATGATTGGGATCCTATTGACAATTATCAGGGAAACATGGAAGGCCGAAAGGGAATGGTTGAAGGTCAGAGTATAACCATCAGCCATATCAATATTTCACAGGCGACTTCCGTTGATCAGGACAAGCAGGCAGAATATGGTATTGGATTTTTCAGAAATCTGACAACGCCATATTCTACATCCCTTACAATATCCCAAAATCCAATCACTGTGAAAAATATTACCCTTTCTGATGTGACGGTTTCTACTACTACAACAAAAGTTAAACAGAATATCAGTTTGATTGGAGGTGTGCTGAAGCTCCTGCTTGGAAATTTAAGTGGACTGAAACCGGATCCGCAATCTCTGGCAACAGGTGGCTTTGCTGGCGTTGTAAAAGGAAATATCCAGATTGAAAACTGCAATGTGGAAAATTTACATGGAGTTTCCAATGCAAATGACCGAACCGGTGGTTTCGCAGGTTATGTCAGTGGTATGACACAGTACGACCTCATATCAAATGGATTAGGAGGCCTGGTTACTACTTTAACCAAAATTCTGAATCTGATTCCTCTGCTTGGAGCCGGTGATTTGCTGACTCTCCTTTTAAATGGAGGATTACTCAGTGTAAAAAATCTTATTCCGATAGGCTATGTCAATCCAAGTATCCAGAATTGTTCTGTAAGCGGTGACACTTCTGTTACAGGTCAGAAGAGTACCGGTGGATTCGCCGGGGAAGCCATCGGTGCAGTGATGAAAAACTGTTCTGTAGGTGGAAGTACCACAGTGTCCGGAAATGACTGTTCTGGTGGATTTGTGGGACGTTCTGCGAATGCAGTCGTGGTAGGTGCATTAAGCAGCCTTGGTATTGAACTTATGGGAAATTTCCCGGTCAATACAGTTATGCTGAACTGTAGAATCGACGGAGCGGTAAACGTATCTGCACAGGGAACCTCATCTAAAGAAAGTGGTTATGCAGGCGGATTTATAGGAGAAATGCGAAATAGTTATGCGGTGGACTGCAGTATTTCCTCTCTTGGCGCTGTATCTGGAAAAGATTATACCGGAGGATTTGCCGGTATAGCAACTCTTGGTGATGTAGCGGATATTGATGAAAGCCAGGGACTTCTGGTAATTGTAAAGGATCTTCTTACAGGGTTGTTAAATGGTAAATTAACCAACATGGATCTTCTGAACCTGGTGGGACTTCGACCTTCTGTTATAAGCGGATGCACCATTGCAGGAGATAGCATTTCTGTAACAGCAAACGGTAAAAATGCCGGTGGACTTGTAGGATATGCAGGGGCTGTCCAGATTTCCAATACTTTAGAACTTACAGACGATTCAAAGTCAACTACAAAAGCCATCCAGCGAATGCTTAATAAGACTGGCGTTACCTATGAATTTGCAGACCGTGTGAATCAGATCAATGCAGTTTCCTCTATGAAGGTTTCAGCAACAGAGAATGCAGGAGGAATCTTAGGCTATGCGAAAATGACCAGTGTCGGTGATGTCCTTGGTGGAACAGTTACAGCAGCGGATTACATGCGTTTTGAATGTAAAGATTGTTCCGTAAATGGAGGCTCTTCCGGTCTTACTGTTACTGCGTCAGATAAGGAGAATGGTTGTGCCGGAGGTACTATCGGTTATGGAACAGGTGGAGAAGTAAGGAGAACATCCGTCACAAATCTGAATTCCGTAACGGCGGGAAAGTGTGCAGGCGGTTTTGCAGGATATTTCGGAAGCGGTACCCTTGCCAATGTTGGCGGTATTAAGCTTCTTGGATTACCGCTACTAAAAATTGACAGCCTTCTTTCTGTAGGCCAGATGATTGAGACATTTACAGTTGACAGTACTGTTACAGGTGTTTCGTCAGGCTATAGTGTGTCTACTGAAAATGAGCAAGGTTATAGCGGTGGCTTTATTGGAGAATGCATCAGTGGAAGAGCAAGGAACACACAGATCAGCAACCTGAAAACGGTTACTGCATCTGCAGCATCCGGAAAAGCCGGGGGCTTTGCAGGTTTTGCCAAAGCTGGAGATGCATTGGCAAGTGCAGGAGATTCTGTCACATCTTCCGGATTACCAGCAGGAATCCAACTGGAGAATCTTCTTGGAGTGGTCAGCGCCCTGAGACCGGAGTTCAATAATACGTCTATTGCCTATGTTTCGAATGGTTCTGATCCTCAGGTATCCGCTGATATGGCGGGCGGTTTTGTGGGTGACGGACAGGCAGTAGATATCAACTATGGAAACAACAATTCCGGATTCAAAGCAGACACGAATAGTGAGGATGGAACAACCAAAGGCGAGACTGGTGCGATTGCAACAACAAATATTACTGGACTCTCTTATATAAAGGGAACCAGCTATGCCGGTGGTTTTGCAGGAAGGCTGGTGCCTGGTGATGTGGCACAGACAGGTTCTGTTAAGTTACTGGGCCTCTTGAATGTAAATCAACTTCTCAGTGTCATGGATGTGGCTTATCCGAGAATTTCCGATTCTTCTATTGAGGGAAACAACTTAGTTGTAACAGCATCCGGAAAGAATGATGATGTGGCGCTTGGAGACGCTGGAGGATATATCGGTAATGGAAAAGCAGTCATGGTGAAGAACTCTGATGTGACCAATGTAAAAGAAGTCACAGCACCGTATCATGCCGGTGGCTATATCGGAATCATGCGTTCCGGAAGTGCAGCGGAGGCAGGAGATGCAACAGGAGATCTTTTGAACAGTGTTCTTGGTAAGATTCTGAGTCTGAAAGAGTTGGCGAGTGTCTTGCAGGCTACATCCAGCAAAATTACAAATTGCAAAGTTTCTGGTACAGCAGATGGATTGACTGTTACAGCTGACAGAGGATTTGAAAACGCAGAAGGCTATGCAGGTGGTTTCGTTGGAGAGATGCAAAGCGGTCATGTAGATAATTCAGCAAATGCTGTTGATTCCGGAAAAGGAACGGCAGTAGAAAATCTTTTAAAAGTAGAAGGCCTTCGTTATGCTGGAGGGTTCGGAGGTCTGGTAAAAGCTGGAGCAGTTGCAGAGATTGGAGCTAAATCATCAATTCTTACAAAACTGGTTGATCTGACAGGATTACTATCCCTGGTCAATGCTTTTGTTCCGGTGATCAGTAATGCCAGTGTTAATTCTGTAGAAAAAGGGTTTACCGTTACCGTTACAGGTACTCTTGAAAAAGATAGCACCAACGATGCGGATGCCGGAAGTGCCGGAGGCTTTATCGGATGCGGAACTGGTGTACAGATCAGCAATTCCGATGTAAATAAATTGCAGCATACAGGTGTCTGTGAGCCAAAGAATCTGCAGCAGGAAGATGGTAGCAGTTATTACGGAAGCGACAGTGCATATGCGGTAAGTGGTTATCGTTATGCCGGCGGCTATATTGGGAAAGCTGCTATGGGAAGTACGGCGGCTATCGGAGGTGCAAGCGTTCTGGATCATGTACTTTCTGCTACAAATCTGTTATCAGCATTGACCGTAGTTGCATCTATCATAGACAGTTCAGATGTTTACGGAGCGATAGGCGGATTTAATGTTCTTGCAACAGATGGAGACGGTGATACCGGAAAAGCCGGTGGATATGCAGGAGAACTTCTTGGAGTTCAGATTCAGAATAGTAATTCTTATAATTTTGCACATATCATAGGGCGTGAAAGTGCCGGTGGATATGTTGGAACCATGGAGCCGGGGAGTGCGGCAGATGTGGTAAATGGATTAAGTGCTCTTGGAGGACTGATCAAGGCAGATAATCTTCTTGGAGTTTTACAAGCCTTTGTTCCAGTAATCAAAAACAGTGAAACAACAAGTATTCCATGTGGAGGTGCTGTGAGGGCTCAGGCTGAAAGTGATGACAGCATTTACCGTGGACTTGCAGGAGGATATGCAGGTTACAACTATGGCGGTCAGATCTGGGGAAACAATACGGATAACTGGAAAGGTGCTGCATATACAGGAACCGTAAGAGAATGTGCGGCCTATCGTATCCGTTCCGTATATGGAACGGAATATGCCGGAGGTTATACAGGACTGATGCGGTGTGCGAATGTTGCAGATACAGGAAGTCTGAAGGTTTTATTTGGTCTTATCAAACTAGATAATCCGCTGACGCTTCTTCAGGCAGTGTATCCGACAGAAAAGAATACAGCTGTTTATGGACCGCTTCGTGGACTGGATACGGATACCTGGAACAAATGGGTTGGCGCTGTCGGTTCTTATGGAAGTTACGGTAATAAATTACAGGCACTTGGTGAAGTCAATGATCAAGAACAGTTAAATGAGATCATTTCTCAGTATGCATATGGATACGCAGTCACAGCAGGAAGGAGCATTCTGGCAAATAAAGCAACACAAGGAGGTTCTGCCGGAGGTTATGTTGGTCGGATGGAAGGCGGTACCGTAACAAATGGAACTGCAACAGATCTTCAGTCAGCAGAGGCTTATAGATGCAGTGGTGGATTCGCTGGTGAGATGCTTACAGGTTCTGTGGCAAACACAGGTGACGTTTCACTGGCAGGCCTTAAGATTATAGGTGCAGACAGTCTGGCAGCATTAAAAACTTTTGTGCCGGTTGTAAAACAGTCCCATGTGGAAGGATATCGTTCCGGTGCAAGGATCAGAGCAACTGGTATTGCAGACAAAGACCCGGCAGGATTTGCCGGAGGTTATGTGGGAAGGATGATCGGTGGACAAATCTGGGGAGATGGAACCAACTCCTGCAGTATCACAAATTTAAGGCGTGTAGATGGAACTTCCTATGTAGGCGGTTTTGCTGGAAAAGTAGATCCAGGTAGTGTGGCAGCTATTGATACAGCTACAAAGCAGGGACTTTTGAATAAGCTTCTGGATGTTCTTAGGGTAAATGCTCCGGCAGAGCTGATTAAGGTTCTAAATGCTACTGTTTCCACCATCCGCTGTGCATCTGTGTCAGCCTGGGATGACTGGGGCGTGATCGTAAACGGAACCTATCAAAATGGCAGCAATACCGGGTACGCAAAAGCAGCAGGAGGATTTGCAGGAAGTCTCTGCGGAGCGATCCTTGGCGAGAAAGATAATCCAGGAAGCGAAATCCGTGCAGACAAGATCCGTTCTGTAGTAGCCGGTGAATATGCGGGTGGATGCTTCGGTATTGCGGATGTTTCCGGTGCTGCAAATATTAGTGCAGGTAATGAGACCTCGGTATTACAGTATCTTTTAAAACTTGGAAGAACCGATGTGCTGGATGCGTTCCGAAGCTATGTATATTATGGAAATGTCACAGGCAGTCCCGATGCAGGGCTTGGCGTCAGTGCTAACACAGCAACAGATGCAGGACAGAATAATCAGGTTACATACAGCGGAACAGCTGGCGGATTTGGTGGTTCCCTGTTAAATGGATCTGTCAAAAACAGCAGCGTAACAGGATTAAATTATGTAACAGGCCTGAACAGCGTAGGTGGCTTTGTAGGATACTCCGGAAAAAGCGGAGTTGTAAAAATGGAGAAGCTGGATGTGCTGGGAGATAAATTTGGACAGCTTCTGGGCGGTGCCCTCGGCGTTCTGGATATTTTTGGTTCCCACATAGATGACAGTAGCGTGACAGGAGTGCCTGGTGGTTATACGGTTCAGAGTAAAGGCGGAAAGGAGCAGATCGCCGGAGGATTTATCGGCTACGCAAATCTTGCCAGAATGTCAGGATGCAATGCAGGAGATGATCAAAATCAGGAAAATAGTCTGAAACTGGTAGAATCCGGTGGAACAGCTGGTGGCTTTGCCGGAAGAACAAGCTTTGCCTATCTTGCAGATGTAAAACTGGATTCCACAGTGGTGGATGCATTATTCGTAGTTCTGGATCAGCTTGTAAGGGCATTGTATTTGGATAAGATCCAGGATTCCGACTTGTTGCATATTAATCTTGGAATTGTGAAGGTTGATGCGCTGTATGAAGGAAATCTTCTCCATGTGAATCTGCTGGGACTGGATATTTCTGTTGGGCTGTCTAAAAAATCGACAGACAACGGGCAGCAGACTGATTTTGCAATCATTAAGATTGGAGATTCTTCTATCAAGCTTCCATGTGATAAGAATGGAATCATAACGAAAGATAATGATGTAAAGTCCAATATCAGTGTCAACCTGATTAAGGCAAACAGGACAAAAATTACAGACAGTAATGTATATGGAATCAGTACGGGATACGATGTCTATGCCGGCGGTGCCGGAAATGATGTAGATGGTGTTGCAAAGGATGGACGAAGCGGTGGATTTGTAGGTTACAACGATGAAGGACTGCTGAAAAATAACAACATGTATTACTGCGATGTGGTCCGTGGAACATCTAAGCTGGTGGGTCCATTCAGCGGAAAAAGTGATCTGAACTCTGTATATGACTTTAATACAAAAGCAGGTGTAGAAGGTGAGAATAACAATTATCGTATCTACCGAAAACCGGCGATTAGTTTTGATGAGATCAAAAAGAATTCGAAACTTCTGACAGATACGTTCAGTCAGGAAAATGGATGGAGCATCTTCTCAGTAAAACATGTAGTGCAGGTAGATGAGTATAACACCTTGCAGAATGCAGTTATGGCAACAAAAGATTCTTCTGAAACAGCAGATCTGAATGCTTATGTATCAGATGCGAAAGCGGTTTTGATGTCAGATGCCAAAACTACTGTAAATACAGGGGATAGCACGTCACCGGAACCATCTGATACACAGGATCCATGTGATGAATTTGTAAATCTGACCATTAATAAGGTATGGAAAGATTTCCGGAATATGGACAACATCAGACCAGACACTATTAAGGTTACAATTTCCAGAAGCTGGACGGATGCGGAAGGAACAAAACATACAGAAGTTGTGCCGGGATATGAAAACTATGAAATAAAAGGTGATATCTCAAAATCTACATGGCAGAAAGTGGTTGAAACTCTTCCAGCCTACATAAAAGATGATGCTGAAAAACCGCATTATTATGAATATTCTGTTACGGAAACGGAAATAAAAGGATATACAACTACAATCGAAACTTCTAAAGATGGATTTACCTTCACGATTATCAACCGACATTTTGCATTGCTTCCGGATACCGGCGGCGAGGGTATTATGATGTTTATCATAGCAGGTGGTTTGTTGTTAGCATTCCTGCTTTATACCGGACGTAGAAAGAAAAGGAAACAGACGATGTAGGAAAGAGGGAGTAGGGTCATGAGAGAGAGATGGCTGCGTAGGGAACTTCCACCGTAAAGGCTAAGGAATCCCCAGCAAACCAATAAAAAATCAAAAGAAAGTGAGAAGAGGAACATGAAGAAATTAGTATCAAGATTTATGGCAGTTCTGATGGCAATGGTCATGATACTGTCCATGAGCATGACTGCATTTGCAGAAGTAGCTCCAAAAGGAACCCTGACAGTCAACAATACAGTAGAAGGAAAGACTCTGGATCTGTATCAGATTTTTACCGCAACAAAAAGTGGCGATAATGTAGCTTATACACTGAACAGTGCATATGAAGGATTTTTCAAAACAAAAGTAGAGAATGGTTCTTCTTTATCTGGTGAAGCTTTAAGTGAAGCAGCATATAACTATGTAAAAACACAGGTCGGACCAAACGGAAGCAAAGGCGTAACGTTTGCAAAAGATATCATGGGATGGATTCTTAATAATGCTACTGCAGTAGCGGCTACTCATAAAACTGCAACTACAACCGATGGTACTACAGTAATTAGTAATCTGGCATATGGATACTATGTAGTTTATCCATTAGGTGCAACAGATACCTCAGCAGCACCTGGAACTGGTCAGGATTATACATCCGTAGCATCTTTAGTTAGCGTAACAGATACTAATGTTACAGTTAACATGAAGAGTAATTACCCGACAGTAGTAAAAAAAGTAAATGAAAAAAATGCGGATGATGTCAACATTGGTGATACTGTAACTTACACACTGACATCTAAAGTACCGGATATGACAGGTTATACTTCTTATGTATTTAACTTCAAGGATACATTATCCGCAGGTCTTACTTTTAAAGAAATTACTTCTGTGACAGTTGGAGATACTACAATTAATAAAGTAGAAGCAGGACAGGAAGCAAACGATACTTATACATTAACACAGGATGGACAGAAGATCACAATTACAATGAACAATTTCCTTGCTTCTAATGCAAATAAAGCAGGACAGGAAATTAAAGTAACTTATACAGCAACCTTAAATAAAGATGCCGTAACTGGATTTGATCCTAACACCAACAAGGCTACTGTTGAATACAGCAATAAGCCAGGAACAGATGATAAAGGTGAATCCGAACCAAGTAAAGTAGATGTACATACTTTTGATTTCACAATCTTCAAATATTATTTAAAAAATCAGAATAATAAGGATGATAAGACTGGACTTGCAAATGCAGAATTCGAGCTTTACAAGGCAAATGGTGAAGTAGCTGGAGACAAGGTTAACATTAAAAAAGTAACTGAGGGTGAATACCGTGTGGCAACACCTGAGGAAGCTGCAATAAAAGGTTTCAAATCCGATGTAATCGTATCTGGCACCAACGGTAGAGTTCTTGTAAAAGGTCTTGATGCCGGAACTTACTACTTAAGAGAAACAAAAGCTCCAGACGGATACAATAAACTTCTCAGCGATATCAAGGTTGAAATCAAGCCAGTATATGACAACTCAACTGGAAAACTGAAAAGCTATACAGTAGATTACACATACAATGGAAATAAAACACAAGGTACTGTAATCACAAGCCAAGATAACTCTCCAGAAGTAGCTGTAGAAAACAAGACAGGTGTACAGCTTCCATCTACTGGTAGCAAGGGAGCACTCATGGTAACACTGGCTGGTATCGTTCTTTTCGGTGCATTAACAGCAAGCAAAGCTTTTGGCAAAAAGAAAGCAAAAAACTAAGACATTCTGAAGTTTAAGAATGGACAAAAAGACAGTTCATCTTCCCGGTATTGTACCGGGAGGATGTCTGTTTTTTCTGAAATGTCCAGTGTGGACTGGGTATTTCAGAAGAAACAGACGAAAAGGTGAAAGGTATTATGAAGAAAGTAGTGAAAATACTAAGAGGAATCGGATATCTGGCGGCATTTTCTTTAATCCTGTATCCGGTAGTGAGCAATTACATCAATCAGATGAACAGCACAACGATTGCTACAGATTATGAACAGGAAGTTTCTCATCTGTCGGAAGAACAGGAAAATGCAATGATCAAGCAGGCACAGGACTACAACGAAAGCCTGATCGGAATTGGTTCCATAGCAGATCCATTTTCAGAAAGCAATGAAAACCAGACAGAAGATGATGAGTATAACAATCTTTTAAAAATTGATGATACTGGAATGATGGGATATATTGATATTCCAAAGCTTGATGTTGTTCTTCCGGTTTATCATGGAACATCCGAAAAAGTACTGCAGTCAGGTGTAGGACATCTGAAAAACACCTCGCTTCCGGTAGGCGGTGAGAGCTGTCATGCGGTATTATCCGGACACCGTGGACTTGCAAATGCCAAGATATTCACCGACCTGAACAAGATGGAGGTTGGAGATGTATTTTATATTAAAGTTCTTCATCATACCTTTGCCTATCAGGTGGATCAGATTCTGACAGTATTGCCATCAGATACAGATTCTTTACAGATTGAAAAGGGCAAGGATTATGTAACACTGGTCACATGCACTCCTTATGCAGTTAACACGCACAGACTGCTTGTACGTGGCACTAGAATTCCGTATGAAGAGGCACAGAAGGTAGATGAGGAAGTTGGTCTTCAGCGCACAATCCCATTCAATTTGATTCTATTGATTGCTGGAATTATTGCTTTAATCATCATATGGGTGAGCATTAAGTTATATAAACGCAGGAAGGAGAAAAAACATGAGCAGAATAAGTAAACGTAAGCGAATATATATGTGTATGGCCAGTGTGATGTGTATGCTTTTACTCCTCATTCCGTTACCTGTGTCTGCGAATGATCTGGGAAGTATATTATTAAAAGCAACGGTTGAAGATGAGACCACGGTATATAAGCTAAGTAATACTGAATTTACGATGTATAAGGTTGGAACATATAAAAATAATTCATGGGCATTAGTGAGTGAGTTTGCAAAGTCTGGAGTCATATTTGATTTTGATGATTCTTCCGCTCAGGCAGAAGCTGCAAAAAAACTGGAAAAATATGTACAGGATAACAACATCAAAGGAATGTCCGGAAAGACCAACTCAGACGGAGAAGTTATGTACAGAGATCTGGAAAAAGGAGTGTATCTTTTTGTCCAGACACAAAAAACACAAATTAGCAATCAAGTATATCAAAGCGAATCTTTTATCATAACAGTTCCAGGTAATTATGATGGTCAGATAGTTTGGAATGTAACGGCAGAACCTAAATTTAAAAATGAATCGATACCACCAATTACCACGAATACGCCACCAGTTTCAGAAGAACCATCGGGTGATAAAAGCAGTCGCACTCCAAATGTAAAAACGGGAGACGATACGAATGTAATTATGTGGCTTTCCTTAATGGGAATATCCTTAGCCATATTTAGTATTTGTAAAAGAAAAGTCCATAAATAATATGAGAAGATCGGGAAATCCCGGTCTTTTCGTTTCGTTATATAACTGGCATAACCCAAAAACAAATACCTCCGGAGGTGCACCGTATGGCGTCACCTGGGAGGAAATGGGTTTGAAATCATGGGAAGATTTGGAAGAAAATGAGTGAGTTGCCAGTGCAATCTTATTTATCTCTTGTGATAGAAATAGGTTCCCGTTTTGCTGAAAGTAAGTCTGAACTGATCTCAGGAGCATTAAGCAGTGCAGTGAAATTCTGTCTGATGATATCCAGTGTCTTTTGTTTTTTCTGTAATTCCTGTTTTTCCCGGACAGTAGCAGCCTGTTCAGATTCAAGATTTTCAATTTGCTTCTGGATTTTGTCAGAGCTTGGGATTTTTGTAACACCGAGATCCTGAAGCTCTTTTTTTAGTGAATCGTGGAGCTGGTATTCTGCCTGATGCGGTATGCTTTTGGATTTTTTGCAGATTTGCAATCTTCAATCACTTTTCGGCAGAGCCGGTAAGAATCACAGTAAACGCAAAATAGCGAGTACCTGTTCAAAATCATCCAATGTGAGATAATAGACTCATCACTACAAAGTCCAAATAGTTTAGTGCTCAACTTTTTAGACCTTGTTACAGGAGGTGAGTCATGAAATCTCACACAAGTTTAATTGCACAGCAAACCCGTTTGAATGAATGGGCTGAACTAATCAGGGACTGTCAAAGCCGTCCGCAAGGAATGAAGATTGATGAATGGTGTCAGCTGCACGACATTACAAAAGCGAGTTATTACTGGAGACTTCGGAAAGTCCGTGAGGCTTATCTGAAGACTGCGGAGCAGACACCAACATTTGTAGAAGTTCCGTCTTCTGCAATCCATCCAGAAACACTTTTGGGAGTGATCAGCAATGCTCAATGATGGCTCTGGGTTCAAAAAAGTGTATCTGGCGACCGGATTTACGGATCTGCGCAGAGGGATCGATGGTTTAGCCAGGATCATACGTTTTCAGTTCCAGCTTGATCCTTACGACAAGAATACATTATTCTTATTTTGTGGCAAACGTCCAGACCGCATAAAAGGACTGATCTGGGAAGGAGACGGATTTCTCCTTCTGTACAAGCGGATTGAAAACGGGAACTTCCGGTGCCCCCGCACACCGGAAGAAGCGCTGGAGATCAGCACAGACCAGTATCGAATGTTGATGCAGGGTCTGGAAATCGTTGCCAGACATCCCATTGAAGAAGTTCCTAATCCTGAATTCTCCTTGTGATTTGTGCAAAACGCAGAAAATAAAATCATTTTCATCCATATCAGGTGATTCTGTGCGGTATAAAATTTAAAGTTATTCACCGTCAAAATGACGAAGGTGACAGAATGTAAAAATAGCCAAAAATCTTGGATTCTGCTATAATACTCAGGAAAGTGAGGGTTGGTTATGGCAGTCAAGTATACGGAGGAACAATTTTTTTACGATCATCCAGAGATTGCAAACTTCAGTGGTTTCATGACCGTTATGGATGAAAAACCGATAGGATTTGTTTCATGGAATCCCACACAGTTGCCGGAATTAGTGGAAATCGGTCATAACTGTATCGCAGCAGAATATAAAGGGAAAGGATATGGAAAGCAGCAGATGCAGGAGGCGGTTCGGTGTGTGATTTCGCAGGGAGCGAAAAGAATAGCCGTTTGCACCAATGCAATTTTACTTCCGGCGCAGCGTACTTATGAAAGCGCTGGTTTTCGACAGTACGATAGAGGAGAAGAGCCTATTTGCCCAGAGTATGCCGGGGAGAGAATTTATTATGAAATGATGATAGAAGAGGATCAGGAACGTAAAGATTTGGATAATCTGATGAAATAGAACTGGATATTCTCCGGTCCTTCTGCTAAAATAATAAGGCTTGAGGTAAAACGAAACATAGTTTTCCTTATCCAAAGAAAAGAAGGACGTATGGAGGCACAAAATGAAGAAGAAGATTTCTCTAAGAGAACTGGCGATGATCACCGTGGCAATGTTTGTGGTTTCGGTGGCTGTATATTTTTTTATGATACCCAGTAAGGTAGTCGTGGGGAGTATATCTGGTGTGGCAATGGTAATCGCGCAGGTTATTCCTATCCCCATTTCAATTCTGACATTTTTGCTGAATGTTATTTTGCTCACCATAGGGTTTTTGTTTATCGGAAAGGAATTTGGCGCAAAGACGGTATATACGTCCATGCTGCTGCCGGTATTTTTATGGATTTTTGAAAGAGTGGCTCCTCTGGAAGAGTCTGTAACGGGGAATCTTGTGTTTGATCTGGTAGCATATGTTCTGCTGGTGGCGCTGGGACAGGCGATTCTGTTTCGGGTCAATGCTTCCTCTGGCGGTGTGGACATTATTGCAAAGCTGATTAACAAGGTTACAGATATGGAGATTGGAAAAGCTGTCATGGTAGCGGGTATGGCCACGGCGATGACATCAATCTTTGCTTATGGAATCAGCACCTTGATCATCAGTCTTATTGGAACATATGCGAATGGATTGGCGGTAGATTATTTTATTGACGGTTTTAATAAAAGGAAAAGAGTGTGTATCATTACAGAAGATTACAAGGAAGTGCAGGATTATATTCTTCATCAGTTAAATCAGGGGGCAACCCTGTATGTAGCGCAGGGAGCATATGATGCGACGCACAGGATGGAGCTGGTAACCGTTCTTGCGGCGCAGGAATATCGTATGCTGATCAATTATCTCAAAAGCACGGATAAACAGGTTTTTGTAACGGTGTCTACGGTAAATGAGATCATTGGAAATGGAGTGCAGAACAGGAAGGGTAAGGATGATATATTTAGATAATGCAGCGACTACGAGACAAAAACCGCCTTGTGTGATACAGGCGGTGACAGAGGCGCTGCAATTTATGGGAAATGCGGGAAGAGGAGGACACGATGCGTCCTTAGGGGCTTCCCGCATTATTTTTCAGACGCGGGATAAACTGGCAGAATTGTTTGGAGGTGAGGCACCGGATCGCATCGCATTTACGTCAAATGCAACGGAAGCATTGAATATATCTTTGAAGGGGATTTTAGAATCGAAGGATCATGTGATTACCACGGAACTGGAACATAACTCAGTCTTGCGTCCGCTGTATGAGCTGGAAAAGAAGGGAATAGAGCTGACGATTATCAGAAGTGACGGGAAAGGATGTATTCATATAGAAGATATCCAAAGGGCGATTCGAAAAAATACCCGTATGATCGTTTGTACGCATGGTTCCAATCTGACAGGAAATTTGATAGATATTGGAAAGA
>OHJX01000468.1_pt1 | contig 16049 bp, 17 predicted proteins | sample 1568671 | NCBI WGS metagenome assembly OHJX01 (sample SAMEA3879589, study PRJEB24766) | human gut metagenome | biome: human-associated habitat; feature: feces | place: USA | collected 1985/1987 | reverse complement strand
CATAATAAGACAGTGCATGTACTGTGCCGGTAATAAAATGTGGAAGTTTTTCATCAGGAAAGATCTCTGCATAAACAAGACTGCTAAAACCAAGTGTAGTTGTAAAAATGTGAACTTTCCGAAGTTCGCCAGTTGTTGTATCCAATAGCAGTTCCGGCTGGTCGCCTACCCAGTCAATATACATCTTTTCGCCAGGGATCCGTTCCACAGGCATAGATGTTTTTGAAGTACCATAAGTATCTACCATAAAATCACGATACAGCTTATAAAACTGAGCAAGCTGGTAACCGTTAGGATGCTCTTTTTTATAATCAATCCATAGAAAACTCAAGTCAGCATGTTTTCCCATTTGGATCATCTGCTCATGTATTTTTTCAAAATCAGGCAGTGGAATATCCTTATGTCGAAGGTTTTCTTTTGGATAGATGAGATCAACCACCTTTGAGGCTGGCATTTGCCGAAGATCATCCAATGATAAGCCTGAATCCTTGTATCGGTTCATAATTAATGCAATCCCGCTCCGTCCGATCCGGTAACGTTTTTGTACAGAGTCATAACTGACTTTACTGAGCCGAAGTTCTATGACTCCAAGAATAGTATTGTAGTCGTGCATAATAGTTCCTCCTTTGCACTGTGATGAATAATAGTTACATCACAATAATAAAGGAAAAACGTACCGCTTTGAGCAGAAAACGAGTACCGCTAAATCAGAATGAATGTACCGACGATTTCAGAATAGGCGTACCGTTCGAGCAGAATTTGCAGAGAAGGAATAGGAAGTAAAATATTTTATTATTTTTCAAAGAAATTTACAAACTTCAAAATTCTAAAATTTGCAGTATTAGGAATGAGTATTTGCACATTTATAATAGCTGCAAAAATGTATTTGGCAGTCATCATAATATTGGGAATAACTTACGGTGTAATAGCAACAGCTAATATTATAGAAATCAATGCAGTAGCTGATGATTATAATCGCGCAACTATGATGTCGCAACAACATGCAATCATAAAAATAAGTCAAACAATATTTTTTGCAACATGCACAGCTTTGCTAAAAATAGTTGATTTGAATATGGTTTTATGCTTTTCAGGGATTGTTTTATTAATCGTTTTTTCGATCAAAAGATACGAGCCCAAAAACATTTAGAACGGAAAATAAAAAATTGGTACAAGTCGATTTGCAGTTCGTCAGTTGAAGAGGAAGGCAAAGAGTGAAATATAAAATTTTAGGGAAATGTTTTGATTGTAATATTTGGAAAAAAACTGCAAATAATAAACATAAAATTGACTAAAGAGAGTTTTATTCGTATAATAGTAGCAAAATTTCCTTGGAATGGGAGGAGGAAGCCTATGTTATTACAGTTTTCGGTAACGAACCATCGGTCAATAAAAAATATAGCAGTTATCAGTATGAAAGCCGCATCTGATAAGACAATGAAAGAAGTGCTGTTATCTCCTGATGGAAAAAAAATGATTGTACCTGTAATGGCAATTTACGGTGCAAACGCAGCAGGTAAAAGTAATGTGCTTCATGCACTTTTGCTGATGCGGGAAATGGTCTGTGGTATATATGCAAAGCCTCTCAAAGGGGCAGAACTTCCTTATGAGCCTTTTGCATTTGTAGATGAAACAATAGAACCGACAACATTTGAAATTATATATTACTATGATGGTATTAAATATGCGTATGGTTTCTCTTTTGACAGAGAACAGATCATAAAAGAGTACCTTTACCATTGGCCAAATGGAAGAGAAGCTCTGGTGTTCTCCAGGGAAAAAGACAGGTACGAGTTTCGTGAAAGTATTCAGGAGCAGTTGACACTTGCCAGACGCACTCCTGAAAACAGGCTTTACCTGACAAGTTCTAATGAGTGGAATTGTGTCCAAACTGAGAAGGCGTATTTGTGGTTTCAGCAGAAGCTCTGTGGCTTGACGGGGATAGGGATTTCCAATGAAGCAACGATCCAAGCGCTGCAAAAAAATGGAGAGGGCAAACAACGTATCTTAAAAGAAATGCTCCTTGCAGATTTGGGCATCTGTGATGTGGTGCTGTCCGGGACGAAAGAAAAACCAATTATCTCAACAGTTCATCAGATAATAGCAGACAATGGCAGCAAAAAGGAATATCGCTTGCTGTTAGGGCAGGAATCAGCAGGAACACAGAGGTTCTTTGCGAGGATTGGTTTGTGGATGGATGCGATGAAGCGTGGAGCAGTGCTGGTGGTGGATGAGATTGAAGCAAGTATGCATCCCCTTCTGACCAGACATTTGATTGAGATGATGCAGAATCAGACGATCAACCAGAACCACGCACAGTTGGTTTTTACAACACACGATACCTGTCTTTTAGATCTGAAGCTACTTCGCCGAGATCAGATTTGGTTTGCGGAAAAAGATGAAAAAAATATGCAGACAGACATTTATGCTCTGACAGAATTTTCACCACGAAAAGAAGAAAACATTTCTAAGGGATATCTACAAGGAAGATATGGTGCAATTCCATTTATTGGAGGAGGTATCTGAGATGGGCAGAATTAAAGAAATAGACAGAAGGGCATCTGGGCGTAGGAGAAGGAAGCCGGTTGTTTACCTTATTTGTGAAGGTTCGGAAACAGAGATACGTTATTTTAAAAATTTTAGGAGCAGAGAGTGTAACATAGATATTGTGCCGATTCCGTCACAGTATAAATCTGCTGATAAACTGGTGCAGAAAGTACGTGCTACGATTGGGTTCAGCCCTTATTATCCTGATGAGGGCGATATGATCTGGTGTGTATTTGACCGGGATGATAATACAAATGATATGCTGGCAAAAGCGAAACGGCAGGCATTGAAAGAAGGATATCAGATTGCTTTTTCGAACCCTTCCTTTGAAATTTGGTTTCTCCTTCATTTTCAGGATCAGACAACACCAGTTGAAAATTGCGAAGCTGCTATAAAGTTGCTAAAGAAAAAGGGCAGACTAGAGCAATATGAGAAGAATAGAGATATCTATGAACAATTAAAGCCACTACAAGAAATGGCTGTCAAAAGGGCAAAGAAGCTGGCAGAAAGATTGAGAACAGAAAACATAGATATTCTTACCAGAGAAAGTAACCCCGCTACAACAGTTGCGGAGTTAGTAGAGTACTTAGACAGTAAACAAAGATAAGTAATATTCATAATCATTAAAATTAACCTGAATTATTCAAGGCTATAGTCATATTAAAGAAATACAGTAGCCAGAACCACAAAAACAGTGTAGAATAGAAGCGGAATTTTACCAATATTATTTTGCTGTAAGCAGCAGAAAGGAAAAAATATGAACACCATTGGAATTATCGGAGCCATGGAAGAGGAAGTGGCTATTTTAAAAGAAAAAATGTCAGAAGTAACGGTTCTTGAAAAAGCAGGTATGGAGTTTTTTAAGGGGATTCTGGGAGGACAGCAGGTTGTGATTGTCCGTTCTGGCATTGGAAAGGTAAATGCAGGTATCTGTACTCAGATTCTGGCAGATGTGTTTCAGGTGAATGCAGTCATCAATACAGGTATTGCAGGATCCTTGAAAGTGGAAATTAACATTGGGGATATTGTGCTTTCTACAGATACCATGCAGCATGATGTGGACGCCAGAGAATTTGGTTATGAGATTGGCCAGGTTCCACGTATGGACACCAGGACTTTTCCGGCAGATGACAGGCTGAGAGAAACAGCTTTGCAGGTGTGCCGCAAGGTAAATCCTGAGATTCAGGTTTTTGAGGGAAGAGTGGCAAGCGGTGACCAGTTTGTGGCAGACAAAGAGACAAAAGAGAAGATTATTGCCAATACCCAGGCATACTGTACAGAGATGGAGGGTGCAGCTATTGGACAGGCGGCTTATCTGAATGGGATTCCTTATCTGGTAATCCGCGCTATTTCAGACAAGGCAGATGACAGCGCGCATATGGATTATCCTGCTTTTGAGAAGGAAGCAATCCGCCATACAGTAAATCTGGTGGAAAATATGATGAAAGCTCTGTAAGAATCAAGTAAGAATTTGTCGGACGATTTTTGTTTTCAAACAGGATGAGGCGCTATATAATAGTTTCATAGAGGCTGGCAGTTTGTTTGTATGGCAGTCTCATAGAAAAGGCGGGACAGGAAGTCTGTTTGCCGAATAAGAGGAGGAACTTATGGAGCACCTGATTCTTTATTATGGTGCCTGCCTTATGGGGGCAATTTGCCTCATAAGTATGCTGGCAGTTTACAAAAGCAACCGGAATGTATTAAAAGATTTGAGACATCCGGCAGAAGCAAAAAATCCATGGATGAAAAGCTTTATACAGGAGCATGAAAAAAATGTAGAGGAAAATACGCAGATACATAATCCTTCTGTTTATGTTATCAAACGTATGAGAGGACGAAAGATAGGACCCTGGAATGTGCGCCAGCTAAAGGGTATTTCCTGGGGAACTTTTGTCCTCTCTTTTTTATTGACCGGAATGAGCTTGTTTCTTATTTATCAGAGTGATATGAAAACCTTCAAGGCTCCTGTGCCGGGTGGAGAGATTCCGGCGTTTACAACGGTTATGATTACAGGAATCTGTATGGGAATTGTACTGCTAGGCGTGCGGATTCTCATAGGGACAGGCTATCAGGAAGAGGAAATCGAAACCAATCTTTTGGATTATATAGAAAATTCCTATCAGGAACCGGAGACTGCTAAAATTATTCCCATGGAAAATGTCAGGGGAGCCGGAAAAAGGGAAAAGGCCATGCGCCAGATTGAACAGGGAATTCTGGAGGCTGCGGCAGCAGACAGCCGGTACAGTCATCTTTTGAGCAAGGAAGAAAGTGAGATTGTGAAAGATGTGGTGAAAGAATTTCTAACTTGATAATCCCAAATGAATTTGCTAAACTAAAGAAAGACAGACGGAATGGATTCTTCTGGAACCCGGTCTGGAAATAAAGAGTCAAAGGAGAAGAGACAATGGGAAACAAAGTAACATTTGACTATTCAAAAGCAGTAAATGTTGTTCGCGAAGAAGAAGTGGCGGCAATGGAAAAAATGGTAGATGCAGCAAAAGAAGTTCTGGTGTCCAGAACAGGGCTGGGAAATGATTTTCTTGGTTGGATTGACCTGCCTGTAGATTATGATAAAGAAGAGTTTGACAGAATTAAGAAAGCTGCACAGAAGATTCAGAGTGACTCTGATGTTCTCCTGGTAATCGGTATCGGCGGTTCTTATCTGGGAGCAAGAGCAGCAATTGATTTTTTAAGCCATCCGTTTTATAACAATTTAAGCAAAGAAAACCGTAAGACACCAGAAATCTATTATGTAGGAAATAATATCAGCGGCGCCTATGTAAAAGGACTGGCAGAGGTAATCGGTGACAGAGATTTCTCCATCAACGTGATTTCCAAATCCGGTACAACTACAGAACCGGCTATTGCATTCCGCGTATTTAAAGAAATGATGGAAGAAAAATACGGAAAAGAAGAAGCAGCAAAACGAATTTATGCGACCACAGATAAAGCAAAGGGAGCTTTGAAAACTCTGGCAACAGAAGAGGGCTATGAAACTTTTGTGGTTCCGGATGATGTAGGCGGACGTTTCTCTGTACTTACCGCTGTAGGTCTGCTTCCTATTGCAGTAAGCGGTGTATCCATTGACAAATTAATGGAAGGTGCAGCGTCTGGAAGAGAGATGGCATTAAATGCTCCATACGCAGAAAATGATGCTCTTCAGTATGCTGCAGTGCGTAACATTCTTCATAAAAAAGGAAAATCCGTAGAAATTCTGGCAGACTACGAACCAACACTTCATTATGTGGCAGAATGGTGGAAACAGCTTTACGGTGAAAGCGAAGGAAAGGATCAGAAAGGAATTTATCCGGCATCTGTAGACTTTACAACCGATTTACATTCTCTGGGACAGTTTATCCAGGATGGATCCAGAATCATGTTTGAAACCGTATTAGCCATTGAAGAGCCAAAAGAAGATGTTATCATCAAAGAAGCAGAAAATGATTTGGACGGTCTGAATTATCTGGCCGGAAAAGGCATGGATTTCGTAAATAAGAGCGCTATGAACGGAACCATTCTTGCACATACAGATGGAAATACACCAAACTTAATGGTGAAGATTCCGCAGCAGAATGAATTTTACTTAGGACAGTTGTTCTACTTCTTTGAATTTGCATGTGGTATCAGCGGTTATCTTACAGGGGTAAATCCGTTTAACCAGCCAGGTGTAGAAAGCTATAAGAAGAATATGTTTGCACTGCTTGGAAAACCAGGCTTTGAAGAGAGAAGAGAAGAATTATTAAAGAGATTATAAAAGAATAGCAGAGCTGCCGCAGAGAGGTATCAGTATTTTTTTCTGAAACATCTGCGGCAGCTTTTTTATGAGTCATTTTATCAGTCTTCTTCAATGATTTGCAGCTCAAAATAGTCAAAATCCAGCACTTCAATAAAATTATCCTGTGAAAACCGTACTTTAGAAAACTTCTGGAAGTCTTTAATATTAGCATCCAGCCAGATTGGAGATGGCAGGTCAAACTCATGGCAGATGCAGTCAAGACAATGAAATACTTTTTTAGTTCTGGTAGATTTTGTATCGTCATAGACTACAGTACTCTTTAATAAATGTGTATCTTTATAAATATTACCCATTAACCGAAACATAGGAAAACCCTTTCTAAATATTATAATTATGGCACCATTATAAAGAAGGAAATATTATGTGTAAAGCCCGTTTTTTAGTGTTAAAGTGGAAAATTGTGCAGATTGTATATGAAAAAATCGAAAATATGGCAAATTGACATGGCACTCTCCATCATTATCCAGGATTACAAAGTCTCCTAAAAATCTTTGGGCAATTGACCTATGGAAAAAAAGAGCGGATAGAGGTATACTAAACACAGTTCAGAAAGAGAATCACATATTTATACTGTATCATATTTCAGGAGGAAATGAAAAATGGCAAGTTTATCTTTACAGCATATTAACAAAACTTATCCAAACGGTTTCGAAGCAGTAAAAGACTTCAACCTTGAAATCGCAGACAAAGAGTTCATCATCTTCGTAGGTCCTTCAGGATGTGGTAAATCCACAACTCTTCGTATGATTGCAGGTCTGGAAGAAATCACAGGCGGTACATTAAAAATCGGCGATAAAGTAGTAAATGACGTTGAACCAAAAGACAGAGATATTGCAATGGTATTCCAGAACTACGCTCTGTATCCACATATGACAGTTTATGATAACATGGCATTTGGTCTGAAACTGAGAAAAGTTCCGAAAGACCAGATCGACAAGATGGTTAAAGAAGCAGCTAAGATCCTTGACCTGGAGAAACTGCTGGATCGTAAACCGAAGGCTCTGTCCGGTGGTCAGAGACAGCGTGTAGCTATGGGACGTGCTATCGTGCGTGATCCTAAAGTATTCCTGATGGATGAGCCGCTGTCCAACCTGGATGCTAAACTTCGTGTACAGATGAGAACTGAGATCTCCAAACTGCATGAGAGACTGGGCGCTACTATTATCTACGTAACACATGACCAGACAGAGGCTATGACTCTGGGAACCAGAATCGTAGTTATGAAAGATGGTGTTGTACAGCAGGTAGATACACCTCAGAACCTGTACAATGCTCCTGGAAACCTGTTCGTTGCAGGATTTATCGGATCACCTCAGATGAACTTCCTGGATGCAACTGTTAAAGTAACAGGAAATGATGTTGATCTGGTTGTTGGAAAATACACACTGAGACTGCCGGCAGAAAAAGGTAAAGCCCTGATCGATGGCGGATACAACGGAAAAACTGTTGTTATGGGTATTCGTCCAGAGAACGTAACAGATGAAGCTGACAAGTTCCCAGGAAGCACAGTAGAAGCTACTATCAATGTATACGAGCTTCTGGGTGCAGAAGTATTCCTGTATTTTGATGTTCAGGGATTCAACATGACTGCTCGTGTTAATCCTCATACAACATCCAGAACAGGCGACAGAGTTAAATTCGGTCTGGATATGTCCAAAGTTCATGTATTTGATAAAGAAACTGAGCTGACAATTACCAACTAATATAAAATGCAAGGAATGGCGTCGGTCCCTTGGGATTGACGCCATTTTTGTATTTGATTTTTTTCGGAGAATAAGGTATATTCTAATAAATAAGAAACGATCAATGAAAGGGAGTGAGAACTTGGTTTCAAGTCAGGTTTTACAGAAAACAATCGACGAATTAAGAGCAATTACCCGGATTGACCTTTGTGTTCTCAGTATAGAAGGGCAGATGCTGGCCACCACATTCAGCGAGAATGGACCGAATGCTGAGCATATCCGTGAGTTTGCACAGTCACCGGCAGACAGTCAGGTGATGCAGGGTTATCATTTTTTCAAGGTATACGATGATCAGAATGTGGAATATGTTCTGGTAACAGGCGGCGGCAGCGAAGATGCCTATATGATTGGAAAGATTGCGGTGAGTCAGATCCAGAATCTGATTATTGCTTATAAAGAGAGACTGGACAAGAATAACTTTATCCAGAATCTTCTGTTGGATAATCTTCTTTTGGTGGATATCTATAATCGGGCAAAAAAACTACGGATCGATACAGAAGCCCGCAGAGTAGTATTCATGGTGGAAACCCGATATGAAAAAGATAATAATGCCATGGAAACCATCAAGAGTCTGTATGCATCTAAACCAAAGGATTACATTACGGCGGTGGATGAGAAAAATATCATCATTGTGAAAGAACTGAAAGAGACAGATGATTATGCAGAGTTAGAGAGAATAGCCAGAACGCTGGTGGATATGCTGAATGTAGAGGCGATGTCTCAGGTGAGGGTATCTTTTGGAAATATCATTCATGAGATTAAAGACGTTTCCCGCTCCTACAAAGAGGCAAAGATGGCTCTTGAAGTGGGTAAGATCTTCTATGCGGAGAAAATTGTGGTGCCGTACAATAATCTGGGTATCGGCCGCCTGATCTATCAGCTTCCCATCCCGCTGTGTCAGATGTTCATGAAGGAAGTATTTGGTGAGAAACTTCCGGATACCTTTGATGATGAGACATTGACTACGATCAATAAATTCTTTGAAAATAATCTGAATGTATCAGAGACATCCAGACAGCTTTATGTGCATAGAAATACGCTGGTGTACCGTCTGGAGAAACTGCAGAAGAGCACTGGTCTGGATATTCGTGTTTTTGATGACGCGCTCACATTCAAGATTGCCATGATGGTAGTAAGTTATATGAAATACATGGAACAGAATGACTGATGCTAACGGTTCAGTATCTTCAGAGTTACTGACTGATAAAAAAGAGGAGTGACCAGCATGATTAAATTATTAGAAGGCGGCATGTATCTGGTAAATGGAACAGAGTTGATGGAGCCTGAAAAAGCGGCGGCACAGGGATTTCCGGCGCCGAAAGAGGCGGCAAAACAGACCATGGCGTATCGTATTCTGGAGGAACATAATACCTCTGGCAACATGGAAAAACTGCAGATCAAATTTGATAAATTGACATCTCATGATATTACCTTTGTAGGTATTATTCAGACGGCGCGGGCTTCCGGTTTGGAAAAATTTCCGGTTCCATATGTGCTTACTAACTGTCATAATTCGTTGTGTGCAGTGGGAGGAACGATCAATGAAGATGACCATATGTTTGGTCTGACCTGTGCGAAGAAATATGGCGGCGTTTATGTACCGCCTCATCAGGCAGTCATCCATCAGTTTGCCAGAGAAATGCTGGCAGGCGGCGGTAAGATGATCTTAGGTTCCGATAGCCATACCAGATATGGAGCGCTGGGAACCATGGCAATGGGAGAGGGCGGACCGGAACTGGTAAAACAGCTTCTGTCCAAAACTTATGACATCAATATGCCGGGTGTAGTGGGCGTATACATGACAGGAAAACCGATTCCAGGCGTAGGTCCTCAGGACGTGGCTCTGGCTATTATTGGAGCAGTATTTAAAAATGGATTTGTAAAGAATAAAGTCATGGAATTTGTAGGTCCGGGTGTGGAAAACTTAAGCGCAGATTTCCGTATCGGTGTAGACGTTATGACTACAGAGACCACTTGTCTGTCTTCTATCTGGAAAACGGATGAGAAGATTGAGGAGTTCTATGAGATCCATGGCAGAAGTGAAGATTATAAAGAACTGAATCCGGGACCGGCAGCGTACTATGATGGTATGATTCTGGTGGAACTGGATAAGATTCGTCCGATGATCGCCATGCCATTCCATCCAAGCAACACCTATACCATTGATGAGCTGAATGCAAATCTGATGGATATTCTGGATGATGTGGAGAAAAAGGCGCAGATAAGCCTGGATGGAAAAGTGGACTTTACCTTGAAGGATAAAGTACATGATGGAAAATTATATGTAGAACAGGGTATCATCGCCGGCTGTGCCGGAGGTGGATTTGAAAATATTTGCGCAGCGGCAGACATTCTCAAAGGAGCAAGCATCGGAGCTGATGCATTTACTCTCAGCGTATATCCGGCAAGTACGCCAATTTATATGGAACTGGCAAAAAATGGCGCGCTGGCAACGTTGCTGGCGACAGGAGCGGTTGTGAAAACAGCATTCTGTGGTCCTTGCTTTGGAGCGGGTGATACACCGGCAAATAATGCCTTCAGTATTCGTCACTCTACCAGAAACTTCCCGAACAGGGAGGGCTCCAAGATCCAGAATGGACAGATTTCTTCTGTGGCGCTTATGGATGCCCGCTCTATCGCAGCGACGGCAGCAAATAAGGGACGTCTTACTCCAGCTACAGAGTTTGCCGGAACGTATAGCAATCCGAAATATTACTTTGACAGTACGATTTATGCAAATCGTGTCTTTGACAGTAAAGGTGTGGCAGATCCTTCCGTGGAGATCCAGTTTGGTCCAAACATCAAAGACTGGCCCGAAATGCCTGCGCTGGCAGAAAATCTGATCCTGAAGGTGGTGTCGGAGATCCATGATCCTGTTACTACTACAGATGAATTGATTCCTTCAGGAGAGACTTCTTCCTTCCGTTCTAATCCGCTGGGACTGGCAGAATTTACTTTGTCCAGAAAAGATCCGGCGTATGTGGGACGGGCAAAAGAAGTACAGAAGGCTCAGAAAGCGATTCAGGAGGGCAACTGTCCAGTGGAAGCGCTGCCGGAAATGAAACCGGTATTTGACGCTATCCGCAAGGAATATCCTCATGTGGATAAGACGAATGTGGGCGTAGGTTCTACGATCTTTGCAGTGAAACCGGGAGATGGATCTGCCCGGGAGCAGGCAGCTTCCTGTCAGAAAGTGCTGGGAGGCTGGGCAAATATCGCTAACGAGTACGCTACCAAAAGATACCGTTCGAATCTGATAAATTGGGGTATGCTGCCATTTTTGATTCCAGAAGGCGAACTACCATTTAAAAATGGCGACTATCTGTTTGTTCCACAGATCCGCCAGGCGGTGGAAGAAAAATGGGAGAGGATTACAGCTTATGTGGTGAGTGACAGACTGACAGCATTTGAACTGAAATTGGGAGATCTTACAGATGATGAGAGAACTATTATTCTGAAAGGATGTCTGATCAATTACTACAGAGGATAGAACATAAAGTAAATAAAGAAGAGTACACAGGTTTGATATTGATGCCTGTGTACTCTTTTTATTACAAAAAAACGTCAAATTATGACAAATAGAATTTTAAAGGGGAGGAGTTTTGTATAATATAGGTATCAAAAAAGGAAGGAAGTCAGTGAATGATGGAAAAAAGATTACAGTATATAAAAATTGCTATCTGTGAAGAGAATGAACAGGAAATTATCCGTATTGAAAATTTTCTGGAGGAGATTGGGAAAAAGAAGGGATTTGTACGGTAGTAGATACGGTAAAGACAGGAGAAAAACTGTTGGAAAATCTGCGGAAAGAAACGCATGATATTATTTTTCTTGCTAGGGCTCTGTCTGATATAGATTGTATCGAGCTGGGGAAAGAGATTCATGAAATTAATGATGAAACCGTTCTTTTTTATATGGCGGAAGATGAAAAGCGTATCAAAGAAGTGTTTGAGTGCAACCCCTTTGTATTTATTGATAAGCCGGTAAAGAAAGAAGAGCTGGAACGGTGGTTTATTAAAATGGTGGAACGATTCTGGGATTCCAGAAGGTTTTTGAGTTTCAGTTTTGACAGAAATTCTTATCATATTCCCTGGCACAGAATTTGTTATCTGGAATCAAACAGACATTTTATTAATGCGTTTTCGGTTTTATTGAGAAGTCTGTTGGTTGGAAACAGCTCAAATTTAAATATCATAACCGCCGATGCCGTCATGCAGGCGATCAATGACTGTGAACTGGGATAGCTTTAGAAACCATCATGTAAGATAATCTGCATGATGGTTTTTTCTCATAAAATAACGTGCCTGAAGCGTCCAAAAATATATGCTTCATTCCATCGTTAGGTGCTCCGAAAGACCCGTTTTAATCTGACGGAAAAGGCAGCGTTTAATTTGCCGAATAACACTTGCAGAGATGGGCGATATCTCAAGATTTGATGATGTGAAGGAAATACAGAAACTAAGCGGATTAGGGCTTGTAGCGTGCAGTTCGGGAAAGCATAAGGGAGAAACCAAGATCAGTCACAGAGGACGCAAACGACTCAGATACTGGTTGTTCCAGGCGGCAAAGTCAGCGGTAGCACATGCTGATGAATTTAAGGAGCTTCACATATACTACACGACCCGAACAAAGAATCCGCTCAAAAAGATGCAGTCGCTGATCGTGATTGCCTGCAAGCTTCTGAGAATCATCTATACGATTATGAAGAAGGGAACTGCGTATGATCCGAAAAAGATGCTTACGGACATTAAACGGCAGGAAAAGCAGGAAGCACTTGCTGCATAAGCGCATCAAAATGATTATTCCAGAGCCTTGCCGGGTCCCGGATAATTCCGAGACCGGGCAGGGTTCTGGAAAGAAACCCGATAACGATGGAATTGCATGGACAACTGCATCAGCACAATGACCAGCAGAAAATGAAGCAGGGGATGCGTCCACGGAATAACCGTACCCTGTGGAATGAGCAGGTCAGTAATATCAAAATACAAACAAGAGCTGTAGCCTGCAGTAATTCACCCCGTAGGGCGTGACCCTGTTCGAAAGCTTAGCAGGCACTCAGTGTATGAACAGGTGGGACGAAGGAAGTTGGTACACGATACCATTAGACACGGAAGGTTCACCATCATAGTTAATAGAGGATTTATAGCCTTTATAAAGCAGACCAGTGGGACGCTTTATAAACTGCACCCTCTTTCAGCCATTCAGTACAAGATACAATGACTGTCATACACTTCTGGCTCTATTTTGTGAGGTAAATATTTAAAGAAAAGCCTGAAAAATCAATGATTTAGGGCTTGACAATATAGGAAGGAGATTTTGTTATGAAGAAAAGGTGGTTAAAGTTTCTTTTGGAGATTGTGGTATCTGGAATGCTGATTACAGGCTGCAGCAAGGAAGAAAAGAAAGAGGAAAGTCCCAAGACGGAAGATGTGGCAAAAGACGAACCCAAGGAGGAAGTGCCAGTGGTTACTCCAGAAGCAGAGGAGAATGAAACAACTTCAGAAACGATGCAGACAGAAGAGCCTCGGCAGCCTGCTTCGGATGAACAGCAGCAGGAGACAGTAAAAGAACCGCCGGTCCTACAGGAAAATGAGGAAACTCCAAAGACAGATTCGGAGACATCGGAGGGAGTACCGGCAACTGTGATTTTATATGAAGGAACGTATTTTGCTGAGGAAGTATATAAGATGGCGGCAGATTTGGGAGATGGCATTTATTGTGAAATTGATATTTCCAATATTACAGATACATCTTTTGATTTTACCGTGTATGAAGTGAATGAGTCGGAAGAAACCAGAAGTATGATTTTTAAAACCCATACGGCAGTATTTCAGGGAGATGGAACTACGGCGGTTTATAATGGGAAAGAATATACTCTGAATTTTACTTTTCCAGACTATCATACATCATTACCGCATGTTACAGATATGGAAGTGACAGGGTTTGCACTGTTGGAAGGAGAAACATATATGAACAATAGCGTTCCCGGGCATGAATTTGGATAAATTTTTGGAAATTTTTGACCATATAACAAAACAGGTAAACATCAAGGAGATTACAACTATTGGTCTTGGTGAATTTACTATGTTAAAGGACTGGGAAAAGATTATCACGTCTATTAAGGATAGTTATCCAAGCGTAAAGTTACGTGTGTATAGTAATTTTGGGAAAAAATTTACCGATGAAGAAATTGTTGCATTAAGTAGAGCTGATGAAATCGTTGTCAGTTGTGATACCTATGATAGTGTGATTTTTGAAAAAATGAGAACAGGTAATTTGGCTACGGTTTTAAATAATATAATGAGAGTCAAAAAATTAAGGGAAGAAAATCAGAATAAATGCCCTGTGATTCAGATCGCTGCTGTTATAAATTCAGAAACTATAAAAACATTAGAAGATTTTGTTATTTCTTTGAAGCGAGATGATATCTGTGAGAAATTAATGCTTTCACCAATGAATTTACCACTATCTTATGCAAAACAGATAGGAATTTATCCGTTAATTACAAAAAACAGTAGTACTGGTGAGATTGAGTCAACAAGACAGACATTAATGATGATTAAGGAAAAAGGTGAGGAACTTGACCTTCCAATAATTTTCACTGGTGAATTTTCTAAATTAATTTATGAAAAAGAAGGTGATGGTAAATATGGGCAAGGAAGCAATATGCTTTTATAGTGCAACAGGTAATGGCTATTCTATTGCAAAAGAATTAAATAAATATATAAGTGCAGATATGTTTTACATACCGAGTATTATAGGAATGGATTTATCAGAATATGAAAAGATAATTATTGTATCACCGGTATATATGTTTGCATTACCAAATATAATGAAGACTTTTATAAAAAACCTAACAAATTATAAAGTGAGTCCAAAGATATATGTTGTTTTTAATTCAGCAGGTATATTTGCAGATGTAGCTTATTATACACAGCGAATGTTTAATGAAAAGAATATAAAAATAAGTGCTGTTTATAAAATATGTATGCCATTAACATATACATGGTTTTTAGGTGAAATGCAAGCGGTTGCAGATAGTTTGTTGAGGACATATCCCCAAAAAGTAAAAAAAATAGCCGAAAAGATTATTGCAAATGAAGAAAAACCAATAAAAAGAAGTAAGGTTAGATTTTTAACCAAAATACATGAAAATCTGTATAAAACATGGGGAGTTTTTGCAAAATCATTTTATACTGTTGAAAGTAATTGTAATCAATGTGGTTATTGTGAAAAGATATGCCCAGCCGGTAATATTCGTATAGTAGATGGCAAGATTGAGTTTGGTGACCAGTGTATTTCATGTTTAGCATGTTACCATAGATGCCCTGAAAAAGCTATAAATGTTGGTACACGTACAACTAAGAGAAAAAGATATGTAAATCCTTGTGTTAATGTGGATGAAATGTATAAATGTTGCTCTGTTAATGACATAGAAAAGGAGATATGATTTTTGAGTTCGTAGGATAATCCGAATTAAACTAAAAGGAACTTGAACAATTACTGATTTTCAATTTATATTTATAAGCGGGGTTGAAGCTTATTTAATAATTCTTTAGTTGTATGTTTTTCCTGTGAGTTAACAAAAATAGTGCCGTATATGTATTATGAGTTTACTTTTTAATTTTTTCGGAGTAACGGTCGAGAAGATGTTTAATGAAATAACAGTTTGATTAAATAGTATTTTAGAAAGGTTGGGCAATGGAAACAAAGCCAAGGATTTTATATTTACAAAAGATTTTACTGGAAAGAACCGATGAAGAAAATCCTCTTTCCACAACACAGTTAATCAATATATTGAATAATGAATATGGAATATCTGCACATAGAACGACGGTTACAAAAGATGTTGCTACACTCCAGGAGTTTGAAATGGACATTGTTTGGTTCTATGTCAAGATTTAGTACAAGTTTACATAATCCCATAGTTTTATCTTCAGTTCTTCTAGTGTATGGAATGTTTC
>OHJX01000459.1_pt1 | contig 16401 bp, 12 predicted proteins | sample 1568671 | NCBI WGS metagenome assembly OHJX01 (sample SAMEA3879589, study PRJEB24766) | human gut metagenome | biome: human-associated habitat; feature: feces | place: USA | collected 1985/1987 | reverse complement strand
CAACCGTATAGCAGATACCCATTATGTACTGGGCTCCGTTATGGGCCCTCACCCTTTCCCAACCATTGTCCGCGATTTCCAGGCAGTTATCTCCAAAGAAATCAAAGAACAGATGCTGGAAAAAGAAGGCAGGCTTCCAGATGCAGTCCTTGCCTGTGTAGGCGGCGGCTCCAATGCCATCGGAACCTTTTACCACTTTATTGAAGACAAAGATGTACAGCTGATCGGCTGCGAGGCAGCAGGCCGCGGCGTAAATACTGCAGAGACCGCAGCCACCATTGCCACTGGCAGACTTGGAATCTTCCATGGAATGAAATCCTATTTCTGCCAGGACGAGTACGGACAGATCGCGCCGGTTTACTCTATTTCCGCAGGACTGGATTATCCGGGAATCGGACCGGAGCATGCCCACCTTTACGACACTGGCCGTGCCCAGTATGTACCTGTAACAGATGAAGAAGCAGTAGAAGCCTTTGAATATCTTTCCAAAACAGAAGGAATCATTCCTGCCATTGAAAGCGCCCACGCTGTTGCCTATGCAAGAAAAATCGTGCCGCAGATGGGCAAGGATCAGTGCGTAGTCATTACCATTTCCGGCAGGGGTGATAAAGACTGTGCAGCAATTGCAAGATACAGAGGGGAGGATATCCATGAGTAACCGAATTTCAGAAGCATTTGCAAAAGGAAAAGCATTTATCCCATTTATCACCTGCGGAGATCCATCTCTGGAGATCACTGAGCAGCTTGTCTATGCAATGGAGGAAGCAGGCGCAGACCTTATTGAGCTTGGAATCCCGTTTTCCGACCCGACAGCAGAAGGTCCTGTGATCCAGGAAGCCAATGTGCACTGAGCGGCGGAGTAACCACAGACAAGATCTTTGACATGGTGGTAAAAATCCGTAAAAAAACCAGTATCCCAATGGTATTTATGACTTACGCAAACGTTGTTTTTTCCTATGGAACAGAGCGTTTCATCAGGAAAGCAGCAGAAATTGGAATGGATGGACTGATTCTTCCTGATGTACCTTTTGAGGAAAAAGAGGAGTTCGATGTGGTCTGCAAACAGTATGGTCTGGAGCTGATTTCCCTGATCGCCCCCACATCCCACGACCGGATCACCCGGATTGCAAAAGAGGCAAATGGCTTCGTATACTGCGTTTCCTCCCTTGGCGTAACCGGAACCAGAACCCAGATTACCACCGATATCGGAGCAATGGTGAAGCTGGTAAAAGCTGCAAAGGATATTCCCTGTGCAGTAGGCTTCGGCATCTCCACCCCGGAGCAGGCAAAGAAAATGGCTGCCCAGTCCGACGGTGCGATTGTAGGCTCCGCCATTGTGAAAATTTGTGCCGCACATGGAGAAAACTGCGTCCCATATGTAAAGGATTATGTAAAGTCTATGAAAGACGCTGTGCGTGAGGCTTAAGCAAGAAGAATATAAAAAATGGAAAAGAAATGCTTCAGTTTTTCCAAAAATAAGCAGAACAGACCAAAAAAATTTAGCTTGTTTTAATTCTAAAAAGACTATAAAAGAAGGCAAAAGCGTTGACATTTTGCCCTCTTTTTTTTATAGTATCATATGTGAATTAATTTTATGTGTAAAATAAATGGTAATGAAAAAGAGGAATGAAGTTGGAGAAAAAACTGGTATTTATTTTTAATCCCAAAGCAGGGAAGGGCAAGATCAAGACATCTCTGATGGATATAGTAGATATCTTTAATAAAGGCGGTTATGAGGTGATCATCCGCGCAACTCAGGCCCCGAAGGATGCCTATGAACAGGTGAAGAAATATGCAGACAAGGTGGATCTGATCGTCTGCAGCGGCGGTGACGGCACGCTGGATGAAGTGGTTACAGGAATTACCGAGGTGGGAAGCAAGGTTCCGGTCGGATACATACCGGCAGGAAGCACCAATGACTTTGCCAACAGCCTTTTTATGCCGAAGAATATGCTGGATGCGGCATCTATGATCATGAAGGAAGAGATTTACAGATGCGATGTAGGCAGATTTAACAGCCAGACTTTTGCCTATGTAGCTGCTTTTGGTCTTTTTACAGATGTGTCTTATGAGACAAGTCAGGATCTGAAGAACATTCTGGGCCATCTTGCTTATGTCCTGGAAGGTGCCAAGAGACTTCTGGATATCAAGGCTTACCATATGAAAGTGACAACAGAGAATGGTGTGATCGAAGATAATTTTATCTACGGCATGGTCACCAATTCCAGATCTGTGGGCGGATTTAAGAACCTGACCAAGGATGTGGATATGAACGACGGCCTTTTTGAGGTCACTTTGATCGTACAGCCTAAGAACCCGCTGGAAATGCAGGAGATTATCCGGAATCTTCTCAACATGGAGGATAATTCTGACCTGATTTATTCTTTCAAGGCACGAAAGCTTACAGTTGAAGCAGAGGAAGAAGTAGCATGGACACTGGATGGTGAGTACGGCGGAAGCCCAAGGCTGGTAGAGATTGAGAATCTGCAGCAGGCGCTGAACCTTTGCCTGAAGAGCGACAAGTAAACAGGGTGAGACCGGCTGGTATCATCAGAGAGAATTTTTGCGCGTTTTTTGCCTTGCACCTGTGAAAGCATTGAGTGCTTACATGTGAAAAAATAAGAACCAGTAATGTGTGATGAATCGTTGTTTATGGAGAGAAGGTACCGCAGATAAATGGCAGCCTGGGGAAATAAGCAGCGAGATGAACGAGAGGAGAGGAACAATGGGAGATTATGTTAATGTGAAGGAATTATTCGGATGTGATGTATTCAATGATTCCGTCATGCAGGACCGTCTGCCGAAGAAGGTTTACAAAGAGCTGAAGAAAACCATTGAAGAGGGCAAGGAGCTTTCCATGGAGGTTGCAGATGTGGTTGCCCACGAGATGAAGGAATGGGCCATCGAGAAGGGGGCCACTCATTACAGTCACTGGTTTCAGCCCCTTACAGGCGTAACTGCAGAGAAGCACGATGCATTTATCACCGCACCTATGGAGAATGGAAAAGTCCTTCAGAGCTTTTCCGGTAAAGAGCTGATCAAGGGAGAGCCGGATGCATCTTCTTTTCCATCTGGCGGACTTCGTGCCACCTTTGAGGCAAGAGGCTATACAACATGGGATTGTACCTCACCGGCTTTTGTAAGACATGATGCAGCAGGTGGAACCTTATGCATTCCTACCGCTTTCTGTTCCTATACAGGAGAAGCGCTGGATCAGAAGACACCGCTTCTTCGTTCTATGGAAGCCATCAATACACAGGCATTAAGACTTCTCAGACTTTTCGGAAATACGACCTCCAAACGGGTGACACCATCTGTTGGTGCAGAGCAGGAGTATTTCCTTGTTGATAAAGAGAAATATATGCAGAGAAAGGATCTGGTTTACACCGGACGCACTCTTTTCGGAGCCATGCCTCCGAAAGGACAGGAGATGGATGACCATTATTTCGGAACCATCCGTCAGAGAGTTTCCGCATATATGAAAGAAGTAAATGAAGAGTGCTGGAAGCTGGGAGTTACAGCCAAGACCCAGCACAATGAGGTTGCACCGGCACAGCATGAGCTTGCGCCGATCTATGCACCTGTTAATATTGCAGCAGATCACAACCAGATCATGATGCGTATCCTGAAAAAGGTGGCAAGCCGTCACGGCATGCGCTGTCTGCTTCACGAGAAACCTTTTGCAGGCTTGAATGGTTCCGGTAAGCACAATAACTGGTCCCTGACTACTGATGACGGAATCAATCTTCTGGAGCCGGGTAAGACACCACATGAGAACATTCAGTTCCTTCTGGTTCTGACCTGTATCCTGAAAGCAGTTGACAAGCATGCAGATCTTCTTCGTGAGTCCGCGGCAGATGTTGGAAATGACCAGCGCCTTGGCGGTCATGAGGCTCCGCCAGCTGTTATTTCGGTTTTCCTTGGAGAGCAGCTTGAGGATGTGCTGGAGCAGCTGATCAGCACTGGTACTGCTACAAGAAGTAAGACCGGGGAGAAAATGGATACAGGCGTTAAGACGCTTCCGGATTTCATGAAGGATGCTACAGACCGTAACCGTACTTCACCCTTTGCTTTTACCGGCAATAAATTCGAGTTCCGTATGGTTGGTTCCAAGGATTCCATTTCCGCATGCAATGTGGTGCTGAATACCATTACTGCTGAGGCGTTTAAGGAAGCCTGCGATGTTCTGGAGAGCGCAGAAGACTTTGACCTGGCAGTCCATGATCTGATCAAGGAATATGCTACCCAGCATCAGAGAATCGTATTTAACGGCAATGGTTACGCTCCTGAATGGGAAAAAGAGGCACGCCGCCGTGGACTTCCTGTTCTGACATCTATGGTAGATGCCATTCCGGCACTTACTACAGATAAGGCTGTAGAACTGTTTGGAGAATTTGGAGTATTTACAAAGACTGAGCTGGAGTCCAGAGCGGAGATCCAGTATGAGATTTATGCGAAAGCAATTAACATCGAAGCGAAAACCATGGTGGACATGGCAACCAAGCAGATTATTCCGGCAGTTATCAAGTATACAACTGTACTGGCAGAGTCCATCAATCAGGTGAAGGCAGTTGGACCAATTGACGTGAGTGTTCAGATGGATCTTCTGAAGAAAGCAAGCAAGCTTCTGAAAGAAGTGAACAGTACCATGAATAAGCTGAGCAAGCTGATAGATCAGATCGAGACGCATCCGGAAGGACGTGACAGAGCAGTGTTCTGCAGAGAGAAACTGGTTCCGGCAATGGAGAAATTAAGAGAGCCGGTTGACGAACTGGAAATGTTAGTGGATAAAGATATGTGGCCGATGCCATCTTATGGAGATCTGGTGTTTGAGCCGTAAAGTGATCAGGAGGACTGCAGCCGCAGTCCTCTTTTCAATTAAAGAGGTAAAGTGAAAGTAGGAAAAAGATGAGTGAATTTGATTTTTTAGAGGAACAAGGTGTCAGTGCGGCACTTATTAAGGCTGCGGATGAGTTTCGACAGGAATATGGTGTTTCAGAGGAAGCGAAGCACAGACGGATAAAGCCGGCGCTGCCATTTTATGGGAAGGAAACATTGGAGATGGCCATGGCAGCGGTGCTGGAGCAGGAGAATCTGCTTCTGGCAGGACCGAAGGCTACGGGAAAGAATGTGCTGGCAGAGAATCTGGCATATATTTTCGGGAGACCGGTGTATAACGTGTCCTTCCATGTGAATACAAACAGCGGTGACCTGATTGGAACAGATACTTTCGTGGATAATCAGGTGAAGCTGCGTAAGGGAAGCATTTACCAGTGTGCTGAGGAAGGCGGATTCGGTATTCTGGATGAGATCAATATGGCGAAGAATGATGCGGTTTCTGTACTTCACGCCACATTGGATTACCGCCGGTCTATTGATGTGCCAGGATATGACAAAATAGACCTTCACCCGGCGGCAAGATTTATTGGAACCATGAATTACGGGTATGCCGGAACCAAGGAGCTGAATGAGGCTCTGGTTTCCCGTTTTCTGGTAATCGACATGCCGGCACAGAATGAGGAAACGCTTGGATTTATTTTCAACAGGATGTTCCCGGATGCAAAGAAAGAGGCTGTGGAGCAGTTTATGGGAGTATTTCTGGATCTGCAGCAGAAATCCATGAACAGTGAAATTTCCACAAAGCCGCTGGATCTTCGCGGCCTGCTTGCTGCCATGAAGATCGTGCGTACCGGGCTTTCCCCATGGCAGGCGGTACGCATGGGCATTGTGAATAAAACATTTGATGTGTTTGAGAAGGAAATCGTGGAGGATGTGGTGCGAACCAGAATTCCACAGGGCTGGACCCGGGAAGATGTTTATGGAGAATAAAGAAAACGAATCTTTAAAAATTTCTGCCAAATTGGTTGATCTTGAAGATGCAGAGGAATTTTTGAAGAAATCAGCTATTGGGAAAGAAAAAATTAAAATTGCAGCTGGGGATAAGAAATCAGAAAAAGTTTCAATGGAAGTACCTGTAGCGGAGAAAAGCGAAAATTTTCAGGCAAGAGAGGATAACTGTGAAGAACTGAATCTCCAGGATTATCAATTAGAGCTGGAAAACCGTATCCGAAATCTGCTCTGGACCATCAGTGGGGACTACACCCAGCAGATGAAGCCGGATGTTTCCCTGTTCCTCAGGTCAAAGGATATTGCATTGTATGATGGAATTAAGCAGGGCGCATTGGCGAAATTCTTCGATAAAGATTTTCTGGGAATGTATCTGGTGAAAAAAATCTTCATGGGCGCGGATGAAGCTGCGCTTACCTTTGTTTCGCAGCTCTGTATTGAAGAAGCCATCGGAGAACGGATCTGTGAACAGCGCCCTGGGATCTGGGAGATGCAGAGGAAAGCCTGCGAGGACATACTGGATCAGGAATATGAGACTATGCCGTCGGCAGCAGATAAGCTGGGCTATCTGAGAGTGAATCTGCTGAGAAGGCGGATTGACAGAGGGGAAAATGCGGATGCATCAAACAAAACTATAACAAATATAACGGAAAAAAAACAAAAAGATAGAAAATACAAAGGAATCTATCACTATATTGACTTGATTTCCAGCGCAGCAGAGACTGCGGATACAATGTCTTTAATCCGCATCATAGACACGGTATACAATGAAGTCGCTGACCCCGATTTTTCCAAAAAGGCAACCCTTGAGCAGGTGCTTGCTGTCACTATGGAGGATCTGACGGAGTTCGACTGGCACGACTATCTTTCCGAAGAAATGTATGAGGACGCACTGGAAAGCTATATGGAGCAGCTTACCTCCAATGTGGCGGGTATGGAGAATGTGGATGTCACCCGGGAGATGGAAGAGGAAAGGCAGTCGAAACAGAAAATTACAGTTTTGCCTCCGGAGGCTTTGGAAAAAGCCCACACCTATGTGGAACTGAATTTTGGAAAAACTTATCTGAGCGAGCTGGAAGAGAAGCGGATAAACCAGCTGATGTGCCGTGACATCCACAGCGACTGCAGCCTGTATTTTACTGAGGGAATTCTGAAAAGTCCGGTAAAACGAAATTACCAGTATGAATATGCAAAAAGGTTGAAAAATAAGAATATCTGGCTTTATCATGACAAACACCGCATTGTGAAGCGGAATATCTCTCTTCTCACAGAAATGCTGAAAAAGTCACTGGTCATCAAAAGTGAAAATCAGGAGATTCTTTCAGACAGAGGAATGATTGTTCCATCAAGGCTGTGGCGGCTTGGAAGAAGCAGTGATGCACAGGTTTTTAGGCGGGAATTGAAGGGAGATTCTTCTGATTTTGTGGTGGATGTGCTGATCGATGCCAGTGGTTCCCAGATGAGCCGACAGGGCGAGGTAGCGCTGCAGGCCTACATTATCAGCGAGGCACTTAGCAATGCCGAGCTGCCCCACAGAGTGATGAGCTACTGCACTTTCTGGGACTATACCATTCTCCATCGCTTCAGAGAATATGACGACCCAAGAAGTGCAAATGAAAATATATTTAACTATGTAACATCATCCAACAACCGTGACGGACTTGCCATCCGGGCAGCAGGATACGGCCTGCTGAACCGGGAGGAAGAGAAAAAGATTCTGATCATTCTCAGTGATGGACGTCCTTACGACGTTATTGTCAATCGTCCCAATGCGAAGAATCCGGCACCGTATCATGGGAAGTACGCAATTACTGACACTGCAGCCCAGATCCGTAAGCTGCGCAGCCAGGGAGTGAGCGTGCTGGGTGTTTTCGCCGGGGAAGAGAAAGATCTGGCGACGGAGAAGAAGATTTTTGGAAAGGATTTTGCATATATCCGGAATATTACCGGATTTTCCAAAATCGTTGGAAGATATCTTACAAAGCAATTGGAGGATGATGAATAAGAAAGCAGAATACGGAGGTAACGCCATGTTCCAAAATAACAAAAAAGCTGCCTTCCTGGACTACCTGATGATCATTGTTGGTACAGCCCTTATGGCAACTGCCATAAACAGTGTTTTCGATATGTCCGGTATGGTAACCGGAGGCTTTTCCGGTATTGCGATCCTGGTAAAAGAGTGGACGGAGGGAGTCGTGCCGGGAGGCATCCCACTGTGGATCACAAACTTAAGTCTGAATATCCCGCTGTTTCTGATCGGAATGAAGCTCAGTGGATTCCAGTTTGTGAAAAGGGCACTGGTGGGAGAAATCTGCCTGTCATTCTGGCTGGCGGTTCTTCCGGCATTTGATATTGCAGGAAATGATCTTTTGCTGGCAGCCGTTTATGGTGGTGTAATCCAGGGGATTGGAATCGGACTTGTGTTTCTGGGAAGAGGAACTACCGGGGGCACAGACATGATGGCGGCACTGCTGCAGCGGAAGCTCCGCCATTACTCCATTGCCCAGATCATGCAGTTTATTGACGGAGCCATTGTACTTGTGGGTATGTATGTGTTCGGCGTGCAGAAAGCACTTTATGCCATCATCGCCGTTTATCTTGTAACAAAGGTATCTGACAGCTTGATCGAAGGTCTGAAATTTTCCAAACAGGCGTATATCATTACCAGCAAGCCTGATGAGATTTCCAGAGAAATCATGGACAAACTGGATCGCGGCGTGACCGGAGTCCACGGAAAGGGAATGTACTCCGGCCAGGACAAGCTGCTTCTTTACTGCGTTGTGGGACGCAAGGAGATCGTGGCATTGAAAGAGCTGGTAGACCATATTGACCCGGATGCTTTTGTGATCGTGTCTGACGTGCGTGAAGTCCATGGTGAGGGATTTATTGAACGTAAGTAAAAAGAAAAACTTTACCAAAGCCTTCTGCGCACCGCAAAAAAAGGGGAAAATAGGGCTTGAAATTGGAGTGATATAGAAAAAGTTAAAAAAATTTGCTGGAAATTTGTAAATTTTTTCTACTTTCCTCTTCCTTTTTTGGTGATTTTGTATTAAAATAGGTTCATGAATTTTTGGAATCAGTAGATTTTCCTAAGACTGTCTGAGGTTTTGTGCAATATTACAGATTTGAGACCGCGAATTTTGGCACTAATGGACAGCGATTCATGCCGGTTATACCGGCGAACATATAATGTTACTGCTCTCTTTGACAATGTTTTCACTATCTTGGAATACATTGACAGCTGTGAGACCAGTAGCCCTATAATTTACAAGAAGGGACGGAAGGGTAATGATATCAAATCAGGTACTGCAGAATACACTTGAGGGGCTCAGGGAGATATCCAGGACGGAGTTTTGCATTATTGACACAGATGGCAAGACACTGGCGTCCACCTACAGTGAATTTGAGATTCAGCCACAGGATATTCAGGCATTTGTGGAATCCCAGGCTGCCAGCCAGCTTGTGAAAGGTTATCAGTATTTCAAGGTCTGTGATGATTACCAGCTGGAATACATTCTGGTCGCCCACGGAGAAGATGAAGATACTTATATGGTAGGAAAGCTTGCCGCTTTCCAGATCCAGAGCCTGATCGTTGCATATAAGGAGCGTTTTGACAAGGACAGCTTCATTAAGAACCTGCTTCTTGATAACCTGCTTCTGGTAGATATTTATAATCGTGCGAAGAAGCTTCATATTGATGCGGATGTTCGACGGGTGGTTATGATCCTAGAGCTTGAGCAGGAGAGAGAGCACAGCTCCATGGAGAGCGTGAAGAGTCTGTTCGGCGGCAAGAGTAAGGACTTTATCACAGCTGTTGATGAGAAGAGTATTATCATTGTCAAGGAACTTGAGGAGAATGAAGGATACGAGGAGATGGACAAGCTTGCCCAGACTATCCTTGATACCTTAGGATTAGAGAAAGAGAATCATACACATATTGCATACGGAACGATCGTAAGCGAGCTGAAGGAAGTTTCCCGTTCCTACAAGGAAGCCAGAATGGCTCTTGATGTAGGCAAGATTTTCTCACCTGAGAAGGATGTTATTGCTTACAGCTCTCTTGGAATTGGTCGTCTGATCTATCAGCTTCCGATCCCGCTGTGCAAGATGTTTATTAAGGAGATCTTCGGCGGCAAGTCCCCGGATGATTTCGACGAGGAGACTCTGGTCACCATCGACAAGTTTTTCGAGAACAGCCTGAATGTATCCGAGACCTCCAGACAGCTTTACATTCACCGTAACACTCTGGTTTATCGTCTGGACAAGCTCCAGAAGAGCACCGGACTTGACCTTCGTGTGTTTGAGGATGCGATCACATTCAAGATTGCGCTGATGGTTGTAAGATACATGAAGTATATGGAGACTCTGGAGTATTAATTTTCATATCTGTAATTTCTGTGCCTGCTGCATTTGTTTGTGGCAGGCATATTTTATTTCTTGTGATTTATCAGTATGAGAACTCTGAACGTGGTATTTGGAAATATTTCTGGATCTGCTTTGTGTTTCCTTTGTGAAATCTATTGCGTTCTTAGTTTTCTCTGTTATAATAAAGTACTGCTTGAAAATGAAGCTGGAAAGATGGCATGTTACTGTGTATGGAAGAAGATATGATAACGATAGAACGGTAATGGTTACTGTTCACTGGTAACATTCCGCGAGGCGTTTTTTGTGAACGAAGTTCACAGTAACCAGTAACCGGTAATGCTTATGCTTTCGGGAAAAATAAGGTTGCATTTTCATCAGACATATATTACAATAATGTTACATAAAAATTAAGCAAACTGCTGAATTGAATTTTTATATGAAAAATGTAGGAGGATATCATGATTGATCTGATAGATGTAAGCAAGTCCTATGGACCGGGACTGCCGGCAGTGAATCACGCCAATCTCCATGTAGATAAAGGTGAATTCGTATTTATAGTAGGAAACAGCGGTTCCGGTAAATCCACGTTGATCAAGCTGCTTTTGAAGGAACTGGATTCCACATCCGGTACGATTATCGTAAGCGGAGAGAAGCTTGAGGGAATGAAGCACCGTCGTGTGGCCAAGTACCGCCGTAAGCTTGGTGTTGTATTCCAGGACTTCCGTCTTCTGAAGGACAGGGATGTGTATGAGAATGTAGCTTTTGCCCAGCGTGTTGTGAACCGTCCTACCAGAGTTATCCGCAAGAGAGTTCCGGAGGTACTTCAGGAGGTTGGACTTGCAGGGAAATACAAGGCATACCCGGACGAGCTGTCAGGTGGAGAGCAGCAGAGAGTTGCCCTTGCCAGGGCGATTGTAAACCGTCCGGACATCCTTCTTGCAGACGAGCCCACTGGTAATCTTGATCCGAAGACATCCGAGGAGATCATGAAGCTCCTTGAGGAGATCAATCAGCGTGGAACCACCGTTCTGGTAGTAACCCACAATAAAGAGATTGTCAATTCCATGAAGAAGCGTGTACTGACCATGCATAATGGAGTGATCATCAGCGACGAGAAAGAGGGAGAATATTATGAGGCCTAGTACCATCTGGTATACTCTGAAGCAGGGTATCAAGAACATCAAGAGAAATTTCATGTTTTCCATTGCTTCTATTATTACGATGGCAGCATGTATTTTTCTTTTCGGAATTTTCTTTTCCATTGTAAATAATGTGAATACGCTGGCGCATAAGGTTGAGGAAGATGTGCCGATCACAGTGCTTTTTAATGAAGGAACCACGCAGGAGCAGATGGATGCAGTTGGAGAACTGATCAGGCAGCGCCCGGAGGTTTCCAAGATTGAATTTGAGTCCGGTGATGAAGCCTGGGAGAAGATGAAGCAGGAATATTTCGGTGATGACTCTGAGGCAGCAGACGGTTTCAAGGATGATAACCCGCTGGCAAACTCATCCAACTACCGTGTGTACATGAACAACATTGAGAAACAGTCTGAGCTGGTTGCCTACATCAAGACACTGGATAATGTACGAGAGGTCAATCAGTCTGAACAGGCTGCCAAGACTCTTGGTTCCATTAACCGTATTGTTTCCTATGTATCTGTTGCAGTGATTGTGATCCTGCTGCTGATCGCTATTTTCTTGATTAGCAATACCATTTCCGTTGGTATTACAGTTCGTAAGGACGAAATCGGAATTATGAAATATATTGGTGCTACCGATAGTTTTGTACGTGCACCGTTCCTTCTGGAGGGTATGATCCTGGGACTGATCGGTGCAGGAATCCCACTGATCATTTTGTATTTCTGTTACAATAATGTGGTAACCTATGTATATACCAAGTTCAGCGTACTTCTGGGTGTTGTAGATTTCATTCCGGTTGGACAGATCTACCAGACACTGGTTCCGGTGGCGCTGGCACTGGGAATTGGAATCGGTCTTGTGGGAAGCTTTATTACTACAAGAAAACACTTGAAGGTGTGAGAATTCTGTTTTACAATAAGGGCGGTTATTCGCATTCCGCCAGAATATGAGAAGAGGATATGGGGACTGCTGGAGAGATCTGGCAGTCCTTTTGTATAAAGAGACAGAGAGGGTATTCTGGGCGGACGCATTTGGGCAAATGATATTCCACGCAAGTTGGTGCAACGTTCCGGTGAGCTGGCAGGTAACTGGATAGAACTTATATTGCGAAAATGAGGAGAACTATAAATGGCAGATAAACAATTTATAAAGGGAGCTGTAACCGGAGTGCTGTGTGCGTCTCTGGTACTAGGGGGAGGCTATGTTGGTCTCCAGAAAGCGGGTCGTGCAGGAAGTACAGTTCTGTCGGATGTGGCGGTTACGCAGAAGATTAAGTATCTGGAAGATATTATAGATCAGAATTATCTGGAAGATGTGGATGAGGATTCGCTGAAGGAGGGGATTTATACCGGACTTCTTTATGGGCTGGGGGATCCGTATTCTAGGTATTATACGGAGGAAGAATACGAGGAGGAGATGAGAGACACCGAGGGCTCTTACTCTGGAATCGGTGTGAGCATTACCCAGAATACGGAGGGTGGTATTCTGGTGGTGGATTGTTATGAGGGCAGTCCGGCAGATGAGGCCGGGCTGAAGGCGAATGATGTGATCACAGCTGTGAACGGAACGGATGTAACGGAAATGACGCCAGCTGAGGTCTCAAAGATGATACGGGAAAAGGAGGACGGTACTTCTATCCTGACCGTTTATCACCAGGAGGCAGATGAACCGGAAGAAATTACAGTGACTTTGAGCGATGTGGAGCTGCCCACTGTTTCTTATGAAATGCTGGAGGATTCTATAGGGTATTTGCGAATTACAGAGTTTACCATGGTAACACCCCAGCAGTTTGAGGATGCTTACAAAGATCTTCAGGCAAAAGGCATGGAGAAGCTGATCGTGGATCTTCGTGACAATCCAGGTGGTGTGCTTTCTTCTGTGTGCGATGTACTGCGCCAGATTTTGCCCGAAGGACTGATCGTGTATACAGAGGACAAATATGGGGAAAAACAGGAGATGAAGTGTGACGGTGACACTCCGATCGATATTCCGCTGGCAGTGCTGGTAAATGAGAACAGCGCCAGTGCATCAGAGATTTTTGCCGGGGCAGTGAAGGATTATGAGATTGGAACGATTGTGGGAACCACCACTTATGGAAAGGGAATCGTTCAGAGCATCCGCCAGCTCTCTGATGGAAGTGCGGTGAAGCTGACTACGGCGAAATATTTTACCCCCAAGGGCAATGATATCCACAAGGTGGGAATCACACCGGATGTGGAGGTGAAACTGGATGCCAGTCTTTTGAACCGGACGGATTATACCCATGACGAGGATAATCAGCTTCAGGCCGCAATAGAGGCGGTTTCTCGTTGACAAAACCACTATGTTGGATTAGAATGGTAAAAGGATTTTTGCAAAATAACGCGCCTGATCTGCGCGATAAACAGGCGAATCAGCCGACAGTTATTTTGTTGACAGGCAATAGCTGTGAATGCATTGAACAGTTATGACAGGCACAATAAATGTGGAGGAACCATCAATGAAACACAATTTTAAGAAAATTGAGCCGAAATGGCAGAAAAAGTGGGAAGAGCAGCAGGCGTTTAAAGCTGTTGACGGAAGTGATAAACCGAAATTCTACGGCCTTGTAGAGTTCCCATACCCAAGTGGTGCGGGAATGCATGTTGGACATATTAAGGCATATTCCAGTATCGAGGTACTTTCCAGAAAGAGAAGAATGCAGGGATACAATGTACTGTTCCCAATCGGATTCGATGCATTCGGACTTCCTACTGAGAATTATGCGATTAAGACGAATACACATCCTCGTGAGATCACAGACCAGAACATTGCGAAATTCACTAATCAGCTGAAGAGTGTTGGATTCTCCTTTGACTGGAGCCGTGTGATCGATACCACACAGGAAGATTTCTATAAATGGACCCAGTGGATTTTCCTGAAGATGTTTGAGAACGGACTTGTTTTCCGTGATAAGACATTAGTTAACTATTGCCCGTCCTGTAAGGTTGTTCTTTCCAATGAGGACAGTCAGGGCGGCAAATGCGATATCTGCCACAGCGACGTTATCCAGAAGTCCAAGGATGTCTGGTATTTAAGAATCACCCAGTATGCAGACAAGCTTCTTGAGGGACTGGAGGATGTGGACTATCCGGCGAACATCAAGCAGCAGCAGGTAAACTGGATCGGTAAATCCACAGGTGCTTTCGTAAACTTCGCAGTTGACGGAATTGATGAAACACTGCAGATTTACACCACCAGACCAGATACCCTGTTCGGTGTAACCTTCATGGTTATCGCACCGGAGCATCCGCTGATCGACAAGTATGCTGACCGCATTACCAACATGGATGAGATCAAGGCTTACCGTGAAGAGTGTGCGAAGAAGACTGAGTTCGAGAGAACACAGCTTGTAAAAGAGAAAACAGGTGTATGCATCCAGGGACTTGAGGGCGTAAACCCTGTAAATGGCAAGAAGATCCCGATCTACATTGCAGACTATGTAATGATGGGATATGGTACCGGCGCGATCATGGCAGTACCGGCACATGACCAGAGAGACTATGATTTCGCCAAGAAATTTGGTATTGACATTATCCAGGTTATCAAGGGCGGCGATATTGAGAAAGAAGCCTACACAGGTGACGGCGAGATGATCAACTCCGATTTCCTGAATGGCTATACAAATAAGAAGGATTCCATCAAGCGCATGCTGGAAGAGCTTGAGAAGAAGGGTATTGGTAAAGCTGGCGTTCAGTACAAGATGAAAGACTGGGCATTTAACCGTCAGAGATACTGGGGCGAGCCGATCCCGATCGTTCATTGTCCGAAATGCGGTGATGTAGCGGTTCCATATGAGGAGCTTCCGCTTCGTCTGCCGAAGATCAAGGATTTCCAGCCAGGTGAGGACGGACAGTCTCCGCTTGCAAAGATTGATTCTTTTGTAAACTGCAAATGCCCGAAATGCGGCGGCGATGCCAAGAGAGAGACGGATACCATGCCACAGTGGGCTGGATCTTCCTGGTATTTCCTTCGTTATGTAGATAATCACAACAACGAAGAACTGGTATCCAAAGAAAAAGCAGAGGAGATGCTTCCGGTAGATATGTATATCGGAGGAGTGGAACACGCAGTGCTTCACCTTCTGTATTCTCGTTTCTATACCAAGTTCCTGTATGATATTGGAGCGATTGACTTTGATGAACCGTTCCAGAAATTGTTCAATCAGGGAATGATCACAGGTAAAAACGGAATCAAGATGAGTAAATCCAAAGGAAATGTTGTATCACCGGACGATCTTGTAAGAGATTACGGATGTGACTCCTTAAGAATGTACGAACTCTTTGTTGGACCGCCGGAGTTAGATGCAGAGTGGGATGACAGAGGAATCGACGGAGTAAACAGATTCTTAAAGAGATTCTGGAATCTTGTTATGGACAGTAAAGATGCAAACGTAGAAGCATCTAAAGAAATGATAAAAGAACGCCACAAGCTTGTGAAAGACATTACAACACGTCTGGAAAGCTTCAGCTTGAATACAGCAATCTCCGGCTTCATGGAGCACAATAACAAATTGATCGAGATTGCGAAGAAAGCCGGTGGAATTGACGTAGAGACACTTTCTACAATGGCAGTGCTTCTGTCTCCATTTGCACCACATATTGCAGAAGAAGTGTGGGAGCAGTTAGGACACGAAAACAGCGTATTCGAAGCAGGATGGCCAACCTACGATGAAAGCGAAATGAAGGATGATGAGATTGAAGTTCCGGTACAGATTAACGGAAAAACAAGAGCAATCGTTACAATTGCGGCAGATGCTTCTAAAGAAGATGCAATCGCAGCCGGAAAAGAGGCTATCAAAGATAAATTAACAGGAACAATTGTAAAAGAAATTTATGTTCCGAAGAAAATCATCAATATTGTGCAGAAATAATAGGCAGTGCAGATAACAGAAAAGATGGACTTATCTTGTTTACAGGAATAAGGACATCTTTTTTGTTATCTATAGGGCATATGCCCGTCAAGCGAGAAGAAGCGAAGTGGATTCGAGCTTGAGCAGCGCTACTGTAGAATAAAGTGCTTGGAAATATT